>VFQS010004337.1_pt1 | contig 10338 bp, 7 predicted proteins | sample 3512361 | NCBI WGS metagenome assembly VFQS01 (sample SAMN10412375, study PRJNA504923) | tailings metagenome | isolation source: Relicate 1 Philex TSF3 active mining | place: Philippines | reverse complement strand
TACCACACTGCACTCCTCGTGGTCGATTTGTCCTTCGCTGAGTGGCCCACGTGCATGACTACAGCGGTTGTTGATGGCGTAATATTGATCTTCAATGCGGAATACCGCAATCATCTTGCCGAAATGAAAACTCGTATGTATGCCGTTTTGTGGGAATTCTGTGAGAGCACATACATCTTGCCAATCGTATTGGGCACTCGGCGTAACTACCTCAACCGGTAATGGTGGTCCACCAAGTGCGTCGAGTGCCTCGGGGAGTGTGACATTTGTGCAGGCAAATAATGGTGTGTCTTGAAGCGTGTACATGCTTACCGTTGTTTCACGTAACTCCTGTACCAGATCCAAAAAATCTGATGGTTCGTCCGTTTCGAATGCCACAATGAACTCGTAATCATCAATGCCAAAGCTATAGGTGGTATTCAGCCGAATCGAAGGGTATTTGCGTCCTATTTCAATGTGTTCATCCATCATGCCCTGTCGCGCAGATTGAGATAGCTGGTACCAGGCTCTGGTTTTGATAAATGGGTAGATAAATACATATTTGGCTTCTGATGGGTCAATAATGAGTTGCTCGGCACGGTCATCGTCAGATTGACCACGGATTTCGTATATCGAGCGCTTGGTCTGTGAAAAATACGAGTGGGTCATCCGCAAATAGCCGGCAAGTGCTGTGCGGTTGATCGCTATAGCGAGTTGTTGAAATACGATGGGCGTTTCAGCGATTTGCCATAACAGCAGGTCAGTATCGGCACGGCTTCCGGTGAGTGTGTATGGACGCAGTAACATGCGGCGTTCGAATGTGGTAATGACATCGAGAAATTCTTGTTTGTGCGCCTGTTGTACTTCGCTCGCCAATCGCCGCCACTCCGGGTCTATTTGATAAAAGGCAAATCGTACATATTGCCGTCGCGATAAATGGTTGGCACGTGTGCGTAGATCGTGAGTGATAGGTGGAGTGGCAATTTTTGGGCGCATTGATAGCTTCTCCCTGTAATGAATAAAACCATGCAGAGTGTATCAACGAGGTCCTTGGTATTTATGAGAGCGTTGTGAGAGGTATTGCTGTCTTATGTTTTTAAAATAGTTGACGATGTATTTTAAAAATGTTGATTAAAAATAATTAAATTCAAAAAAATGTAAAAAATAAAATAGAATACAACTGACCGGTCGGTAGAAAGTCTAACTGACCGGTCGGTGAATACTCCAGATATGTTGTGGTCATACAGGACTATATTGAGGGCTTATATGTGGTTAGGACTATGAATCCCAGCTACCCCAATCGCCCCCGACATCACCATCCATGTCGGGGGTGTCGATGTCTCCGTCGAGGTATTGTTCGGCCAAATGAGCGTCGGTGGTGTGCGAGGCGAGGTCCGAATCGGATTGGTGGTTCCAGAACAGCCAGGCCAGCCCGATACCGGCCCAAAAACTCGCATCGTTGCCGTAGTGCTGCTGATAGCGGCGATTGCGGCCACTGATGCCACCGATGAGTGCCAAGCCGGCCCAGATGAGTGCGACAGCGCAGAGGCAAGTAAACAGTCCGTTCATGGTGATACTCCTTGGCTCGCTCGTAGAACAGTGCATGTGCCTAGCATAGCACGGGTATCGTCATCACGTACAACTGGTAGTTAAATGTGTTCGGTGCGTAGACGTTGGATGCGGGCCGCGGTGAGCGGGTAGGCGCTCACGATGGGGGCGAGGCGGGCCCAGATCTGTGGGTTATGCAGGCCGCGGAGGCGGGCACTCAGGCGTTGGCGGAGTTGATCGTCAAACAGGTGGTCGGCTTGATCGGGTGAGGTGGCGCGGGCCACGAGCTGCCACACATCATCGAGGGCGCGATACCCGAGCGGGCGTTGGACGTCTGCCAATACCGCCTGCACCTGGGTGATGGTCTGCCATTGGCCGTCATCAATGGGGTGAGGGTGCCGTTTGCGCCAGGCTTCGAGATCAACGGGGGGCATTTCGAGCACGAGCATGCGATCGAGTACGCGCGTGGTGAGGGGGTAGGTGCTGTCATCATCGTTGATGGTGCCAATCCAGGCAATATTGGCAGGGAGCGGCAGGGGATTAGGCAACAGGTCACCATCGCTGAGGCGGACTTGGTGGCCGGGTACGCCGAGGTCGATGAGACGATCGCTGCTTTCGAGTGCCGAAAAAATCGGTGCCAGGTAGTACTCGGGGCGCGCCAGGTTGAGTTCGTCGAGGCACACCACAAACGGTTGCTGTGGATTGCGCAGAGCCTGATACATCAGCCTGGTCAAAGGAGTCGCATGGAAGGCATCGGCCAGCGCATTGTAGTAGCCCAAAATATCGCGGGCATGGTGCCAATCGGGCTGTACAGCAATGCGCACATAGGCCGGATGTTCTTGGTGGGGTTGGAGATCATACAGGGCATCCGCATAGCGGCGAGCCAGTGCGCTTTTGCCGACTCCAGGTGGCCCAGCGAGCAGTACAAACGGGCGTTGTTGCAGACTGAGGTGCAGTTGGGTCACAAATGCTGGTGGGATGATGAGATCGCTCTGACTGACCCGGGCGGCGATTGTGGCTACGTCGGGAGTGGTGGTATAGGTGACCGGCACTTCGCGAATGCTGGGAGGAGCTGGAATGATGTGCTGGATGATGCGATCGTGGATGTCGAGCAATGTGACGAGGTGAGGGGTGACCCATGCCGCCAAGTCGGCCGAGGTGAGCCGTTCGTCGGTGAGTGGCAAACTATGGCCAGCGAGGAGTGGCCCGGCCCGCCGTTGGGCCAGGTAGTGCTCGTACCACGGGGTTGTTGCAGGTAAGTGCTGCACACCACGGTAGCGGACTTCGGTGCAGGCCAGCAAGTGTTGCGCAATGCTGCCGTCGTCACGTGCCAATAGGCGCTGCAGAGCTGCCCGTAGGCGTGGAGCAATCTGGAGTGCGACCACGAATTGTGCGGTGGATTCGTCGATGCTGATGTAGATGCCACCACCACGGGGTGGGCGATCGATGACTAGGTAATAGGCAGAATGTGGTGCTTTTCGTGCCAGACGGAAGCTGGTGGTGTAGAGATCCCAGCGCCGTGGCAGGGTGTTTTGCCCATGTGGGTAGAGATGCTCGGCGAGCGCCATGAATTGTGGCAACAAGATGTCTTCGTAGTAGCGCTGACGTTCGCTTTCGGTGAGGTTGGATGGTGGCAGTGTGAATCCGTGGAACGGCTCGGGCATGGGCTCCTCACAGGCGTTCAACTGAAACGAATGTCTGTGGCACGTTGGCCACGGCGCCAGTCTTGGGCGGCCATGGCACGACTTCCTGCGGCTTGTACGGTCTCAAGGAGCAGGGCACCAATGCCACAGGTGATGGCCGGCCCAGCTGGGATGTCGTGTAGCTGACCGGGATCTCCGGCGAGGTCATCAGCGATTGCGTGGGCATGGAGGATGCGCAAGGGGGCATCGCCGTAGTGACAAAACGTGCCTGGCCAGGGGTCGTAGGCTCGAATCATACGGGCAATGGTGCTGGCGGGTTGGTGCCAATCGATGCGGCCATCGTCGCGGCTCAGTAGACCGATGTAGCTGGCCTGTGCGTCGTCTTGGGCAGTGGGTATGAGTTGGCCACTGACATAGGCGTCGAGGTGGTCGCAGAGCAGGTTTGCCCCCACATGAAACAGTGCTTCGGTGAGTGCGCCGGCCCGAGCATCGGCGGGCATTGGTTGGCGATGCTGGGCCAACAATGGGCCTGCGTCCATTTTGGCAGTGAGTTTGATGACCGACACGCCGACCTCTGTGTCACCGGCCAAAATGGCACTGGTGACGGGGGCTGGACCGCGGTGGAGGGGCAGGAGCGACGGGTGAATGTTGAGGTAGCCGTGCGCGGGGATGGTGAGTATGTTTTTGCGCAAAATCTCGCCATAGGCGGCGACCACGCCAACGTCGGGGCGTAGGTCGGCAATCTGTGCAACGACGGCGTCGTCTTTGAGGGTTTCTGGTTGGAGAATGACCGGTACACCCAGTTCTTGGGCCGCCACTTTGACAGGTGGTGGCATGAGCTGGCGCCCGCGTCCACTGGGACGATCGGGCTGTGTGACGACTGCCACAATCTCGACCCCGGGATGTGCGGCTAGGGCCCGCAGGGGGATGGTGGCAATATGGGGAGTTCCGAGATAGATGACGCGCATGGGTGGGTGGTTCCCTTTGGATGACAATGCATTGTGCCGTGTATTGCTGGCATCATACCATTTTCTGATTGGGCTCGGGGAGCGGTGCGCGCCCATAACGCCCCACGGTGATGATCCCCACGATGATGAATGCACCACCAATGATCTGGCTCAGGCGGATGGGTTCGCCGAGCAAGGGCACTGCAAGCAGGGCAGCAATGATGACCTGGCTGAGCAGGGTGACCGAAGTAATCGAAGCTGGCAGGTGCCCGAGAGCGTAGTTGATGGCAATCCAGCCGACAGTTTGTGAGAGCAAGCCGAGCAACAGCAAATAGCCCCACGATTGCCAACTAAACCCCCATAGCGGCACCCCGAGCAATAGTGCCACGGGCAGGATGGTCAATGCGGCAATGGCTAGCGACCACACCATGAAAGTAATCGTGTCGGTGCCGGTGCGGGCTTGGCCGGTGCTGGTGAGGTAGCCTGCATAGCAGACGCTCGCCCCAGCTGCGAGTAGGAGGCCCAGGGCGTCATCGGGGTTGATCTGCAGGTCGCCACGCATGACGACGATCATGCCCAGCATGGCCAGCGCGAGCCCCAGCCAGTAATAGCGGGTCAGGCGTTCGCGGAAGAGGAGGAGTGCGGCGAGCCCCACCCACAGCGGTGCGTTATTGGCCATAAGGGTGGCGCTCGTGGCAGGGGCTCGCATCAGGCTTTCGTTCCAAAAGATGAGGTCAATGCCAAAAAATAGCCCACCAGCGATGACTGCCCACCGAATCCGCCCCGTGGGCAGGGCGCGGCGGCGTTGGATGGCGATGGGGATGAGGACGATACAGCCGATGAACACACGATAAAACGCCGATGTGGTGCCGGGTACACCGGCAAGTTTGACGATAATGGGCGAAATACTGATGGCGATAATGCCTAGTACGAGTGCAATCCAGGCGCGCCGTAGTGTGGTGTCCATGCGTGGTATGTGCTTTCCTACTTGAGGTGGGAGTCTGATGATAATGCCATAGCGTACCACAAAAACCGTTTGTGGTGAGTGTGGCATGGCAATCACATAGTTTATTAATGTACATACGGGGACGAACAGGGCAAACATGGTATCATAAATAATGAGAATATCGCCCTTCGGCTCGTCCCACGCCTGTAGACGACGACGCCGGATTGTGACGGAGGGTTATTTATGCATCCTGCGGTAGAGGCATTGTTTCCGATTGCGTTGATGTTGCTGGCCGCCAAAATGGCGGGGCTGGTGAGTCTGCGTTATGGTATGCCTGCAGTTTTCGGCGAATTGTTGGTTGGATTGGCACTTGGTCCATCGCTACTGAATGTGGTCGAGCTCGACAAGACGACCAAAGTGATTGCCGAAATCGGTGTGGTGTTGTTGATGTTTATGGCTGGCATGGAAACCGACGTGCGTGCCATGCAAAGTGTGGGTCGGCCGGCGTTTTTAACGGCCATCGGTGGTTTGATTTTGCCACTTGCCGCGGGTACAGCAGCCATGTTGGTGTTTGAAGCCGACATGAAAACTGCCGTGTTGGTCGGTGCTGTGTTGATGGCGACAAGCGTCAGCATTTCTGCTCAAACACTGCGTGAGCTTGGCCTGATGCGTACGCGCGAGGGCTCGGTGATTTTGGGTGCTGCAATTATCGACGACGTACTCGGTGTGTTGATTTTTGCGGTCGTGATGAACTTGATGCTCGGTACCGGTGATCTGGTGACGACACTGATTCGTATGGTGTTGTTCTTCCCGGTGGCATGGTTTATTGCTGACAAGGCTATTCCGTTCCTGCGTCGTTTCGAGGCTCGTATTCCCCAACAAGAGACACTGGTTGCGATTATTGTAGCCATTGTGCTGTTTTATGCGTGGTCAGCTGAGGCATTCGGGAGTGTTGCCGCCATTATCGGCTCGTACCTGCTCGGTGTGGTGATGGCACGACACGTGCCGCATTCGCATGTCGCTCATGGTGGTATTGCCACGGTGGCGTACGGCATTTTCGTGCCCATCTTCTTTGTGAGTATCGGCCTACAAGCCAACATCAATGACGTCCTTGGTGCGCCATTGTTGGTCATTGTGTTGACGGTGTTGGCGATATTGACCAAGTTGATTGGTGGCGGTATCGGGGCACGTCTCGGTGGCATCAACTGGAAGAATTCGTGGTTGGTCGGCGCTGGCATGATTTCACGTGGTGAGGTGGCTCTGGTACTCGCCGGTGTGGCGTTGAGCTCGGGTGCCGTCAACACGTCGATTTTCTCGGCATTAGTGGTCATGGCAGTAGTGACAACATTGGTTACCCCGCCGTTGTTGCGAGTGCTCGCCCCCAAGCAAGATGAATCACTCGATGAGGCTGCTCAAATATAGAGTGTAACTGAAAGGTCCAGGGATGAGGCCCGTTGATGGCTATTGCCATCAACGGGCTTTTGGTGTCATGAGCGCCATAAACAGATCATTGACGTTGGTGCCTGTGGGGCCAGGGCGGAGCAGGTCGTCGAGTGTGGCGAAAAAGTGATATGAGTCGTGTTGGGCTAGGATGGAGTGTGGATTCATGCCGGCTGCACGAGCGCGTTGGCTCGTATGGCGATCAACCATGGCGCCGGCGGCGTCTGTGGGGCCGTCCCCACCGTCAGTGGCATAGGCCGCACACAGGGGATCCCCATTTGTGAGAGATTCGAGGCCAAGGGCGAGCGCTAGGGCGAGCTCTTGGTTGCGCCCTCCGGTGCCGACTCGATCGAGGGTGACGGTGGTTTCACCGCCGGCAAGCAGACAACAGGGGGTGTTGGCCTGTGCATGATAGTGCACGATGCTGGCTAGCGTCGTGCCGACGTGTCGTGCCTCACCAATGAGACGGTCGGTGAGTGTGATGGTGGTGAACCCGGCCGCTTCAGCGACCTGTTGGGCGGCCCGCATGGCGAGTCCGATATCGCCGATGATGTGCGGAGGTACCCAGGGGGTTGTCAGGGGAGCCGGTGATTGTTGTAGTGCAGCCGCGATGCTGGAGGGTATGGTGCGGTCGAGTTGAAAGCGTTGGATGACGCGCCAGGCGGCGTCAGGTGGATCTTCATTGGGGATGGTGGGGCCCGATGCAATGGCTGTCAGGTTGTTGCCGATGACATCTGAGAGCACCAGCGTCCGTACGGGAGTAGTACCCGCTGTGCGCAGGAGTCCGCCACCCTTGACGCGGTCAATACGGCGGCGGATGGTGTTGATATCGTGAATATCGGCACCACTGGCCAGTAATTGGGTGGTGAGTTGCTGGATGTCAATCAGGCTGATGCCCGGCATGGGGTCGACCATCAGGGCTGACCCACCCCCTGATAGCAGGACGATAATCAGATCATTGCTGGTGGTCTGCGCAATGTCGTGTTGTACACGTTGTGCGGCCTGGACGCTGGCGGCCGTAGGCACAGGATGACCAGCAGCATGATATGCGAGGTGTGGCATGCGTGGCGAGCCGTCGTCGTCTTTGTAGACGACCACTCCTTGATGTACCATATCGCCGAGAATCTCCCCAGCAGCATATGCCATGCGCAAGGCGGCCTTGCCGACGGCGATGAGGGTGATGCGTTGTGGGTGGAGCCATTCACCGGCCACACACACCCGTTGGCCGTCGCGCTGGAGTGTGCGATGAATCTGGGTGTGTGGGTCGGCGGCATGAGTAGCAGCGGCCAGCATGTGTGTGAGCACGTCACCATGGGGATGTTGGCGGCTGGTGTGTGTATGAAAAGCGTGCGGTGGAATACTCATATAATTGCTATCAGAACGATGGTGCTGGGAGGACCAGCACGCACAATGAAACGGATCCTCCTCCTATGATACGTCAAAATGTGCGCGGTAGTCTGTGTGTGGCATTGGCTGCCGTCTTGTGGGGGAGTGTCGGAGTGGTGGCAGCTGCGCTCTTGGATACTACCCCGCTGTCGGCGTTGTGGCTCGGTGCATTGCGATTATGGCTGGCGTTGCCGCTATTGGTGGCGTGGCAAGTGTGGTATCAACGTCGCACACATGCTGGCTGGATACGGCGTGAACACCGCGGCTGGGTTGTGGTGGCTGGGATAGCATTTGCGGGGTATCAGGTGACCTACTTCGCCGCTATTCCGTTCATTGGAGTAGCAGCAGCGGTCATGTTGAATTTGTGTAGTGCCCCACTGTTTGCGGTAGTACTTGCTCGTCTACTGTGGCGCGAACGTATGAGCAGGTGGGTGATGATGAGCATGCTTGGGGCAATAGGTGGAGTTGTATTGTTGGTAGCCGGTAATCAGGCGGTGCTGACATGGTCATGGTGGGGGGTACTGTTAGCGCTGAGCGCTGGTCTGTGCTACAGCCTGGTGGCAGTGGCATCACAGGTGGTCTCGCCGCACTATGCAGCGGCGACAGTGGTATCAGCGATGTTCGGGGTGTCTAGTGTGTGCCTAGGGGTGGCAGTCGTGCTGTTTGAAGCCATGACGTGGCCGCAATGGTCGCCGACTGCGTGGTGGGGTGTCGTGTATTTGGCGCTGGTGCCGACCACATTGAGTTATCTACTGTACGTGCACGGGTTGCGCTTTGTGCGTGCCACCACCGCTACGACCGTGTCGTTGCTGGAACCACTGACGTCAGTGGTCTTGGCGGTGGTGGTGTTGCACGAGCGGCTTTCGTGGCAGTCGTGGGGTGGGGCGGCGTTACTCTTGGGGTGCACGTTGGCGTTGGTATGGGCGCCAACCCCAATTCCACCCGACGATGCCAATGAATGCGATGATGCCACTGATGATGAGCAACATGGGCAGGCGTGAGCTGGGCACGGGGACGATGGTCAGGTAGTACCACCAAAAATCATAGAACCCGAGCCGGATATCACTCAACCAGACACGCAGTGATACTGGGCCGGTGGGCATCTGCGCAGGGGGAATCATGGGGGCTTTGATGGGGTAAATCTGGGTGTTGTCGTACACGGTCAAATCCTGAACCACGCTCCCGATATATTCGTACCACTTGTGTTGGTCAATTGCCCCGCTGATTTGTACTCCCGGGCTGCGCAAGGTGATGGTCGACACCGCCGGTGGCAACAATAGCCGGTGCGTGCGAGGTGGACATACTTGTTGATCGATGAGGATGGTGTCGTTGATGATGAGCGCCACGGATGTCGGATTGTCGACGGCAAAGCAGGTATGGTAGCGTAGTTTCACGAATGAATACGTCTGCTCTGGTGGATACACAATGATGCTGGCCTCGCTACTGCCCATGCGTGGGAATTGTTGGCCAGCGTCACGGTCTCCTTCGCTGTAAGCCCATCCATCGAGGTTGACTCTGATGCCCGTGTTCTGGTCGATATCTTCGTTGATTTGTGCCAAAATAATGCGCCAGTGCCCGAGAATCGGTGAATCTGTGAGGTTGTAGTAGCGATTAGATTCAGCACTGTTGATGAGGTATGGATTGATACTGATAAGTTTGCCGGCGAGCTGCACAAACAGAGTGGCTACGATGAGTGGTACTACGATGAGGAAACGGTACAGGCGTGTTTGTGCGCCTATCCAAGCCACAGCATCGGTCACACTTATTAACATGAACGGGATAATCATGAGCAGGTAGCGAGGCCCCCACGCCCCGTCGCCATGCCAGTAGGTCACGTTGGCGTGTACGACGACTACGCCAGCAATGGTGGATAGTGACGCGACTAATGTCATGAAATCACGACGACGAATCTGCAGAAGTATGCCCAATGGCCACAAAAAGACGATGGGGTTGTACAAAAACACACTTTTGCCAGAACTCAAAAACTGACCATGTAGACCATTTAGAATATAAGACAGACGCAACGACGGTGTGCCGTTGTTGTAGCCGGTGCTGAAAAATCCGCCATACACGTAATTGTTGTAGAGCAAAAAACAGATGCCACTAATCACAGCGCTACTGCCCCAGTAGATGATTTTGGGCCAATCACGGTCACGATATGCGATATAGGCGATGGAGATGCCGATGAGCGGCAATGCAAATGCAATGCCTGCCTTGGTTTGAATGGCAAAAAATGTGGCAACTCCTGCTGCAATAATCAACCATCGTCGTGAAGTGGTTTCACTCGCTGGGAGAAAAATGGGAATACTCGTAGCTAGGAGGAAGAAGGCTGCCGTAGGCTCCGAAAAAAAGCTACTGGTGTAGATCCATGCCATGCTACCAAACGCATAAGCTAGCGCGACTACGTAGGCTACCCGTGTGCTGAAATTCCGACGTAGTGTGATCCACC
>VFQS010004336.1_pt1 | contig 10338 bp, 26 predicted proteins | sample 3512361 | NCBI WGS metagenome assembly VFQS01 (sample SAMN10412375, study PRJNA504923) | tailings metagenome | isolation source: Relicate 1 Philex TSF3 active mining | place: Philippines | reverse complement strand
TCAGCCCACAAATCATGACTGCTGTTCTTGGTGGTGATACTGAACAGTTCACTCCAGAAGCAATTATGATGAAGGCAGTTGGTATCGAAAGATACAACCTAGCATAAACCCTAGTCGCTTGGGGACGGGACGGTTTTAGTCTGGTTTGTCCGTATCAAATCAGACACCATAATGAAGAGTATTAGTCATGCCTCTGCGGGATTCTAGATACTTAGCGAAAGACGTTCAGTGGTAAGGTACTCCACAATAATGCTCTTCATTATGGTTGCTAACACCGTGACATGTATCCAACGTAGCAGGAGGAGAGGGTCGGGATTCGGTGGTCTGTTAATGACTTAGGTTGAACAGCAGACACCATACTGAAGTACACTAATTGCTCTACACGCACACCGTCCAGACAAGGTGATGGGGCATCTGGTCTAGTGTACTTCAATATGGTAAATTATAGCGGTGTATGGAAGTGGTCTATCCGTTTGGTCTCATAAGCCAAAAATCGCAGGTTCGAATCCTGCCACCGCAACCAATATAAGTAGTATTATGCCCCTTTGGTGGAATTGGTAGACACGCTGGTCTTAGAAGCCAGTGCTTCGGCGTCCGAGTTCGAGTCTCGGAGGGGGCACCAATAATTTTATGGAGAGTTTATGCGTAAACAAAAGAAGCAGAAGTCGTTTGGTTTGACTGTTGTTGTAGAAGACGGTAAGTTTGAAAAAGCTATGCGTCTATTTAAAAAGAAAGTAGATGATTCTGGTCTACTGAAAGAGATTCGTGATCGTGAGGCTTATGTAAAGCCAACGATCAAACGTAAGTTAGCCAAAAATGCTGCTCGTAAGCGTTGGCAACGTTATCTAGAGTCTCAAACTCTCCCAACAAAACAATATTAAAAATTATTCCCTAGTAGCTCAGCGGTAGTAGCATCTGACTGTTAATCAGAGGGTCCGTGGTTCGATCCCACGCTGGGGAGCCAAAACATTGAGGTTATATGATTCCATTAGGTACAAAAGTTTATATCGGTGAAGTTAAAGCTGCAGAAAAGAAAACAGAATCAGGCATCATTTTAGAAGGTGCTCGTTCTATCAGTGTAACTAAGTTTGCTGAAGTACTGGCAGTTGGTTATGATGTTAAGAAAGTTCGTGTTGGTAATCGTATCGTTCTAGACTGGACTAAGTGTTATCCAGTTAAAATTAATGATGTTGAACGTGCGATCATCGACGAAGAACATATCTTAGGTATTGTACCTGTAGAAGAATAAGGATATGCCCATTTAGCTCAGTTGGTAGAGCATCTCATTAGTAATGAGGAGGTCTGCGGTTCGAATCCGTAAATGGGCACCATATATGAAACCTATCATTATAGAGAACGCAGTATCAAAACTATTGTTTGAAAGATTTCAACATCAAATAATGTCGTTTGATACGGAATGGCATTATATGCCAAACGCAGCGTATAGAACAGACTTAGGAACATCTGATGAATCCTTCTCTCACACTGCGTTGTTTGATGGTATGAAAACTTCTGAATTGTTACATTTGTATGAATCAGTTTTATTGTGCGGGTTGAGTAAGGCAAACATTGAACCAACTTCATTGATTCGGTTACGATGTGGTATGTTTATGAAAAACATAACCAATATTGTACACACACCACACATTGATTATGACATTCCACATATGACTGGATTGTTGTACATTAATGATGTTGATGGTGATACTATATTATATAAAGAGAAGTATGAGAACAAAGGTTTAAACGCGCAAGACTATTATGAAATGACCTTGAAACGTAGTGTTACTGAAGATATTAGAATATCTCCAAAAGCAAATACGATGGTAATTTTTGACGGTCAAACATATCACTCTAGTAGCAGCCCGACTAAAGATAGACGTGTTGTTGCTAATTTTAATTTCACAATCTAATATGTTCGGTGATAAACTAACAGATTACATTCAAGTGTATCATGATGTAGTATCGCCTGCGTCGTGTAAAGCAATCATTCAACAGTTCGAGACTCATCAAGAGTATATTCAAGAACACGATACCCCACTGTATAAGTTTCATCAGTTAGATCTAAACCATACACCTGATTTGGTTGGTTTGGCTAACGCATATGCTGGCTCGTTGTTGCCATGCTATGAAGATTATTTCAACAAACTAAGAGTAAGACAGTATGTTGAACTTGATACATGGGAAGACGTTCGTATCAAGAAATATCTAAGAGGCTCAGGTGATGAGTTTAAAACTCATGTTGACGTTAGCGATCATGCTTCGGCAGCAAGGTTTTGTATTGCTATTTTATATTTAAACGATAACGATGGTTTGACTACATTCCCTAATTTGGGTGTTGGTGTTAAACCAGAAGCTGGTAAGGTTGTTATCTTCCCACCAACGTGGATGTTTCCGCATAATGGTAAGACTCCAACTGATAATGATAAGTACATTATGATGACCAGTTTACATTACAAATGAGGATATATGGCTGAACATTGGAATGGTGGCAATGGCGGTAAAGGTTGTAAACCTAGACCATATGCTGTTACTAAAGATGAGTTTGACCAGAAGTTCGATACTATCTTTGGTCAAAAACAAAGTAAATATTGCGGTACATGTGGCAAAACATTCAGTTGGTGCCAATGTAGTAAAGAGTCAGACGATAAGCTGACAAGGTATAATGAAGAGACCCAGCAAGTATTGGGTGTGAAAACATATTCAAAGGAAATTTAACACATAGGGTGTTAAAGAAAGGCAAAAAGTGAGGTAATCATGAAACAACTAAACATTGACGAAGTAAAAGCGTTCATTCAAGCACAAAGTCCAGAGACAAAAATCTACATCGGAGGTGACTCAGAACGTTTCTTAATCGGGAATGATTGGTATGCTGATTACACTCTTGCCGTTGTAGTACACATTGATGGTAAACATGGTTGTAAGATCTTTGGTGAAGTTCAACGTGAACGTGACTGGGATCAAAAGAAAAACAGACCACGTATGCGTCTAATGAACGAAGTATATAAGATTGCAGAATTGTATCAAAAGCTGCATGACGTATTGGAAGACAGAGATGTTCAGATTCACTTGGACATCAACCCTGACGAACGTTATGGTTCAAGCTGTGTTGTACAAGAAGCTGTCGGTTACATTCGTGGTATGTGTAACGTGATTCCTATGGTTAAGCCAAAGGCATTCGCTGCTTCATACTGCGCTGATAGACTAAAACACATTATGTCTCATCAGAAAGCTGCATAACATGCGGGTAAGCGCAAGGTGCGACGCCAGCCTTCCAAGCTGCGCTGAGTGGGGTTCGACTCCCCCTACCCGCTCCAATTTAATGCCCACTTCGGTGGGCATTTTTACATTTGACTTACATTGATTTTAGATATATAATAAGCATATGGATATTGAAAGAGATGATTATATTTTTATTGATGTGACATGGAAAGGTGGTTTCACTCACACCGTGTTTTGTCGTGGTTACAATCTAAAATCGCAAATCAAGTTCAACGAATCGTTATTGTATGTCGAATCATTCACTTGGCGCAAAGTATCAAAAGAAGATTATGAGGAGAAGTTATGGCCATCATTGCAAGTTGCGGACACACCGTCGGAGAACTTGACCAACTCAGACAAATCTCAATCAAAGCGTGGGACATCTGCGAAGAAGGTTGGGTCAAAGCAATCCACTACTCAAGCGTCTGCGAAGACTGCTACAAAGAATACGAAGAAGAAGGTTCAATCCTCTACACCGAGCAAGAAGAGTACAACTGGCTTAAAGGAGACTGAGAATGAGCAACGAGCAAGCAAAGGTAAAGCACTCAAAGAGAATCCAACAAAAAGAAACGCACGTACAAAAGCAAGCGAAGATTCTAAAGCAGTACGCAAGCCACAACGAGCCAGCAAACCAGCTGCTAAAAGAACCGCATCGTCTAGCAAAAAGGCACGCACTGAACTGCGGGAACCCAAAGTGCGTAATGTGCGGAAACCCAAGAAAGATGTGGCACGAACTGACGATTCAGGAAAAGCGACACTTCCAAGAACTAGAAGTACAAAGAGCAAGACACAGTAATGGTACTGTCGTCGATGAAGTTGAGGTATATTTAGAGGTGCGCAATGGCAATCCCCCATACTAAATCAGCATACCCGATGCCGTTTGGTGATGTTGACTTCCAGACATATGATTATGTCATTGGTGGTAAAATGGTTGTTGGTAAAGCAACAATGGATGATTCGTATGCGCAAATGATTATGTCTGATCAAGACGCAAGAGAGAACCTAAAGAAAAAGTTGATTTCTGATATGGCTCAGTATATACTAGAAAATAATCTAGTTGAGTTTACACAACAAGATGACCCACTATCTATGGGGAAGAATGTATATGTCAGAGCATACTTGGCTCCAAATGACCAAGTTAAAATTTTAAGACTCGCAAACAAAATCGTATAAGGAATGAATATGAGTATGGAACAATGGAAAGCAGATCGCTTGATGAAGAAGGCTAAGAAGGGTGCTCGCAAGGCACTGATGAAGCAAGGTCATCACCCAAAGACTGCTGCTAAAATGGTTAATGCTGCTTTGAAGCGTATTCACAACCAAGCGCAAGAGGAAACTCAGGAAGCACAATGAGATATTTCTCATATGTTATTCCAGATGACAACGAGGTAGATATTACCAAAGTCATCTATTCAGAACGAGAGATTCTAGAGGAATTCTGGAAAACTTGGTCAACTGAAATGAAGGGTAACGGATACAGTGAATTGATCTCAATAGATAATTGTATTGATGATTGGTGTACAGTAAACTGGGCAAAGCCAGAGGATGTATATAAATTTAAAGAGGCTTATGATGGTAAACATTTTATCCTCAACGAGTTTCACCCGCAAGACCCAGAGTTTAATTATGCGACTGTAACTTGCGTCAACGATTCTATTGAAGTAAACAGGTATGTAAACATATCAAAAGAGTTGGATAGATTGTAATGGAACTACCAAGAAGACTAATTCTGCCGTGTGGTAATGCGGCAATCCTCGATGAACGAGAGAATGTTTATCGTTGTAACTTTTGTAATTATATTATTGGCTCAAACGAAGAACCTGCTGATTGTAGACGAAAGCGTGAAGAAGCTGAACCTATTAAAAATGATTATTGGATGGATATAAACAATGACCCAGAACAGTACTGAAATTAAGAGCACATTAACAGATGAAAACATCGTAGAGATCGCTCGCAAAATCGACACATTCATTATGGAGATCGGTAAAGAATACCAACCCAATGGTATCGAGTTTGCGGCAATCGCACTCGGTCGTTTAATGGTATTCACACAACAAACTGGATGTTTCAAAACATTCGGCGAGATGATGACTGAAGTTTCTAAAATGAGCGAACCAGATTTCTTATCTAAGACAGATGAACTAAAGCAGTAAATTATGATCGCAACACTACAACAATTCGCCAAGCATAAAAATGGTACATATGTATCAATGGACTTATCAGAGCAATCTCGTGATCTGATTGACCATTTTGTTGAGATGAATCTTGGTCTCACGGAGCGAGTGGATAAATCAACTTACCATATCACTGTAATCTATTCTCGTTCACCAGTACCAACTGCTGAACAATATTCTGGTTATGGTAATGAACAGCCAGCAAGAATTATAGGCTATGAAGTATTTCCTACCAAGAATGATGGCAAGTGTTTGGTGATGCGTTTGGAGTGTCCATTCGCTGAGTTGTTAAACAAACAACTGACAGCCGAAGGTGCAACTTCTGATTATGACAAATACAAACCACATATGACTATCGCATATGATATTCAACAAGAGGTTGATCCGTATATGTTACCAGTGCCGCAGTTCCCAATCTACTTTGACCCTGTTAAAGTTGAACCATTAGACCCCGAGTTTGTTCCTAAGAATAAGGATTGACTTCCAATCTGTTTTGAGGTATAATTAAGTTATGAAGTATTACACCATAGCATTTCCTGGTGAGTGCGGTCAGCACGTTCAAGAGACTTGGTCTGAAGAACAAATCTTTAAGAGCGCATGGTATCGTAACTGGGTGTTCAAAATGGTTCAGGCTGATAAAGCACATTTGATGACTGAACAGACTGCTCTTGATGATTGGATTGTTGTTCACTGGGCTATTGAAACCGACGAGTGGGGAAACAAACTTGTCGCTGTATGATTTTATGATTGATGCTGGGCAGTCTGGTCAGATTGCCGAGTTGTATGATAAAATAGAAGCTCAACAAAAAGAGATTGATGAGCTCAAACGCAACGTGGAGATGCTTTCTAAATGGGTTCTCCATCTAAAAGGAAACGAATGTCAGACTACACCCAACAATGCCTCATCGCAGCAATCTACAATCTAGCAATATTGTTTCTATGTACCACTCTGGTCGTATTCTTCGAGTTCAGCGTGTGGTGGTATCTTGGTGCTGTAATGATTATGGCAACTGTATCAAAGGATAAACAAAATGCAAATGACTCTTGAACAACGAATGGTACAACTTGAGGCTCGCTGTTCTCAACTAGAAGCACGCATTGCCACTCTAGAGGCTCGTGGTATGACATATGGTCCTCTCCCAGCAATTCCGCCAACCAATCCATGGCCAAACTTCCCCGACCCTCGTTGGGTTCCACCATATACAATTACATGTAAGATGGCTGATGGTACAACTAAAGATATGACCTTCACAACTCCAATCGTAGCACAAACAAACTCATGATTATCCTATCCCTGTTCACGCTGCTGATCTTGAAGCACTTCATTATTGATTTCCCTGCGCAGACTCCATATCAGTGGATGAATAAGGGAACATATGGACATCCTGGCGGCATTCTACATGCTGGTCTACATGGTATTGGTACATTCCTATGCTTTGCTCTGTTCTTTGTTACACCATTCGCTTTGATCGTTGGTGTACTTGATATGGTTATTCACTACCACGTTGATTGGGTGAAGATGAATGTCAATAAGAAATATGGATGGAAAGCAGATACTCATCCTGAGTTTTGGATTGCTCTTGGATTAGACCAATTGGCTCATTACCTAACATATGTGGCATTGATCGCTTTGGCTCTATGATATACGTCGTTGCTGGTAATCACGAAGAGGCTTACCAATATATCAATCGTAAGCTAGAAGAAAGGATACGGAATGGTGAACCAGTATCCAAGGTTGACGATTATTCCTATGTTCGCGATGCAATGATGCTTAGGGGAATATCAAACCCTCGTGGTGTATTCATTGGCTCGTGGCGCCAGAGAAAAGATATTAGGGATATCGTTGAGCAATTAATGTTACAACAGGATGCTGGAAACCCTGCTCTTAGAAAAATATGGGATGAGGTATATGAATCGCACCCCATACAACCATCACAGGGTATTCTAAGAGGTGCTGAAATGTTGGCTCAAGCAATTGACGAAGAAGTAATGTTGAAGTTGATGGAGAAAGTAAATGGACAAGGAATTAATTCTAGCTGGCGCAAACCTAATGTCTGATAAAGGATATGGGCTTGGTAATGAGCCAGATTATCTACGATTCAAAGCTGGTCGTATGCTCTATACATTGGTGAAGTATCGCGATGCAGGTATGTCCACATATACCTATTTCTGGAAGAACGAAGAAGAGCGAGTGGTATCTACATTCTTTGACTCAGAGAAAGAGGCTCTTGATTGGATTAAAACTCAGGATGAATATAAATGATTGAAAAATGTATTGAATGTAATGAGCCAGCAGAATGGGTAAGATCTACTCAATTTGCAGGTGATCATCCGTATTGCGAGCGTCATGCTATGCAACAAAAAGATTTTAACGATGAACCTGATTCATATTCATATTGGTATAAACTGGAAGACAAATGAAGCGATATAATGAACGATTCGATGCGTATTATGAAACTGATACGAACGAATGGTTAGAGGCTAAATGCTCCGACTCGGAATGCGATTATTGTTCTGGTAGACCAGACCATTCACCACCATTCGAACGTGGTGATTTGGTAATGGTTATTCCTTATAATAGAAAAGCCACCGTTGTTGAACAATATCTTTCCTATGATTATCCAGATGTATTTTGGGGTAATGTGAAAGTTGAATACGAAGATGGTGTTCAAGGAACATGTAATAATTGGCAATTAAAAGTGATTGAATATGCAAACAGTTGAAATAGTTGAAATCTTACCAACAGCATATTGGGTAGAATCCGACTTCATGGGTTCTAAGCATATTATGATTCAACACGAGGGAATGGAGCCATTCTGTTATTGCTCATTCTATTATAATTATGCTTATACATCCAATTCTACCATTCATAATCAGGCTGTTCGGATGATGGAAAACTTTGGTATTAAAGAGGCTGACATCGTCTGGAAACAACGAGAATTCCCCTCAACTTTGTAGGGTCTTTGCAAGAAAGTGCTTGATTTTAATTCGTGGTTGGGCTATAATTACTCTATCGACTACGAAAAGGAACAAGATTATGATGCCAGCTGGTAACTATTACATCGGTGACCTGTGCTATGTGATGCGCGATGTTTGGGAAGAATTTTGTGACATCACCATCAGCGGACACGAATGCCTTGAAGGTGAATTCCAACTGAAGGATGGTCGTCGCTTCGCAGTCTATTCAACCAAGTATGGTGATGGCTTGTATCCAACCAATGTTGGTCCAAACCTTTCCGTTGATGCTGGTTTGATCGGCTGTATCCTTGTTAGTGATATCACTGACCCTGAAGCCACTCCCGCATCCATCAAATCGCTCGGTATGGTTTATGAGTTCGGCACCGACTTCATCACCGACGGATCCCGTGAAACTGGTACAATCCAGTTCGGTCGAGTGGTCGTTGAGACTGGTGATTTCTACGAAGACGAAGAAGAATACGACTGTTTCGAGGAATAACCCTACAGTCTGAAGGGGCTTGACTTTAATTCAAAAATGCCCTATAATTATTCTATCGACTAAGGAAAAGGACTTGTTATGAAGCTGCTGACTGTTGGTAACACAAAGACTGTTAAGGGTGAAAAGTATGGCTATCAAACCTTCATCCTCCACTTGGCACCTGCCGATCTTTCTGGCTATGAAACCTGCCCCAAACGCACTGCTGGTTGTACCGCAGCTTGTTTGAATACAGCTGGTCGTGGTGGTATGTTTAAACCAGGTGGCACAAATACCATTCAAGAAGCACGCAAACGCAAGACTCGTATGTTCTTTGAAGACCGCACTGCGTTCATGGCTGCTCTGGTAAAGGATATTGAACTCGCTCGTAAGCAAGCCGAAAGAAAGAATATGATCGCTGTATTCCGTCTGAATGGCACGTCAGATATCGCATTCGAGAAGTATGAGGTCGTCCGTGAAGGAAAAACCTATAAAAACATCTTTGCAGCATTCCCTTTCACTCAGTTCTACGATTATACAAAGATCCTTGGTCGTAAGGTAAATGGTGCATCAAACTATCACCTGACATTCTCCGCTGCCGATGGTAACGATAAAGACGTTGAAAAAGCCATCGAGCAAGGTTATAATGTGGCAACTGTATTCGGTCTTAAGAAAACCCAACCAATGCCTGAAACATACAATGGTCGTCCAGTGTTTAATGGTGACGATTCTGACCTCCGTTTTCTTGACCCAAAGGGTGTAATCGTCGGTCTCTATGCAAAGGGTAAAGCAAAGAAAGATACATCGGGCTTCGTTAAGATGATCCCGATTGCAAAGGTTTAATATGTGGATAGCAGCTGGTGTAATGGCTCCGAGATATACCTTCACGATTGGTATAATGTATAGAAACTGTACCGATCCGTTCGCAACCTGTAAGGTAACGACCACGGATGTAAAGACTGCTCTATCCTATGCCAATTCAATTCTGAAGCCGAATCATATGCAAATCCTCACTGTAATAGGACAACCAGAATGACCCCTGAAATGATGGATAAAATTAAGAGAGATTTTAATAGAGAACCAGATAAGGATACACTCTCGTTTGAAGCCTATGTCGCTGGATATATGGCTGGAGTAAGAAGATTCGCTGAAAGACCGAATAGAAAAGAGATTCAGTCTAAATTAGGGTATTCACGGGTAGGATTAAACAACGTATGAACGAACGAATTAAAGACCTTCTTCCAAATCCACTTGCTGTTGACTATCAATACAAGGATGGTCCGCTGGATCTATACACTGAAAAAGAAATGCTTCGGTTCGCCGAGTTGATTGTTCGGGAATGTATGGAACAGGTTTGGTATAGTCGTGAAGATGGTATCAATGGCAATGTTTCCGAAGTTATCAAAGAACGGATGAAACAACATTTCGGAGTTGAAGAATGATTTTGAAGTATTTTAGAGAACAAATTGA
>VFQS010004335.1_pt1 | contig 10342 bp, 5 predicted proteins | sample 3512361 | NCBI WGS metagenome assembly VFQS01 (sample SAMN10412375, study PRJNA504923) | tailings metagenome | isolation source: Relicate 1 Philex TSF3 active mining | place: Philippines | reverse complement strand
TGCAAGTAAGCGATGTCTACGAAGCTGACGGCACTGTTAAGGACCAAATCAGGCTTTCATCAGCGCAGACGAAAGGTAGCGAGGCGCGGACAGTCCTGCTAAACGCACAAGCGCAAGAAGAGTTGCGGATATATGCGAGGACGCTGAGCAGAACGGGTGAGCAGCCACTGTTTGTGAGCAAGTGGGGCAAGGCAATGTCCCCCAATAGCCTCGTACAGGTATTTGGGAGGTTCTACAAGCTTGCGGGGTTGAGCAACGCCAGCAGTCACAGTGGCAGGCGTTCATTCATCACGGCACTTTCATCCAAAGGTGTCAGCGTGAGAGTGCTGGCAGCACTGGCGGGACACAAGAACATGTCTACAACCCAGAGGTACATTGAGGTCGGCGAACATCAACTGCGAGCAGCGGTGGAGATGGTTTGAGGGTGTCGTGTTGACACGACGCCCCAAAGTGACCCGTGTACCCCAGATCACTTGGCTCAATGAGGTAGGAAACCAAATCTTTACACGAGGTTGATCAAGCTTTATCGTCCAAATATATTAGCCATGACGGCATTGACACAGAGCCAAGTCTCACCCCGCAATGACCATCAATCACGTTATGAAATCACTCATCCTCATCTGCTTTCTAGCCCTCACGGCCATGGTGCCAACATCGCCAGCTGGGGCGGCAGGTGAATGCAAGGAGTTTTACAAGGAGTATTCAGCCAAGCCGGATTTCAAGGTAATGGTCAAAGGTAAGAAGAAGGGTCAAAAGGCTGGCGAGTACCAGTGTTTTTGGGGTTGGGACTACCCCACACTCGAAGAGGCCAAGAAATCGCTTTTGGCTGACTGCAAGCGTGAAGCGAAATCCTGCGTGGTCGAGTACGCGACGAATGAGAAGAAATATTATTCCAAAATCGACAGAGTAGATCTCTGCAAGAAGGCGCTAGCAAGTGGTGCAACTGGTTGGGATACAAGCGCTTTATTTAGCAAGCATGTAGCTGAGGGCAAGCGTCGCGGTCTCTCCGTTGATGACTGTAGGGTAACGATAGGACTGTCCAAGCTGCAGAATCAGCCGAGTGTTTCCTCTGACAGCTCAATTTTCAACAGTTTAAGTGAGTTGCCAAATTCATCTCTGTGTGTTTCTGCACTTACCGCTGGTCGTGAGTCCTTTTCATCAGGATCAGCACTCGCAACTGAGGTAGCTGAGGCCAAGCGTCGCGGTCTCTCCGTTGATGACTGTAGGGTAGCGATAGGACTGTCCAAGCTGCAGAATCAGCCGAGTGTTTCCTCTGACAGCTCAATTTTCAACAGTTTAAGTGAGTTGCCAAATTCATCTCTGTGTGTTTCTGCACTTACCGCTGGTCGTGAGTCCTTTTCATCAGGATCAGCACTCGCAACTGAGGTAGCTGAGGCCAAGCGTCGCGGTCTCTCCGTTGATGACTGTAGGGTAGCGATAGGACTCGCGTCACTGACTGCACCACCATCTCAAACGCCAACATTGGCCGAAGTTAATCCTCCTACACCAAAGCCGCTTTCGCTCAACGAGATTTGTGAGCAGTCTCTGAATTCAGATAAGACGGATTGGAGTACTGCAAGTTCTGCCTCTGATGCCCTCAAGCAAGCAGACATCATGGGTGTTACGGTTGAGATATGTCGCGTCACACTTGGAATTAAAGATGATCAGAAAACTGCCGACATACCAGCTGTCAATGATCAAAACGCGGACAACAGCCCATCTATATCCCCTTCTGCTCCGCTGCAGAAGAAGGTCGCACTAGTAATCGGCAACAGTGCCTATGAACATTCACCTGTTCTGGCCAATCCTCACAATGACGCTGAAGCAGTAGCGAAGACACTGATTGGCGTGGGCTTTGAGGTCATCAGCGGGCTTGATCTAACCAATGCTGAGACTGAGAAGAAAGCACGTGAATTCGCCAAAGCCGCAAAGACAGCGGATGTTTCTCTGCTCTACTATGCTGGGCATGGGCTGCAGATTGCAGGTGAGAACTACATAGTGCCTGTGGATGCCAAGGTTGAGGATGAGACAGCCATCAGCTTTGAGTTAATCAACGTGTCCAAGATCACCAATTTCATGGGTGGACTGGATAAGGTAGGTATCATCCTGCTTGATGCCTGCAGAGATAATCCGTTCTCACGCTCTTTGAAACGTTCGCTTTCCGCATCACGTGCCGCGTCGGTGGACCAAGGCCTTGCGCCCATATCTGCTGAAGGTGGCGGCTTGTTTGTGGCCTTCTCTACCGCACCAGGTGACGTTGCTGCTGATGGGGAAGGCATGACCAATAGCCCATTCACCACAGCATTGCTGAAGCATCTTCCCACTAAGGGCTTAGAGATCAACACAGTGATGACGAGGGTCAAAGCTGAAGTCGCAAAGATGACCAAGAACGACCAGCGGCCGTGGACAAACAGCGACTTGACTACAGAGGTCTATCTGGTACCTACTAAGTGAGGAATGGTTTCGTTTTACATAACACATCCACTGATTTTGACAAACTGCCTGTGCGCTATGGACCTGCCAGATAGACTTCCTCGGCTAAGTCACTGTTCGTCCAAGGGCGCTGCTGGTTTTTAGTGAGACCAATGACATCGGCCTTTACGCGCTTCATCATTAACTCGACCTCTAGGCCCTTTGTTCCAAGATGCCTCAATAAAGCAGTTGTAAACGGGCTGTTCTTCATACCAACACCATCTGCAGCTACATCACCAGGGGCGGTCGCAAAGCCAACGAGCAGCCCGCCAACTTCGGATCTGAGTTCAGCAAGTCCTGAGTTCACTTGATTAGACCTGTTACCCAGAGCACGTGAAAGTGATCGCGTAAATGGATTGTCACGGCAAGCATCCAGAAGGGCGATACCAATTCTCTTCTCACCGCCCATATAGTTAGTGACCATGCTCACGTTCACCAGTTCAAAATCTATCGATGAGGCCTTCTCCACTCTTGCGTCTACAGGAACGATGAAATTTTCACCAGCGACCTGGATGCCGTGCCCCGCGTAGTAGAACAGCGATACATCAGACTGTGCAGCTCTGTCTACGAACTCCGCAATCTTCTGCTCTGTTGCTCGCTTGTCTAAATCTGTTCCGCTGACTACATCAAAGCCGATACTCTTCAGCAGTGAAGTAATTGCTTCGGCATCATTGTGGGGGTTGTCAAGTGGAACAGCATTTTGGTAGCTACTATTTCCGATGACCAGTGCCACCTTCCGAGGGTTGTTATTGGCCGCAAATGGCGGCTGCTGTTGCTCTTTCTGGGCTCGGCCGCCCATATAGGTTAGTATATCAGGCGTTACTAAGCTGAAGTCTTTAACATTCTGATCTGTTGTGTACTTGGCATTCGACTGATAATTGACCCCTGCAAACACAATACCATTTTTATCAGTATGCACGCCGCCGACAACTGGTAATCCATCGCTCCAATCCCCAATAAACCGTGCGCCGTCTTTCCAAGTATATGCTCCCTCACCACTGCGTTTATTATAGACGTATCGCCCTTTGTAGACATCTCCGTTTGAGTATGATACAGATGCAGGCCCAAATAGACTACCCCATACGAATTCACCTTCGTATTTGCCTCCACTCGCAAAACTAAACGTGCCCCTGCCATTGCGCATACCATTAACAAATTCTCCGACATATTCATTACCATCAGAGAACTTATACTTACCCCAACCATGAGGTCCGTTTTTCCAAGGACCAGTATACTCGTCTCCGTTTGCGAATGTATAGGTTCCCGAACTCTGGTCCTGGTCCAGCGCCAATTTTTCAATTATCTTCTTCAACTCTGGAGATGCCTGAGTTGTTACGGTTGCAGCATCTGGCGGTCTAAAATCACTAGGCAAATCCCCCTTGATCGCGTTACCTTTAGGCGAATCGCCTAACGATGTTCGGCTTTCAACGGATGACGCTTCATCTTTCTTGTCTTTAAGTCCTTGGATTACAGTCCCTTCTGTAATCTGCTCTATGGCCAGTGCGACAGCTGCGTCTGCAGTGACTAGAACGAGTGTGTCGGCTCTAATCATTTCACCTTGTTCTGTATATTCAGACAAGTCGTTATATCTAACGCTCAATAAAGGATCACCGAATTCTGAGAAATGTCTACCGTCTCCTACGGGACGACCCATTTTCCAATCACCCGAACGAACGCTTCCATTTGCCCAGGTGTATGTACCGCCTCCTGTACGCTTGTCTTGATGGTAATCTCCCGAAAAGGTGCCTCCGTTCGAGTAGTGAACAGAGAACTCTCCTTCACGTTTATTCAGTTTCCATCGCCCGACATACCTGTCGCCACTTGGGAATATAAACTCTCCCATGCCATCGAAAGTACCTCGTTTGAACTCACCGTGGTAGCTAGAGCCAGTCTGAAGTTTATAGGCACCATAGCAATTGTCGTATTCCTCAGACTGGTCAGCGGGGCAAGGTGGAAGACTGCTCTGTATGGCTTCTGTTCCAACATTAGCGGTGGAGGTTTGCCGTATCATCTTGCTCTTTTGGTAACTTGGATAGGTATAGTCAATGCCGCCTGTCTGTGAGGTGTAAAACCAGTCTCCCTCCCAGAGTCCAACATAAGTTGAACCGTTTGCAAATGTTAAGGTACCTTTACCTATTGGTTCATTGTCCTTCCATTCCCCTTCGTAACTGTCTCCATTAGCTGCTGTATGTTTGCCAATGCATCTGGACCAGATCTCACTACCTGTAGGGCAGTTATCGAGATTGCTCTGTGCGGTGGCAGGTACAGTTGGTAGAATTAACAGACACGGCGCAAACAGCAGGCGGGTGGTGGCATGAACCAAAGCTGAACTCCATATAGGACTTATCATGCAAGCTTCACCCTCAAAAGAACAGACATTGTGCCGTACTTGAGACAACTCAGGCTCCACATCTGGTCCGATCCATTTGCGCAGGTTGTACTCAGTTAGTACTCGACTGACATTAATGCCTGTAAACTCATCTCTGAGTGTTTTTATAACTGCATTGATTCAGAGTCGCTCACATTGATCTTCTCTGGGCCGATTTATTGTACTGCTGCCAAGATGATGCAGATAAAATAGTACTACCAAGTATCCCTGCATATTTGGATAACACGTGGTGTTAACACGAGCGAGCGTAGGTAACACATATTTACATCGTAACGTTGACCACCGTAACCCGTCTATTCTCGTCCGCGTCGGGCATCGCAGCATTCTTAAGCTGCTCCTCACCGTATCCGACGGCAATCAATCGCTTGGGATCAACTTGGAAGTTGTCTATGAGAAACGCTTTGACTGATTGAGCACGGGCTTCTGATAGTTTCTGATTGTAATCGTCGGATCCGACTGCATCAGTATGTCCGCTGACAATGATGTTCTGCTTCAACAGTGATGGATCAGTTAATGCTTGCCCAAGCTTGATCAGACTAGGAATTGCCTGCTGAGCGATGTTGGAGGAATTGAAGTCGAAATAGATCTCCATGTCAAACTTGGGCATGTCGTATTTCTCTACGACCTCCACAAGCTTCTTGCGCTCCTCTACGACGATTGCCCGCGTGGTCCCTTTCAAACCATCAATGAACTGCTCGTCTTCAGGTGATGCTTGAGGCGACTTGCCCGTCAGCGATCTGGTCAGCCCTGTCTTCTTTGGCTGAAGCGCATCTATCATCTGCTGGGTGGAGAGGTCCTCTGCGTAAACGCCAACTGGCGCAAACATCAGCGAAGCGAAGACGATTGCAGCTGTTACATGGCTTGCCATTGCGACCTCACTTAACAGCCAAGATGACGGCAGCTCGGCCGACGCCCGAGGTCGCTGGTGGCATGTTCATATTGCCACCATCAGCTGGCTTCGCTCGCTCGGTTACCTCAATCTTACGGAGAGCCGAACGTGTTTCGCCGAGTGGTGTGAAGGCATTCTCTGCATAGGCATGCTCTATCGCGACAGCTTTACCCGTCGCGTCGCAGATCGCGATGACTGATTCTTGCCCAACCTCTGTAAACTTAAAATCAAAGCTGGCATCTGCGGCAGGGAACACAAAATCCTTCTGACCCGAAATCTTATTGTCCTGCTGGAACTTGTTGGGAAAAATCACCGTGCCGACGCCAGCACCGTCAATGTTGACGAGGGTCAGATAGCAATCGCGATCCGACCTGACCGTGAATACAGGCTTATCGTTGATCATGTAGTTGGACTTGTCAGCATAAAGACTGAGCTTCAGATCATCGCTCGCGACAGGTTCGATCTTGCGTACCACGTCACCATTCGGTTCAACAGGTGCTTCGTAGGTTTGAAGCTCTGCGACGCCAATCACCTCCTTCGCAGGAACAAATTCAGCGTCAATTATGCGCTCAACGACTTGCCCATAAATCGGCTCAAACTGATCCCGCGGGACAATACCTTGATCAAGCCGCAAAGCGAGTGATTTACCCATTCCGCCGCTTGCGATCATGGCATCCTTCATCTCCTCAGCGGAGACTCCAAATTCTGCAGCCGCCTGCTCGATGTTAAGATCCCACTCGTATCTTGCGGAGAGCGCTGTTACCATCTCAACGCCGTTCAGGTTGAGTTGCGGATCAAGGCCAGCTTTCGACATGGCATCCGTGAACCGCTTGCGATCCGCCTTAATTACAGCGTCCATTGCGCTGGATGGCGGATAAAGTGCCTTGATCTCCTCTCTGATTTTCACAGGGAAAGATTTGTTTAACGCCGCTTGAGCGCCTACTTCATCCGTGACGTTCCTGATGCCTTGATTGTGGCAGCCCATACAGGAGATGGCATTGGTAACAGCCATATCGCGGTGGGAGAAGTCTTGAACGATGCTAGTAGGACCCTTCATGAGCGCCTGTCCGTTCCCGTCGCTCAGATAGTATGCTTGAAAACCATTTGGCAGATGGAAGATCGTCTCGCCTCCATCGTGGACAAACCCGTAGTCCCCTCCAGGTCCAAGCGGATACTGAAACAGGTTCTGCCGACCGCTGTTCCCAGCGAAGTCATAGGAGGTCCAGAACGCACCAGTGGCAATCTGGTGACGCTCCACGAGCCTGTTGTTGCGGCTGACTCCTGACTTCTGGACACCCGCCCGCTTCACCTTGAAGTTGGCAATGTTCACATCTACGTCCACAGCGAGCAGCGCCTGTAACGCTTTGAAGGTATCAGGTAGCCCCAAGACCTTGCTGTAGATTGGATCACGAGAAGCGGTGAAAGCGAACCAGTCGCCCCGTATGAAAGGCACCTTCGTAGATGTTGCACTCGCCAGTGCATCAAACTGCCCATTCACAGGACGAAGGCTATAGGGATAGTGGCTGACTAGTTCCTCCCAGACTTCAGGCTCCCAACCCAAGTCTTCAAGATTCACCCGTAGTATGGTCTTCTCGGGATTAACAGTTTCCAGCTTCAATACGTCTGAGTACTTGCTGAGGCTGTTGAGCAGCTTCACGGCGCCCTGACGATAAACCTCCATGTCCTTCTCTGGCGTGCAGGTGGCCGCCAGATGCGAGAGAGTAATGTAGCGCGTGTCAGCACGACGGTGCTCTGGCAGCTTGCCAATGTCTGCCGTCATGATGTCGATCATGCTGTTTACAGCGATGGGCTTGGCATCGCACTGCGATTTCAGACCTGCGACCCAGTTCCGCAACGCGGTGATTTCTTCCTCAGTTGGGGAGGAATAGGACATGTTGCCTTCCTGATAGACGTCATAAGGCATGTCCTTGTTCACGATTTGCTGGATGAGGCGTGAACCTTCAGCGTTACCTGGCTGGATCAGCGACGGATTGGAGACGATTTGGTCAAGCTGAAGGATATTGCCCAGAGCTTTGGCTGGCTTTTGGCGACCGACCAGTTTTCCGTCCTGATGGCAACGAGCGCAGTGTTTATCCAGCGCCGCCGCAGCAGCTTTTTCGATTTCGGTTTGAGGGGTGTATGGAACGGGTGATGTGCTCTGTGCGAAAGATGCCGAACAAGTGCCGAACAGTACGAAGCTCAAAACGAGTAACGGGTTGCATTGCATTTTATGATCTCCTTTGAGGCTTCCACGTCTGCTCTATACTCATCAAAACATTATAAAAAATCTGCAAGAGGTCAAAGGCATAAATGATACCAATGGATCTTCGACCACAAGCACGGCAGTCGCCCCATCATCATCAGCAGCAGGGACTAGGACACTAGCGGATACGATTGCCTGCGATCTATTTTATTGCACTAAGCACGTCATGAAGTTGCGGTCAGCGTAGCAGTTATACTTCCGTCCCTGATACATAATGCGCGCCCGCTGCGAGTTGCTACGTAGTACCTTTGCACCAGACGGAACTCTCCAGCTCCCCCAGTTATTAATCACGCGGCTTCGTAGAAACGCTGACTTGTCGACATTGTTGTTTGCGGCTTTACCTTCATCTTTAGCGGGCGGAGCCGTGGGCTTATCAGCTTGCGTTTTCTCTTTCTTGGGCTTTGGCTCGGCGGAAGCAGGCGGCTTGCGCTCAGGCTTCCTGGGCTTTTCAGTGGTTTTTTTCTTCTCAGGAAGCGACTTTGGCGGCTCAACACTCGCCAGCTTTGCGGGGGCAGCGTCTGCTTCAACACTGTTGCTCTCAACTGGCAGTTCGCTCTGAGGTGCTGCTGGCGGCGGCGAACTTGATGTCTCTACTTTCGTATTTTCAATTGAGGAGAGCATCTCCTGCGCGAGTGACACGAAATAGCCGTTCGGAAAACGCTTGATGTAGAGCTTAATCTGATCGGCGCTTTTGCTCTCTCGCACACTTCGCCAGAATTCAATTTCAGCATCGGATGCGGTACGCTCGTCTGAGTTTGTTTCTTTCACTTCTGCTGGAGGCGTGCTGATGGGTATGGGCGGAGACATGAAATAGAAGCCCGTGAGATTGGTGCTTTCCCATGGCGTCTGCTTCCCATCTGTGTAGGCTTCCACGTCTGCGCGGACCTTCGTCATTGCAAGGCGGATTTCGAGGCCAGGCTCCGATAGGTGCCGTACCAGCGCCTCCGCAAACGGACTGTTGTTCCCGCTGCCATCAAGTGCGACCTGACCAGGCGCTGTGGAGAAGGCGATCAATGTCCCTGCGCCTGACTTCATTTCTGATAGACCAGAGGATACGGCGGCTGAACGTGTCGCTCCGAGTGACCGCTTGATCTGTTCTACGAAGGGATTGTCGCGGCAAGCGTCAAGGAATACGAGTTTGACCTTTGCATCCGCCAACGCCTGCTCAATGGCCAATTCGGCGTCTATTGCCAGTCCGAGCTTAACATCAGCGACTCGCTGAATGTCACTGTCCACAGGAATGAGGTAATTGCGGCCATCCACGGACACCCCGTGTCCTGCATAATAAAAGATGGCGGAGTCCGCTCCAGATGAAATCTGATGAAAGTCACCGACAGCTTGAGCAATGGACCGCCGATCCGTATCAAGATGCAGATGGACTTCATAGCCTAACGGCTCGAACAGAGCGCCGACTGCTCTTGCGTCATTCGAGGGATTCTTGAGTGGCTGCGAATGCTGGTAGCTCGAATTGCCGATGATCAGGGCCACCTTTCGTTCGGCGAACGACAATTCGGCGGTGGCGCACATTACAGCCACTAACAGAACAATGCGCCAGAACATGCCTTCCAACATCGTTGGGAACCTGCACTTTCGAACAGCTTCTGTGCTGCGTTCAATTCGGTTGAAATATCACTTAAAAGATTAAAGCAAGAACGTAGCTGCAGCAAGCGGTAGAACGTACATCCACAGGTGGAGCATCGAAACTGGCAGGATGTCGTGCCAACACGACAGAAATCTCCAGCTGAGGCATGCTATGTGCTGCTGGTTGAGCAACTACTTGAAAATTCCTTAGATCCACCAATTACAATCAATGATTGAGCATCTAAGTCGATGCGAAACTGCCGAACAGAACCCCATCGCAATGCACGCTAAGCTTTGGTTCGCCCCGTGCGCTGATAGAGCCGACGTCATACCATCTCCACAGCAGCTCGTAACTGATGTTCGCCGACCTCAATGTATCTCTGGGTTGTAGATATGTTCTTGTGTCCCGCCAGTGCTGCCAGCACACGGACGCTAACGCCCTTGGACGATAACGCAGTGATAAACGACCGTCTGCCACTGTGACTGCTGGCGTTGCTCAAGCCAGCCAACTTGTAGAACCTACCAAACACTTGGACGAGGCTATTGGGGGACATGGCCTTGCCCCACTTGCTAACGAACAGGGGCTGTTCGGCTGTCCTGCTCAGCGTCCTCGCATATATCCGCAACTCTTCTTGCGCTTGTGCGGACAGCAGTACCGTTCGTGCTTCGCTGCCCTTTGTCTGATCTTTTGATAGCCTGATTTGGTCCTTAACAGTGCCGTCAGCTTCGTAGACATCGCTTACTTGCA
>VFQS010004331.1_pt1 | contig 10351 bp, 10 predicted proteins | sample 3512361 | NCBI WGS metagenome assembly VFQS01 (sample SAMN10412375, study PRJNA504923) | tailings metagenome | isolation source: Relicate 1 Philex TSF3 active mining | place: Philippines | reverse complement strand
ACGAATGAAGATTCAAAAGTGCTATGTATTTTATAATTAGAACTATCGTTAGAGACAGCCTTGTATCCTTGCGGTATGTCATAAGCCCACTTCCAAGTTATTATTTCTTCACCACGTGAAGCTCTGTTTTTAATTGCATCAATTAGACTCAACTCTTTTTTGAATTCTCCTGTATGATTTTTTATTTCTGGAACTCCTTCAACAATTAAAAACTTTTGTATATTCTGATAATCTACTCCACGCAAATCAACCGCAACACGATTGCCTTTCAAGTCTCTTAATTTAAACTCTACGAAATCATCTTGAGACTTGATCCATCTATAAATTTCACTACCTGATTCAGGAGATTCTTGCCTTGAAACATTTGAAATGAATCCATCATCTACTAATCTGTTTCCTTCTTCTTTTATATAAAGATATGATAACGTATCCAAATAAGGATAGCTAAAGTGAAGAACATAATCTAATTTAACTATTATTTCATGATTGAACAATTCAGTTCCTCTTTTTCTAATGGTTTTGCCTCTATAAGTATCTTGCATCTGAAGCCATTCCCAGATGGTATCCTCGTCTGCTTTTTCGTGGGCATAAACTCTATCAAGTAACCATTCGGCACCATTGGAAGCTTTCCAAAGTCGCCACAGCAGTGCTCTAGCCACTACCTTTTCATTGAGTAAAATCACGACTAAGCTCACTACTTTATTTTTAGAATAAATAGAAACCATATCTCTTTTACCAATTACGTTCATACACGACCTTTGTAGTTCTGTGCTACCAGCTACTTGTATGGTGTTTCTTGTATCGTAGTATTTAGTTATTTCATCTCCGGTAACTATTTGTATTCTTCTTCCTTTCGGTAGATCATTACCTTGTGATTTAGCTGCTATTATTTTACCATGTAACGTATTATAGAATTTTTCAATCTCAACATCCGTGAATGGCATATCAATGCTGGCAAGAATACTTCTTACTATTTTACCGATTGCTTGTAAATTTTCTTGCCTACCAATCTTCACAAGTAGTTTTTTAGGCTCGACTGATGTTGAAAGTTTCTCCACTTCGTTATTTAGATTATTCTCCTCAGTTAGTCGTAATATAGCTGAAGCTATGCTATAATTTGATCTATCATCTACATTGAATGATTTTAAGATCTTCTCTAAATCTATCTCTAATTCTAGTTTAGCTTCTTCAAATACTTTATCGAAATGGTTGAAATTTTTAATTCGTTTAATCTTGTTATATATTAATTAGCTGCAAACGAAATTATTACTACATCAAAAAGGTGCAACATAATGATATATATAATATAATATATACTATATGAATAGAATTAAATCATTTAATGATTTCGTATCAATAAATGAAGAGATATCCAGAAAGGATGTTTTAACTCTTCTGTTATCTCTTTCTTTTCTCAAGCCAGTTAAAGCTTCTAAACTAGCTAGTGATATAGAGAATTTACCAGCAAGTAAAAAAGTTTCGGTTTTGAAAGATTTACCAAAAGCAAAATCTGCTGATGATGTAACATCTATAGTTTATGGTTCTGAAGATACTTTAAATGTAAAAAGAGAGCACGTCCATTCATTTCCTGGTTATAGACCTTTATCTCTTGAGCAAAGAAAAGCCTGGAATGATTATCTAGTATATCTAGATGGACTTGGATTAGCAGGCAGTCCTGATCTTGATGATCAGACTAGAGGTATGGATGAACTAAAAAAATATTTAGAAGATAGACCTGAAAATCCTTTAAATGAATACAGCGATAAGAAACTACTTGTTAAATGTATTCAATATGAAATGACAATTCTACGAAAAGGTGATTCAGGATTCCCAGGTCTTGATGATGATGATTTAGTCATTTTTCAAAAATGGTTAGAAATAAGTAGACCTGCTTACATGAAATTGATACCCTCCGATATCGATGGTAAACCAGGTCAATTGACAACTAAGTTATGGTATCCTGCTAAATCTGGTACTTTTAGTGGTGGTAATTTGAATTTTGATTATGCTTCTCAGATAGAAGAAATTGCCTTAACGATGATAACTAAATATGGGATCAAGAGTGTCGAAGGACATGATCTGACAAAAAAAATTAGCCAAAAAAATAAAGTATTTCTATCTGGTTTCAAATAAAAATACTTTATCTAATAAAATCTTTAAAGTAATTGTGCTAATTTCTTAGCTCTGATCATTTCTTTACTTAATGTTCTTTTCGCACATTCTGGTCCAATTCCGAATTCAATGCTATTTGGTACTGTTAAAACTCTTCCACACTTACCACATCTTCCTTCATGCCAAATCTCTACTATTTCTGGAAGCGTACCTAATGTTAGTTGGTTTATAAGCCATTTGAAAACTCGAACAGATTGTGCTTCATCCGAAATACGAGTCTTTTTGGAATGTGAATAATTCTTATCGAAAGTTGTACCAATGAATTCGTAATTTTCTGGATTCGTCAAGACTCTCACAAAATGTACATTTACTTTATCATCTTGACTATTCTTTGATTTTTTTACTTTATAGGTAAATCGATTACCAGTACTTGTATTCAAAACAGTGAAAAGACTATTCCCAGCAAAAATAAAATCTAATGCAATAGAGTTATCTAGCTTGTGTGTTGTCATTTTGTCTTTGTTTATACAAAGATACGACAATTTTCTTTATTTACCAAATAAAATTATAAATAATTGATTATCAAGTAGTTAGATAAAATAAGCTTAGTTCTTCATTTTGTAAGAGTTCTTTAGGTAACGAAGTTATAAGGTATTCTCTCATTATATGATCATTACGACCGAGCATATCTGCTGATCCAGGTTTTGGTTGATAACTTGAAATGAAATCAACAGCAGTTTTATCTTGAAGATTACCTATTCCGTTTAGTATCGTGTCTTCGCTATGTGCGAAAGCTATTAATTTGTTGATCCTTTTTTCTGAGTCTCCCATCCAAGAAAAGTGCCATCCTACTGTATGTGAGAATGGTCTCAAAAAATCAAAATTAGTATTATTATTCCAAGCGATAGCTTCTCTTATTCTTGATGGTGTCCAGACCTTCATCATATTACCTGTTGCTGCAAAAGAAGCATTGGTGAGTATCAAGTTACCATAAGGATCACTTGCTACTAAATCTGCTCTGCAAAAATGCATTGACATGGGCAAAAGTATAACTGAATCTATATTATTTTGTACAGACTCTTTTATTTTATCTAAATATATGGGATCTACAAATTCGTCACAATCAGTTGAGATTACGATATCATCCGGTAAACAAAATAACGCTAAAGTGTCTCTTTGCAATCTTTCTCTAACCCAATTATCTGAATTCTCTTCCTTAGAGGGCAGATTTATATAAACATCTTTAATCTTTGGATGATTTTCAAATCCGAGTTCTTTCAATGTTTGCTTTAATGTGAAAGATTTAGGAGCACCTGAGTGTGTTCTATCAGCTTCACAAATAATCAGTAAATCAATGTGATCTAATATTGTTTTAATTCTAAGAAGAAGGTGTTCTTTCTCGTTGAAATATGGAATTATATTAACAAGTCTCATATAGAGTTATACATTCACCATATCCCTTAGTTTTGCGGCAAACTCATAGTTCTCCACATCTACTGCTTCTTGCATCATTTTTTTCAAGAGCTTCATTCTTTTTTTCTCTGGTATTAGAGATAGTTTTTCTTCATCGAACTCAAAAGTCTTAGTCATTCTTATAAATGGATTGGCTTCAGATTGCCAAGTTTCGATAATCCAAATCTTATCTTCATTTGATGTCCAAGTATAAGTTGATTTTAAGTTGAACATTTTAACTAGAGTAGTGAATTCGTCATTTGTCATTTCTAGTGCCATAAAATTTATTTTTTTTTCAAATAATATCAAATCAAATGCCAATATTTTGACTGTGTCAAATTGTCATTTTATGAACAAAGGATATCTCGATATATATCTCTATGTGGTATGTATCAATAGATCCAAGTTTAATATCGACTGCAGTTGTAGTTGGAAACGGTGAAAGCTTCACTATGTTAAATTTTTGTAGAGAGAAAGACAGCAGAACTAAAAAGGGCTGGTCTAAATGGTTTTCACTTTGTGAAGAGTTAGTTCAATTTATCTTAATTGATTATAATCAAGCTAAAGGATATTCAGATGGTGAAATGTCAAAACTACAAGATTATAACAGAGTGACTGAGCAAATTGTTGATCAAATTGTTAAATTGACTCATGGTGAGAAATTCAAAGTAGCAATAGAAGGTTTTTCCTTTTCATCAAGTGCTGGTGACATAATTGACTTAGTTACTTTTTCTACTTTACTCAGAATAAAACTCTTATCACTTACAAAAGATATTACCATTGTGTCACCAATGACGCTTAAACAATTATCTTGTAAATTAGCTTATGAACCAATTGATATTGGTAAGAAGAAACCAAAACTAGTCTGGAAAAACAAATCAGGTATTGCAGGTGGTCATTTTACAAAAAGAGAAGTGTTTTTATCTATTATTGAAAGTGATAGAAACGATAAATGGACACTTCATTGTAAAAGTATGGCTTCAGAAATACTTGCGATGAGAAATATTCCGAAGCCATACGAAGATTGTTGTGATGCTTTTATTCTGTATCAGTCACATCTACGTGATTTGGTCGAATAAGACTTTCAACAATTCTATCATAAGATTGTTCGTGTTGTCTCCAATAATAAAAAGGATGCATTGTCGCCTGGTGCCGTGTCGTAGTCATTCTGCTTCTTTCGTCTGATGATTGTTCCGATGAAAGAACTTCATCATTACTTTGATTTTTCTCTTTTGATGACATAAGTGATCTTACAATTTCTTCAACCCAAGCTTTATTAGTTCTCCATTTAACCTTTATTTCATCAATACTTTTCACAATTTGGCTGAGTGAGTTTTTACGAATGATCAATCTAGCAAAGATGTCAAATTCATTTATAGCTTTAGTAACGAAATCGTTGATCATTTTTTCTCGGTCAATGAACTGAGTAAAGTTATCGTTGAAAATATAATCATCAAGAACATCATCGTAGAATGAATCTTTACGAAGAATATGCTTTTCAAAAGTATTTGACCAGTGACAATTTTCAGAACGAGTTTTTTTAGGACCATCTGGTAGATAATCAATAGTCACTGCCTCTGAATTGTGATAGAAACAGTTATCTACAAAATCTTCGAACAAGTAGTCCTGTGGCATAAACTTTCCCTCAGAATGCATCAAGATGATATCTGAATCCTCTGTGTTATAGTTGGAAATCTCACCTTTTCGAGTATCCAAAAACTTGAATGTATCAACATACGGAAATTTTGGAAAATCCCAGTGCTTCAGTTTGATTTTGATACGATACACTTGTTCTTTGCCATCTTTAACGATCTGAAGAGGCATATTCCATCGCTGATGTGCCTTGTATAAATAGCCATTTTCATTTGCCCACATCTTGAAGTGATAAGTCAGCTCTTCATCATTAATAGCGTAAATACGATCCATGATTTTAACTGATTCGTCCTCCCAAAGAAGTGCTCGACCCATAACTCTTTCTCTGCTATCAAGCATAAGCAGGAGTGAAATCTGATCGGTATTTTTGCAATAGATATCAAAATATTCTTGACAAAAATCGTGCTTCATGCAAGACGCTCCAAGGGAACCAGAGCTGTCAGCATTTCTTGAGTAATGGTACCAATACCTGATATCTTCACCTTTGACAATGCTGAACTTGAAATTTACCAGTGAGGTCACAGATTTGAAGACATTCGAGAAAATCTCAACATCACGTCCATTACAATCACGGAGAATTTTCTGAACAAGAGCAGCAGGACGTGCCCTGAATCGCTTTTTGGAAGTCCATACATCTTGTTCAAAATCTGAAAGTGTTTCTCTCAGTGCGGCAATTCTCTCAACAGTTAAGTAAGAAATGTTCGTCTGAACTTCTGCAGATTGACCCAGGTAGTTCGGATGATCTGAGAGGATAGGATGTGAAGTAATATCCTGGCTAAGATCGATTAGCTGATTAGCAATCACTGATGCAGGCTTCATCTTCTCAAGAATTTGCATCAGTTCGTCTGAAATAAAAAGTTTGTTAGGTTGCATATATTTATCTTAGTTGTTTCTTAATTATTAAATAGACATCAACAGCTCTTGAAGCTTTTCTTTACGTATAAACCATTGAGTGATTGACATAATACGCTCAGTTTCTTTTCTTACAATATGTGAATCTTGGTTCTTAAAGATACGCATATAAAGTCCGAAAACCATAAAAGCGTCAAGAGAGATATCATTACTCTCATTTATCACGATTTTCTCGGACGGAGTTCTTAACAAACTTTGTTGAGCATCGGTAATACCTTTTACATCATAAAGTAGCCAGTTTTTGAAGGCGTCGAATTTCTTATGATTGATCTTGTATTCTTCATCAACAATAATATCTCGAACTTTTGAAAGCATTACTTTCTGACCAACAAGTCCTGAAAGAGCTTGAACTTGTTCATCAAATGTTTCACCATTGATGACTTGAGCAACTTCTTCTGCTTGTGAAGTGATCCCAGTCAAATGCTTTTTGTGTAAGGACATATTATTGATACCCCAGATAGAATAGCTACCATCATTGTCATTCACAAGACCCATATAAAGCCCAAGGCGACGAGACTTATCAGAAGAATTCAAGATGTAGAATGACTTGTAAAAATTCAATCCACCAATATTGATCGGGTCTGAAATAAGTGTCAACAATTGCATACCACGATACATACGAAAATAGTAGTGGCTTATATCAAAATTCTGTAAGATGCTATCAAGTTTCCGCAGCATGAAATCTTTGATATCAAAAATCTCATACCTATTAGAAACCCTTGTGATTGATCTCAAGACACCAAAGTATTTAGTAACAACTGTATCGTTTTCTTTAAAGATTTCGATACCTGAAATAGCGTCGATTACCTCTTGCTTATCGAATACTTTGTAGTGTTTACTGATATAAGCCATAATTGTTTGTTTTTACAAAGATAGTACTATCTTTTTAGACCACCAAAATTAATTTCCCAAAAAACGGGAAATTCTTGCCTGTGTCTGTTCTTTTCCAAGAACAGACATAGTAATAAACAAGTCTGGACCAGGAAGACCAGCGCAGAGTGCCTTACGAAGCTCTGGCATTACCTTACCAGGCTTGATACCAGCTGATTGACAAATTTGACCAATCTCTTCTTTCAACATAGTAGCTGAATCCCAACTTACATCTTCAGTCAAAAACTTGTTCATGACTTCTTTGAATTGATCGCTTACTTTATCAGTAATGTCAATTTCAAAATCAGTATCAAAAATAGCGGCAATCTTTTGAATATCACTCTTGAAAGTGCTTCTTGCCTTAGCTAGTTCAACTATTTGTACTATCTTATCTTCAGAATAGTTTGTAGTATCAATATTTAGACTACCAACCAAATCTGCAAATTTTTGATTGTGAAGATAATGACTATTAAGCCACTCAGCTTTCTTGATATCGAACCTTGCTCCTGCTTTATGAACACGATCAAGTGAGAAATGTTGAATCATTTCATCAAGAGAAAAGATTTCCCTATCATCTGAAGGTGCCCAACCAAGCAACAAGAGAAAATTCAAAATAGCATCCGCTTCAAATCCAGTGTCTTTGAACCCTTTATATTGAACAAGATTGCCTTTATCATCTTCAGCTTCGCCACCGAATGGAAAGATAGGCAGATCATATTTCAAGGCGTCACGCTTTGAAATTTTACCACGACCATCAGGACGAAGAATCGTAGGTAAATGTGCAAATTCAGGTACTTGCCAGCCGAAAGCATCATACAACAATATATGTAATGGAGTTGAAGGCAACCACTCTTCTCCACGAATTACATGAGTTGTTTCCATGTCATGGTCATCACAAACAGATCCCAAATGATAAGTTGGAATACCATTTGCTTTTACAAGGACTTTATCATCCATAGTTGAGCTATTGAAGCTAACGTTACCACGGATAAGATCGTTGAAGGACACTTCTAAATTTTCAGGTGTTTTAAACCTGATAACATACGGAGAGCCAGATTCAATGAGTTCTTTAGTTTTTTCTGCACCAAGTGCGATTGAATTACGCATTTGATTACGAATAGAAGCAGAATAGGAGAAGTGTGGATCTTTTGATCTTGCCTCGGCAAGATCAGCCTCAGTGTCAAATGCGATATAGGCAAGTCCATTATCTAGAAGATAACTGATATGATGAGAATAGTCACGCTCGGATTGACGCATTTTCTCCATTTGACCTGTTCCAGGATTCCAAGGTGAAAAGTCAGGCTGAAAACCTGCCCAATCAAAAGAACGTCTAATATAGTCTTCTGCCCCTTCAACAAAACGTTTCTGATCGGTGTCTTCGATACGAAGATAGAAGATACCGCCATGCTGTTTAGCAAATAAGTAATTATACAAAGCAGTCCGCAGTGTGCCACAATGCAAGAGACCAGTAGGAGATGGTGCGATACGAGTTACAACTTTCATTTTCGTCATTATTTATGCAAAGATAAGAAAGTGTTTTCATATCACCAAATTTTTATAAAAAAACCCGATGTAAAAAAAACATCGGGTTTAGAAACCTTTGCCTTATTAAGGCAGTGTAAATAAGATCTTTCGATTTTGTCGAAGCACTCGGAATACTTTGACATCGATTTCATCTTCGGGATTAAGAGGCTTTTGAAGTTTTTCTACTTCAGCAGTGGGTAATAAGCCCATAGTCTCTTCATCCAGTTGTATAAGAGTACCGAATTGTTTATTATCACGTACCTTACCTCTGATTATTTGACCTACTCGAATGGTATCCCAATATGATTCTTTTAGGGTCTGAGTAAGAATAATCTTATCAAATGGATTAGATTGAATAATTTCTTTAACATAAAAGTCGATTTCGGTACCTGGTGTAATCTGTTCGATTTTATCTTGAAAATCAGGATTGATATTTGTTTTGTGAATCATTCCTGTCAAGCATTCATTGAACTCAACAAAGACTCCAAATGCGGTCGTACCGGTTACATTTCCTTTGTAAACAACACCTTGTTCTAGCTTAGAGATTTCTTGTTTGATAAGAGTCTGAAGATATTTTCTTCTACTTACAATATAGGTTCCCTCATCACCTGAATAAGATTCGATCATTACTTCGAGGTTTTTACCTAGAATAGATTCAACATCATAAAGCTTGTTGATTCCTGCAAGTGTGTTTGGCATGAAACCTGGAAGAGTTACACCTTCATATGATATTTCAACGTTATAACCGGCGGGAGTTAATTCCTTTACAAGAGCAGTAACGAAGTCACCTTCATCAATATTCAAGAGTGTTTCGTGTGCACGTGTCTCATAGAGTGCGCTAAGTGAACCACGGATAATAAAGTCTTTATCTTTAATCTCAACAATAGCTACATCGACTTTATCGCCAATATTAGTATTTTTCAGATATTTAGATTCACCGGGTCTGTTTTCAACACGTATATAATCTTTAAAGCTTGCTTCGAACAAGTGGTAATCACCTGATGTTCCTACAAAGGTGGCTGGTACGATCTGATTAAGTTCGGGATAATTGAACATATACCCAGTCACCATTTTTGTTCGAGCTTTGACATGTCGAAATCGAAATCATTATCGAGTTCGACCATTTTTAGTTTTTTCTTAAGAAGTCTAGTTTGTTGCATAAAATCAATTTGAAATTTTATGCCACTACTTGATTAAAGTTTACTTTTCTTTTTTTGTTTTTTTAAGCCAATCTCTCAACTTGGCTGCTTCCTCGTATCTTTCTTCTTCAAGTAGTTCTAGTAGTTTCTTTTCTAGATCAATTCTTTTGACTGCACTTTGATTGTCGATCAGACGATTCAAATAATCATTCAGTTGTGTTAGATCATGAAACAGAGGTGGCTCTTCTGAAAGACTCTCCGTATTAATGCTTTTCAAAAAACTATCACTTATAGCATCATTATCAACTAAAAACTTTGAAAGTAGCCATCTTTTACTATCGAATCTTGCCAGTAGCGCAGCCACAAGTTCATATTTTTCCTGTTTATTCATAAAATAATTAAACTTTTTGCCATTTAGGAATGAAGTAATAATCAAAAACATGCGTAGTAGTAGGTAATTCTTGATTAAATATTATCGTGAGCTTTGAATTATCAAAGTTCGATGTTGCTTGTAATTTAGTTGTTATCAGACTATCTGAATTTATTTCTCTGAACTGATTTACAAATCTTAATCTTCCTTGCAATGATAGATCAATATATTCTACATAAAAATCGATACCAGCAAATCCATATCTACTCAAAAGATTCTTGTCTATATATTGTCTTATAGCATCATCAACATTTCCATA
>VFQS010004330.1_pt1 | contig 10352 bp, 7 predicted proteins | sample 3512361 | NCBI WGS metagenome assembly VFQS01 (sample SAMN10412375, study PRJNA504923) | tailings metagenome | isolation source: Relicate 1 Philex TSF3 active mining | place: Philippines | reverse complement strand
CTCACGCTGCGCCTGCAGGTCACCGGCGTGCGCAGCGACGGCTTCCACCTCATCGACGCCGAAATGATCACGCTCGCTCTGTGCGACACCGTGCGCATCGACCCAGGCAGCGAGGGTCTGAGCGTGTCTGGCCCGTTCGCCGAAGGCGTGCCGACGGGCCCCGACAACCTGGTCGCTCGCGCGTTGCGGCTCGCCGAGCGTCGTGCGGGTGTGCACATCGAGAAGCGGATTCCCAGCGGCGGCGGGCTCGGCGGTGGCTCGGCCGATGCGGCTGCCGTGTTGCGTTGGGCGGGGTTCGACGACCTCGTCGCAGCCTCGCGACTCGGCGCCGACATTCCGTTTTGCATCGTCGGCGGGCGGGCCATCGTGCGCGGCATCGGCGAGGTGGTCGAGCCGCTTGCCCCACATCGGCGCACCGACGAACCGCTCGCGTTCACCCTGGTGGTGCCGCCGTTCGGCGTGTCGACACCGAAGGTGTACCACGCATGGGATGCTCTCGCGCCGGCCGAACGCCGAGGCGACATCAACGACCTCGAGGCTGCCGCTCTCGTCGCCGAGCCGCGCCTCGCGCAGTGGCGCGACCGCATTCGAGAGGCTGTCGGCGTCGCACCGACTCTGGCCGGAAGCGGCGCCACGTGGTTCGTGCACGGCCATCACGACATCGCCGAGGCGTTGTCAGATGCGACCGTGCTGCAGACGACGAGCCGCTGAACGCGCCGAGCGCGCGACGACTTACTTGCTGTTGCGCTGGTGGCGAGTGCGGCGAAGCATCTTCTTGTGCTTCTTCTTGCGCATTCGCTTGCGGCGACGCTTGACGAGTGAACCCATGCGAGCCACGACGCTACCCTGAAACATGGTGCGCTACTGCGCAACGTTCACTCCGGGGTCGTTCAACGGCAGGACAGCGGGTTTTGGTCCCGTTTATAGGGGTTCGAATCCTCTCCCCGGAACCACGGCGCAGGTGGCAGACTCGCCACGACAGCCATGACGACCTCGGTCATCATCCTCGCCGCCGGGCACGGCACACGCATGAAGTCGTCGCGACCCAAGCCGCTGCACGTGATCTGCGGGCGTCCGATGGTGCTGCACGTCATCCACGCTCTCGAGATAGTCGCGCCTGCGAGCACGATGGTGGTGGTCGGGCACGGTGCGCGTCGCGTGACCGACGAGGTGCGGCTCAGCGCGCCCGACTGGGCGAACCTCGACTTCACCGAGCAGGCACGCCAACGCGGCACGGGCGATGCGGCACTCGTCGGGCTGGCGGCGCTCGACGCGCGTGACGGAATCGCACACGGCGACGTCGACGACGAGACGACCGTGGTGGTGATGCCCGGCGACACGCCACTCTTGCGCGCCGACACCATCGCCCGGCTGGTGCGCGAGCACGAGCAGTCGCAGAACGCAGCGACTCTGCTCGTCGCCGATGTCGACGAGCCCTACGGATACGGCCGGGTCGTGCGCAACAAAGACGGTTCCGTCGCGCGGGTGGTGGAAGAACGTGACGCGACGCCCGAGCAGCGTGAAATCCGCGAAGTGAACACCAGCATCTACGCGTTCAAGCGCGGCCTGCTCGGGCCCGCACTGCGGCGCATCAAGAACGAGAACTCGCAGTCGGAGTACTACCTCACCGACGTAGTCGAGGTGCTCACGTCGGTCGGCCACCGCGTCGGGGCGTGCGGCACCGACGCCGCCGAGGTGACCGGTGTGAACGATCGCTGGCAGTTGGCGCTCGCCGAACGCGAGCTGCGCGCACGCACCAACCGTGCGTGGCTGCTCGCCGGAGTCACCATGCTCGACCCGCGCCAGACGTTCATCGATGTCACGGTGCAGATCGGTCGCGACGTCACGCTGTTCCCCGGGGTCATCTTGCAGGGCGCCACGACGATCGGCGACGGATGCGTGGTCGGGCCGTCGGCACGGCTCACCAACGTGCAGGTCGGCGCTGACTGCACGATCGAACAGACCACTGCACGCGATTGCGTCGTCGGCGACTCATGCGAAATCGGTCCGTATGCGTTCCTGCCCGAAGGAACGAAAGTCGAATCGGGCACCAAGACTGGCGCGTTCTATGATGGCTCGCAGTGAACAAGTCGATCGACAAAGTCACCACCAAGCGGATGGTGCTCTACAGCGGTCGTGCACATCCTGAACTCGCGCGCGAAGTAGCGGCGCACCTCAACATCTCGCTCGGCGAAGCCGACATCGTCGAGTTCGCCAACGGCGAGATCCGTCCTCGCTTCGGCGAGAGCATCCGCGGCGGCGACGTGTTCATCATGCAGTCGCACTACGGACACAACGGGTACAGCATCAACGACGCGATCATGGAGCAGCTGATCATGATCGATGCGGCGTACCGCGCCTCGGCCAAGCGCGTCACCGCGGTGTGCCCGTTCTACGGATACGCGCGCCAAGACCGCAAGGCGGCCGGACGCGAGCCGATCACCGCACGCACCGTGGCCGACATGTTCAAAGCCGCAGGCTCAAAGCGCATGGTGTCGGTCGACTTGCACAGCGGCCAGATTCAAGGATTCTTCGAAGGGCCCGTCGACCACCTCACTGCGATGCCCGTGTTGGAGAAGTACCTGCGCGAGAACGCCCGCGAAGGAGTCGTGATCGTCTCGCCCGACACGGGTCGCGTGAAGGTGGCGGAGCGATTCGCACAGCACCTCGCCGACATGGGCGCCGACGTCGCATTCGTCTACAAAAAGCGCGAGCGCAACTCGGTGAACGTCTCGAGCGCGAAGGAAGTGATCGGCGACGTCGACGGTCGCCTGTGCGTGCTGACCGACGACATGATCGACACCGCCGGCACCATCGTGTCGGCAGCCGAGTTGCTGAAGGCGCGCGGCGCCAAGGAAGTGTGGGCGATGGCCACTCACGGCGTTCTCTCCGACCCGGCCATCGAGCGCCTGAAGAAGTCGCCGATCAGCCGCGTGGTGCTCACCAACACCATCCCCTTGTCGAAAGAGAAGCGGTTCGATCGCATCGAGGTGCTGTCGGTGGCCAAGATCATCGCCGACGCGCTCGCGGCGGTGTTCGAAGAGACCAGCGTCAGCGAACTGTTCGGCGGCGAGAACCTGGCGTAGTGCGGCTCGTGCGAGAGTCGCGCCACACGCCCCGACGGGGCGGCGAAAACCGCCCATAGACTGACCGAATGCCCACCGCACTAAAGACACAGACGGGTCGCGCGACTGGTTCCGCCGCCGCCCGCCGCTTGCTCGCCAACGACCAGATTCCCGCAGTCGTCTACGGCCACGGCATGACGCCGCTCGCCGTCACCGTCGACCGCAAAGACCTCCGCGTCGCGCTCTCGGGCCCGGCCGGTCTCAACACCGTGCTCGAACTGCACGTCGGCAACGACAAGTACCCGGCCATCGTGAAAGAAGTGCAGCGCGATCCGGTCGCGCGCAACGTGCGCCACGTCGACTTCCAGCAGATCAGCCTCACCGAAATCATCACTGTGCACGTGCCGTTGCACGTGAAGGGCACCGCCAAGGCAGTGCTCGCCGAGGGCGGCCTCGTCGACCCAGTCGTGTCGTCGATCGACGTGCGCGCAACCGCGGCGAACATCCCGAACGAAATCGTCGTCGATGTCACCAACATGACGATGGACAGTGTCGTGCGACTCGGCGACCTGCAGATGCCCGAAGGCGTCACCGTCGTCGGTGATCCCGAGTTCGTCGTCGTCACCGTCGTCACCACAAAGATCGAAGAAGTCGCAGTCGTCGCCGCGCCCGCCGAGGGCGAGGCCGCAGCCGAAGGTGCCGCCGAAGGTGCGGCCGCCGAGGGCGACGCCGCGAAGGCTGCCGAGGGCGACGCCGCGAAAGCCGCGGGTGGCAAGCCCGCCGGCGGCAAGCCCGCGAAGTAAATCGCGATGCGGTAAGCCGCGATGGCTCTCTGGCGTCGCTCGCAGCGACCCGAGCGTCGCGGCACGCCGTTTTCGGCGCTGGTCGTCGGTGTCGGCAATCCGGGTCGCGAATACGAACGCTCGCGCCACAACGTGGGATTTGAGGTCGTCGACGAACTCGCTCGGCGCGCGGCGGTCTCCATGAAGGCAGCGCGCGACAAGAGCCTCGTCGCCGAAGTGCACGGAGAGTTCTTGCACTATCTGCTCGCCAAGCCGATGACCTACGTGAACAACTCGGGCCAGGCAGTCGGCCCGCTCGCGCGACGCTTCGACATCGACGACGCCGAACGCATCATCGTCGTGCACGACGAACTCGACCTGCCGCCTGGCGTCGTGCGGGTGAAGGTGGGCGGCGGTCTCGCCGGGCACAACGGCCTGCGCTCGATCACCCAGCACTTGAAGACGCAGGAATTCGTGCGCGTGCGCATCGGTGTGGGCAAGCCGCCCAGCAAAGAACGCGGTGGAGAGCACGTATTGTCGAAGGTGCCGACGAACGAGCGTGCGATGCTCGACGATGCCGTGCAGCGCGCCGCCGATGCAGTCGAGCTGATCTTGAAACACGGCGCCGACACCGCGATGCAGCAGACGAACGCCGGCTGATCGGCGATTCGATGATCGCGACAGACGAAACGTCGCTGGCGTCGCTCGCCGCACACGCCGCGCAGCACGGTCGAGCACTCGGGTTCGGGCTCACCCCGGGTTCGGTCGTGGCGTGGGCCGACCACGTGCGCCCGGTGCTGCTTGCCGCGCTCTCGCGCACGCGCCCGCGCGACACGCTCGTGGTCGTGGTCGCCACCGACACGCAGGCGCGCTCGCTCGCCGACGACCTGCGGGCTTTCAGCGAGATTTCAGTCGACTACTTCCCCGCGTGGGAGACGTTGCCGTTCGAGCGCGTGAGCCCGGGCGTCGAGACGATGGGCGAACGCATGAAGTTGATCGCCGAGCTGCGGTCGTCGGGCGGAGCGGGCGCAGTCGACACACCGCCGCGCATCATCGTGGCGCCGGTGCGCGCGCTGCTGCAACGTCTCTCCCCCGCCAGCCTCGTCTTTGCACCGCTCGTCGTGCGACGCGGCGGCACGCTCGACGTCGAACAAGCGCAACGCACGCTCGTCGAGTGGGGATACGTGCGTGAGCAACTCGCCGAGCACCGCGGTGAGTTCGCCAACCGCGGGGCGATTCTCGACGTGTTCTCCTCCGTCGACGACGAACCGGTGCGCATCGAGTTGTGGGGCGACGAGGTCGAGCGAATCACAAGATTCTCGGTGAACGACCAGCGCAGCACGACGGAACTCGACGAGGTCGTCGTGTATCCGGCGCGCGAGTTGGTCATCGACGAAGCCATCGTGCAGCGCGCACGCGAACTCGCCGCGCGCGAACCGTGGGGTGCTGAGCAGTGGGAACGCATCGCGCAGCGCAGCGGATTCGAAGGCATGGAGAACTGGCTCGCGTGGCTGGTCGACACCGATACGACGTTGCTCGACGTGCTGCCGCAACGCAGCGGAATCGTCCTGTGCGACCCGGCGTACGTTCGCGGGCGCGGTCGCGACGTGGTCGACGAAGAGCGTGCGGTCGCCGAAGCACTCGCCTCCACGTGGTCGTTCGAGGTCTCGCCCGACACGCCGCGGCTGCACGCTGAAATCGACACGCTTCTCGCGCGCACCGCGGCCCCGATCGTGTTGTCGGTGGTGTCGCCCGGCTTGAGCGGGCCGACCGATGATGCAGTCGAAGTGGCGGCGGGTCGCTTCGGCTCACCGGCGACCACGAGCGATGCGCTGGCAGAGCGAATGCGTGACGCGCTCGCTGTCGGCAACAAAGTCGTGCTCGCCTACGACAGCCGCGAGTCGGCGTCGCGAGTGCGCGACGAACTCACTGCGCACGGCGTGCCCGCACGCCTGCTCGACCGCGACTCGTCGCAGATCGACGACGGCGTGGTGAGCGTGGTCGTGCGCGCGCTGCACGACGGATTCGCCTTGCCGCTCGCCCGCATGCTCGTCGCCACCGAGGCTGAGATCACCGGTCGTCGCAGCAGTCGACGTCGTCGGGCGCGCCGACGTGGTGCTGCGACGATGTTCGAAGACCTGACGGCGGGCGACTTCGTCGTACACGACATGCACGGCGTGGGGCGATTCGAGGGCATGGCGCGGCGCAAACTCGACGGCGTCGAGCGCGACTTCCTGCACATTCGCTACGCCGACGGCGACTTGTTCGTGTTGAGCGACCAGATCGACTTCGTGCGCCAGTACGTGGGTGGCGAGGCTCCACCGCTCAACAAGATGGGCGGCGCGGATTTCGCGCGCACCAAGCAGCGCGTGCGCAACGAGCTGCGCACGATCGCCCAAGAACTCGTCGTCTTGTACCAGCGTCGTCTGCACACGGCCGGGCACGCGTTCTCCCCCGACACGCCGTGGCAACAAGAAATGGAAGCCGGTTTCCCGTACGTCGAGACTCCCGACCAACTGCAGGCGATCGTCGAAGTGAAGAGCGATATGGAAGCGGCGAGCCCGATGGATCGTCTCGTGTGCGGCGACGTCGGATTCGGCAAGACCGAAGTTGCGCTGCGCGCGGTGTTCAAGTGCGTACAAGACGGCAAGCAGGCGGCGGTGCTCGTGCCGACCACGCTGCTCGCGTCGCAGCACATGGCCACTTTCAGCGAGCGCTTCAAGCCGTATCCGATGAAGGTGGAGATGCTGTCGCGGTTCGTGAGCGCGACCAAGGCGCGCCGCGTGCTCGCCGGCTTGGCGAGCGGAGAAGTCGACGTGGTGATCGGCACGCACCGCCTGCTGCAAGACGGCGTGCGATGGAAGAACCTCGGCTTGCTCGTCGTCGACGAAGAGCAACGGTTCGGCGTGCAGCACAAAGAGTCGATCAAGATGCTGCGCACGAACGTCGATGTGCTGACGCTGTCGGCGACGCCGATACCTCGCACGCTGGAGATGAGCCTCGTCGGCATCCGCGATATGTCGCTGCTCGCCACGCCGCCCGCCGACCGCCAGCCGATTCGCACCTACGTAACCGCGTACGACGATCGCGCCGCGGCGGAGGCGATTCGACGCGAGCTCTTGCGTGACGGGCAGGTCTTCTGGGTGCACAATCGGGTCGAGACGATCGAAGAACGCGCCGAACAGCTGCGCCGGCTCGTGCCCGAGGCGCGCATCACCTACGCGCACGGCCAGATGGACGAAGCGGTGCTCGAGCGCACCGTGATCGACTTCTGGGACGGCAAGTTCGATGTGCTCGTGTGCACCACCATCATCGAAAGCGGCATCGACATGCCGGCAGTCAACACGCTGGTGGTCGAAGATGCCCAGCGACTCGGGCTCGGGCAGTTGCACCAGTTGCGAGGCCGCGTCGGGCGCGCCGGACAGCAGGCGTACGCATTCCTCTTTCATCCGCGCGACCAGGTGTTGAGCGAAATCGCCTACGAACGATTGAAGACCATCGGCGAAGCCACCGACCTTGGCAGCGGATACAAGATCGCGCGGCGCGACCTCGAGTTGCGCGGCGCAGGCAGCCTCCTTGGCGAACAACAAAGTGGCCGCATCGCGGCGGTCGGCTACGACCTCTACTGCCAGATGGTGAGCGAGTCGGTCGCCGAACTGAAGGGCGAAGAACCGCAAGCCTTGCTCGACCTGAAGATCGACCTGCTCGTCGACGCCTACCTTCCGCACGACTACGTCGACAGCGAAGAGTTGCGGCTCGACGCCTACCGAAAACTCGCTCTCGTCACGCACGATGCCGACCTTGCCGCGCTGCGCGACGAGTGGATCGACCGGTTCGGACCGTTGCCCGCGCAGGCGGCGGCCCTCTTGCGCATCGGTGCGCTGCGCGTCGCGTGCCACAAGGCCGGACTCTCGCGGGTGGTCGTCGCCGACGCGTCGGTGCGCCTGTCGCCCGCGCGACTCGACAAAGAAGCGCACCGCCGCGCCGAGTCGATCTCGCGATGCTCGTACGACAACGAGACCCAGGTGCTGCGCATCGACGTACCCCGCGACGAGGGTGCCGTCGAGTTTCTCGTTCGCGTGCTGCCGCTCATTTTCGCCGACAACTAGGGTGAAGCGGTGCCCCGCCGCATTCTCGCCTCCGCTCTTTCTGCTGCGTTGCTCGTGCTCACCGGGTGCGCGGCCAGCGACGTAGCCGCCACCGTGAACGGCGCAGCGGTGAGCGCCACCGATCTCGAGCAGACGGTGCGCGACTTCGTTGCGGTCGGCGAAACCACGCTGCTCAACGGCGCCGCTGACGGCGACACGGTGCGGGGGCTGCTCACTTCGTACATCCGTGCACAGGTCACCGACACCGTGATCGCAGCAGGCGGCGAGTCGGTGACCGACGCCGACTTGGCGACGGTGCGCGACGAGCTCGACGCGCAGAACGTGCCGAACTTGCCCGACACCTTGCGCGACCTCATCGTCAAGCTCAACGCCGCACAAGCCGTGTTGGCGCGCGTGCCTGCACCGCCTAGCGGCGACGTCGCTGCGCGTTACACGAACAATCCGAAATCGCTCGGCATGCTGTGCCTGCGCCATCTCGTGGTGAACGAGGAGTCGCAAGCACGCGCCGCGCTGCTCGAGCTCGGCGATGCTCCGAGCGACGAGAAGTTCGCGCAAGTCGCCGGCAAGTTCTCCTTCGAGCCCGGTGCCGCGGAGTCGGGCGGTGCGCTGCGCGGACAGACCGGCGAGTGCATCTCGATCAACGAGTACCAAGCGGGATTCGACCGCGACTTCGTGCGCGGGGCGCTCGCCGCGCGCACCGGCGCGCCGACCCAGCCTGTGAAGTCGTCGTTCGGGTGGCACGTGATTTTCGTGCGGCCTTTCGAGGCGGTGCGCGAGAGCGTGACGGCGAACCTCGCCACATCGGCGGGCGAATATCTGTTGCTTGGTGCTCTCGCCGACGCCGACATCAGCGTCGCCTCGCGCTACGGACGCTGGGATCCGCTCGCGGGCAGCGTCGTCGCGCCGTAGGCGTCACGTGGCACGTCCGCTCGTCACGGTCGTCGGGTTGGGGCCCGGCCCCGCGGGTCTCGTGACGCGAGAGACCCTCGACGCCATCGCATCTGCAAAGAGCAGATTCCTTCGCACGCGTCACCACCCGAGCGCTTCGCTCGTCGGCGATGCGGTCTCGTTCGACGACGAATACGAGCGCCACGACACGTTCGCCGAGGTGTACGCCGCGATTGCCGAGCGAGTTGCGACGGCCGCACTGCGCGACGGCTCGGCGCTGTACGCCGTACCCGGCTCGCCCGGAGTGCTGGAAGACGGCGTGCGCAGATTGTGCGCAGATGAGCGCATCGAAGTACGCGTGCTTGCCGCGGTGAGTTTCTTGGATCTCGCGTGGCTGCGCCTCGGCATCGACCCGGTCGACTCGGCGGTGAAACTGGTGGATGCGCACCAGTTCGCGCAGGCCGCGGCGGGCGAGGCTGGCCCGTTTCTCATCGCGCAATGCCACGCCGACTGGGTGCTGTCGGAAGTGAAGCTCGCGCACGAGTCGGCCAACGGCGACGAGGCAGCTACGGTGCTGCACCACCTCGGGCTGCCCGACGAGCGAGTCGTGAGCGTCGCGTGGCGCGACCTCGACCGCCTCGCGCGCGAACACGGTGTCGAGGCCGACCACCTCACGTCGTTGTACGTGCCGCGACTCGGCGAGCCGGTCGCCGGTGAAATGGCGCGACTGCACCGACTGGCGCGCACGCTGCGCGAGCAGTGCCCGTGGGATCGCGAGCAGACCCACGCCTCGCTCGTGCGCTACCTGATCGAAGAGACGTACGAAGTCGTCGATGCGCTGAACGCGCTGGATGCCGCCGACCCTGCGACCGACGACGTGCTCGTCGAAGAGTTGGGCGACTTGCTGTATCAAATCGAGTTTCACGCGACGATTGCCGAGCAAGAGGGCCGCTTCAGCCTCGCCGACGTTGCACGCGCGACGCACGACAAACTCGTGCGCCGGCACCCGCACGTGTTCGCAGACGGCAAGGCGACGACTGCCGGCGAAGTGGTCGACACGTGGGACGACATCAAACGGCGCGAGCGCGCGGAGAAAGGCGGCGAGGAAGCGCCCGACTTCTTCGCGGGGGTGTCGCGCGCGGCGCCGTCACTCGCGTTGTCGCAAAAGCTGCAGAAGCGCGCGGCAGAAGTCGGCTTCGACTGGCCCGATGCGAAGGGTGCTACTGACAAGCTCGTCGAAGAGATCGACGAACTGCGAAATGCGACCCGCTCAGGCGACCCCGAGGCCGTGCGCATGGAACTCGGCGATGTGCTGTTCTCAGTGGTGAACGTGGCGCGCAAACTGGGCCTCGATGCTGAGACGGCGCTGCGCGCCGCGGCCGACAAGTTCGTCGCGCGTTTCACGCAGGTGCAACTGATGGCGACGCAACGTGGCATCGACATGACCTCGTGCGGGCTTGCGCAACTCGACGAGTTGTGGGACGAAGCCAAGCGCATGTCGCGCTGAG
>VFQS010004327.1_pt1 | contig 10360 bp, 3 predicted proteins | sample 3512361 | NCBI WGS metagenome assembly VFQS01 (sample SAMN10412375, study PRJNA504923) | tailings metagenome | isolation source: Relicate 1 Philex TSF3 active mining | place: Philippines | reverse complement strand
AGTCCTTGTTGATTACTATTCTTACTCAGAACAACTCCTCTAACTCCAGAAGTGGAATTATTGAAATCGGTCATTTGGATACTCACAGGAACTCCACTCACATTAGAATGAATATTTAAGGAACTTAAATCATTAGTGATACCAATACCAACAACTCCAGAATTAAGAATAAGATTACCATTGATATCAATTCCGGTGTTTGCTCGGGGATTAGTTGTTCCAAATCCAATAGAACCACGATTATAATAAACTCCAGTGGGACTAAAAATAGAATTTGATAGTTCATTGAAGGAGACAATAGAACCATCAGCTCTCAATAATGAACCACCTAAGATAATATCACCATAAATTTCAGTAATTTCACTTGAAGATTGACTAGGATTACCAAAGATGACATTACCGGAGGCTTTGATATTAATTCTATCAGTGCCATTAGTTCCTAAAATTAAATCATTATTGGAGGAATTGAATAGAAAAACTTGATTATTGCTAGCTTTTTGAAGATAGAGATTGTATAATTGAAGTGTAATGGAAGAATTTGAATTGGAGTTATTGATATGAAATTGATAATTAGACTGAGGATTAGTAATACCAATACCAATTCTACCATTAGAACTTATAATGAAATCATTACCAATACCATTAATAATTAATTTGGCATTATCAATATAATTATTGATATCATTAACATCAATATAATTATTATTGATATAAATTGAATTTTGAGTATTTTCAAAATATATATTATTTGTATTAGATAAAGAATTACTGAAATAACTGGAATAGTATTTGAGATTGGAGGATTTAAGGAAAGAACCAGAAGAAATGAGATTACCATTGATATCTAAAATTTCGGAAGGTGATTGTGAATTAATGGAGACTCTTCCTTGATGATTGAGAGTTAATCTTTCTTGATTATTAGTGCCAAAAATAATATAAGCTTCATTATTATTGAATATTTTTCCATAATTATTACTAGTTTTACTTAAACTGAGATTACTGATTCTCATTTCAACATTTCTATTGGGACTATTGGAATGAAGGTGAAGAAGTGAGGTTGGATTAGTAATACCAATGCCAACATAACCTTCTTGATAATAGATATTATTAGGATTAAATGGATATTCATTCCAAGATGCAGTAGGAACTTGAGGAATAAGAGATGACCCATCAATTTTATAAATTGTTCCACCAAGAGTAATATTACTTAAGACGATTAAATAGGATGAGTTTAGATAGGTAGTGCTGGTAATATTAGAATTAAAGTTAATGATGGAATTATTCATGAGAATACTTGAATTAAGATTCATATTACCATAGATATTAAGAGATGAATTATTAACTGAAGTTGAACCATTAATAATCATGGAGGAATTAGAAACAGCTAAATTGGAATTAAATATAATAGGGAAATTAGGATTATTGAGATTGAGAGAATTATTATTAAGATTAAATTTAAGGGAGGGATAATTATTGGAATTATTAATATTAGAACTATCAACAATTGAGAATTCTTTATTTAGAATGGAATTATCGATTAATTGAAATCCAATTCCATTTTGACTATAGTTATTATTAATATTACTATTATTATTAACTCCTTTCCCTCCAAATTTAATAAAGAGGGCTGAATTAGAAGTTTCTGAAGTTATATCATTATGAAGATTATAAATACCATTATTTACATCATCTGACATCTATAAAAATAATAATAACCTTACTTATAAATAAAAAAATAATTATAAAAGATTTTATTCATCTCCTCCAAAAAGATATTTAAGGATTTATTGAATATTCTTATTATTATTCTTAATAAAAACAATGAAATTATTGATAGAAGTTGGTTCATATGATGGTTATGATAGTCTAAAATTTTATAATGAGGGTTTTAAGGTATATACATTTGAACCTAAGAAGGATTTATATGAGGCTCTTTCTGAAAGAACAAGAAATATGGAGAATTATACAGTTATAAATAAGGCTGTTTGTTTAGAGAATGGTATAACTAAATTTAATATTTGTAAGAGTGGAGGTGCATCATCTATTCTTGAGTTTAAGGATGATTCAGAATTGGAGAGACATTGGACATCAAATAGAAAAGATATTCAGTATTCTGGATTATCATATGATGTAGAGACAATAAGACTTGATACTTTTATAGAGAAGGAGGGATTAGAAAATTCAATCATTGATTATATTCATATAGATGCTCAAGGGATTGATTTGGAATGTTTAATGAGTTTAGGTAAATATATAAAAAATGTAAAGGAGGGTGTGTTAGAGACAGTAATTGATATAAATAAGAGTATATATTCAAATCAAATTATGAATACTTTTGAAAATATAAAAAGTTTTCTTGAAAACAATAATTTTGAGATTATTGGTTTAGATAAAAATGATATAACTGATTGTGAATATAATGTTAGATTTAGGTCTTTATGTCTTTAATTCCTCTGATAAAATCTGGTTCAATTAAGTAATTCATATATTTGATGAGGTTTTTAAGAAAATTTAATGGAAAACTTTTATCATTTAAGGTATTAATATCTTCAGTATTGAACCAAACAGCTACAAAAAAGGGGAAACAACATAAAGAAGCTTGTAAATCAATTAGATATTGATTATAGTCATATGAAATATTATTTTCGAGGATTAGAGTATAATAATATTTGAGAGAGATATCACAAATATTTTCATTAAAATCCACACTTTCGACAAGTAGAAAGATAATATCAGAAATACCTTTATTTAGATGAATATATTGAAAGTCTAAGAAATAGGGTTGATTGAAGTTTTCATAAAAGATATTTGGACTTTTAACATCACCATGACATAAACTGAGAGGATATGTAGATAGTATATTAGTTATTTTTTTGAAGTTCTTTGAGATAATATCCATAATATTAAGAACTTTTTTTGGGATAAATATGAAATTCTTTGATTTAAATAGTTGATATCTTTCACTTATTAATGAATGATAATAATGAATATCATTAGTGGTTTTAATAAATGAATCATTAACAATTTCTTTAGAGGTATAATAGAATTTAGTGTGTAATTTAGAGATATTATTGATAATATTTAGAATTAGATTAATATTATTATTGAGATTGATGTTAAAACAACCTTTTTTAGTAGTATTTAAGTTTTCCAGAATAATTGAAGTATTATAATCATCAGAGTAAGTTCCATAACATTTAGGTATCTTTAATATAAAATCAAGTTTATGAGCAATATTATCATAGAAATATTTTTCATTTTGATATAAATTCAATTCTTTTGCACTTATTGATAAAGAATTATTATTATTTGACTTTTTAATGATTATATCAAGGTATTCATAATTATTCAAATGTATTTTATATGAATAAACTTGACAAATATAACCGCCTTCTTTTAAGATATGACTTGTATTTTCAATAAATTTGAATGGAATACTAATAGAATTCTTGATTATATCAATGGAAGAATTATTTTGAAGTATTTTTTCAAAAGATAGTTCATTATAATTATTGAAAACTTTACATTGATTTATCAGATTTTCATTTTCAGTTTCATTTAATTTAATAAAGATATTCTGTATAGAAGCATTATAAGCACTCATATATCCAGAATGACTATCTTCAAAAACAATAAAATTATTTTCAGTTAAATATCTATCTAAATTTCCAAACTTTTCAATTGCAGTTATATAAGGTTCTTTATGTGGTTTATGATGAATAACATCATTGGATGAAATGATTAAATTAATGAATTCAGTTAAATGAAAATGGGAAAGAATGGCTTCTGCAACTATTCTATTACAACTTGTAACAATACCAATACGATTATTTTGTAATTTTTGAATAAATTCAATGACACCATCAAAAATCTTAATATTTTCCATATTTTTGAGAAATAATTCATCTTTTTCTTTTGAAAACCCTTTAATATCTTTCTCATCAATTTCTGGAAATAATGATTTAAGGAATAATTTATCAGACTTGCCTTTAATATTCTTTTCAAAGAAAAGTTTATCAACAATTATATTAAATTTATTTAAGAGATTATTCCAGATATTAATATAATGATTATCAGTATCAACTAAAGTTCCATCTAAATCAAAAAGAAAAATATATTTAAAGGTTTCTAGTTGTTCAGGAGTGCCTAATGAGAAATAATCTTTATTATCAATGGTGTAATTATTGAATTCAATTGAGTCATTTAGCATCTCTTGAATTACACATGAAAGATAATATTCATTTTTAAATTTAATTTCTTTTTTTATAATTATAGATGTATATTCATATAATTCTTTATAAGACCTAAATCCATATGCCCCACAGGAAGCCAAATTAGAATTATCAAATCTTTCCTTTTCTTTAATTTCTTTTATTTGATTTTTAGAATCATTAGAATCAATAAGATTGATATAAGAGAAACATTTATTATTTAGATTAAAATCATTAAAAGTAAAAATCATATTATTTTTATTCCATTTATTTATAATATCTGTCATATAAAAATTATCGGAATCTAGAGATAGAATTGGTGTATCTTTATAATTTTCTTTGATTAGTTCATTTAAGGCAATATTAATAGTATGACTTGCTCCTAAAGTATCTTCATGAAGTTTTAAGAATTTAAATTTAAGACTGGGATATTTATTAATCAATAAATTTTCAAAATCATATTCATAATAATCATTATAATTATATGGAATATAGATAAAATCACAATTATAATCGAGAGAAGTAAAATTAAGATTATCTAATAACCAAAAAATAATGGGTTTATTTTCAACTTTAATAAGTGCTTTTGGTTTATCATAATTATGAGATTTGAATCTTAATCCTTTACCTCCTAAAGGAATCAATAAAATCATTGAGTTCTTGTTTTCTTATAGATTTTTTATGTATTTATTTTTATATCATAAATATAATAATTATAAAAATGAAATTAATATCAATTTATGGAAATATATATGATATCAATAAAGAAAAAGAAAATACTCCCTTATATATACAAGAAGCTCTTGATAATGGATTTAATGTAGTTATACTTGTGGAATTTATCAATAATTCATATTATTTATATAATGAACATAATAAAAAGAAAATCGATGAAAATTTCATTAGAAGAAATATAAATGAATTATGGATAAATCCCTCAAATGAATTAACATCAATAAAACTAAAAGAAGATTTTAAAGAAATAAAAATTATACACGATTATAAACATTTAATATCATTTCCTGATGATACTAATGATACTAATGATACTAATGATAATAAATGGATATGTTCATCATATATTGGATGGTATAAACAGAAGTTAAATGCAAAGAATTATTATGGATTAACTATAAATGGAAGATTGAATTGTCATCAGGAGAATCTATTTCCTCAGATAATTAGATATTTACAGGAAAATAGGGATGAATGGATAGATGTTCATATGGCAATAAATGATGATGAAGAAAATAAGAATAGATATTTAAATGAAAGATATATGAAATATCCTTTTATTGCAACTTTTAGTTGTAAGAAATTTATAATTCCTGAGAAATATATAAATCATAAAAATACCAAATCTTGTGTAGTTATAAGAAATGTTATATCAAATTTTTATACTATGTCATTAATATCTAAACAGATATTATCATTTAATAAAAAATATGAATATGATTTATTAATTAAATTTCGTCCTGATATTGTTTCAATAAATCTTCCTCCTCTTAAACATTTCTTAAATAAACCTAATAATACAATATCAACCCCTGATTATCACATGTTTGGATGTGATGGGTATTGTATAAATGATCAGATAGCAATAGGAAAACCAAAAGAAATTCATATTTATCTTAATGTATTCTCAATGATAGATAAATATCTATATGAAGATAATATTACATTACATCCCGAAACTCTGATTCATCACCATTTAACCAAAAATAATATTAATGTAAATCTATTTGGATACTCATATACACTAAATGAAAAAAGAAAATAATAATAAGCATTCTCATTAAATCCTTATATCTGTTTCTTAAGGACTTATGCACCTTAAGGTGTAAAACTAATAATATTCAATTATATTTATTAACTATAAAATACATAATAATATATATTTCTATTAGAATGGATTTATCTGAATTTCTTAAACGATATTCAAATATTAGAACTACTTAAAGAACTTAAATCAATATTACTATCGATAACATTAGAACTACTTAAAGAACTTAAATCTATAATATTAGAATTAAGATTAGAACTACTTAAAGAACTTAAATCAATAACATTAGAATCAATATTAGAACTACTTAAAGAACTTAAATCGATAACATTAGAATCAACATTAGAACTATTTAAAGAACTTAAATCGATAACATTAGAATCAACATTAGAACTACTTAAAGAACTTAAATCAATAACATTAGAATTAAGATTAGAACTACTTAAAGAACTTAAATCGATAACATTAGAATCAACATTAGAACTACTTAAAGAACTTAAATCGATAACATTAGAATTAATATTAGAACTACTTAAAGAACTTAAATCGATATTACTATCGATAACATTAGAATTAATATTAGAACCACTTAAAGAACTTAAATCGATAACATTAGAATTATTTAAAGGAGTTAAATTGGAGAAATTATAATAAATATTTGAGTTTAGATTACTATCATTATAATCAGTAATGATGTCTATTAATTTTTCAACAGTTGTTTGTAATTCTGATATTTGTTTTTGTTGTTGTGTAATTATTTTATACAATTCTTGGGTTGCACATACATTAAGGGTATAGATATAAGTCTTGTCAAGAGCATGGAAGTCTTTTACTTTAGAACCATAAACAATACAATTACTATCTTGAATTGTATTATCAATAACGAAACAATTGGAACTTCTTATATCACTTATAGTAAAATCTTTGATACCATCTGATTTAGTGAAAACTCTCAAAGTATCATTAACTTTAATATTTGAATCAATATCATTTTTAATAATAATCTCATTTGGTCTATTACTATCAATCTTTCCAATTTCATAAACATTAGGAACATATTCATCTTTAATAGTAATTGCCTCAGGAATTACTTCATTTATCTGTTGAGCTATAAATCCATAAACATTAGAACTTCCTCTTGATATAAAATCAATATAATTATAGGTTTTTGGTTCTATTTTCAGAATCTTCTGAAGAGCTCCATCATCATTTATATCATTAATATTAGTTTTTATTCTACTATCACTACTTGCAATGAATGATGATGTGCTCCATACTGCTCCATTTGCTTTTATAACTACATTAGCAATTGATGTTGTTGATGAAGTTGTGCTTCCTCCAGATGTTTGAAGAAGTCCTATTGTAGAACCTGAGAAGGTATATGGTGTATTAGCAAATGAAGCTACATCAAGAGGATATGATGGAGATGATTGTTGAATACCAATTCTACTACCAACATATAATTGATTATTAATATTTAAGGCATTTACATTAGTATTACTGGTAGTTAAATTAAGGGTAGAAGTGCTTCCTGAAGTAGTAATATTAAAATTAGAAATATTTAATTGACCTGCAGTGGTATAATAGAAAATATTAGGATTAACATTTATTGGTTTATCTATGGATACTACATAATCAGTGCCATCATTATTAAGAATCTTACCAGAAATTCTCAAATCACCTTCTATATGAAGAGTTGAAGTTGGATTATTAGTTCCTATACCTACATTACCACTACTCTTAACTCTCATTCTTTCAATATTTGAAGTGCTAAAGATGATATCATTTGCTCCAAGTGTTTTCAATTCGAGGTCATGAGAGTTATTTTTAACAATAGCTGAGGCATTTGCAGTTCCAGAACTACTATCTGATAATAAAATTCCTGTTATTAATGAAGCTGGTGTGGGATTATTAAGATGAAGAAGATAAGTGCTATTAGTATTAGTTCCAATACCTATTCTACCATCACTCTTAATTCTCATTCTTTCTTGATTGTTCGTTCCGAAGAAGATGTCTGCATTTTCATAATTCCAAAAAAGCCCATCATTTGAAGAGTTCTTACCAATAATTAAACCATCAGTATTTGTAAAACCCGTGGTTGCATCAGTAAATCTTATTTCAATTGCAGCATTTGAATTAGAACTATTTAGATGTAATAATGATGATGGATTATTTGTTCCTATTCCTATATTATTGGTATTTCCACTAATAACAAAACAATCAGTTCCATCCATATTAGGAGAATTATTGAATCTTAAATATCTATTAGTAGTATCATTACCTTGAATATACATAGACCATCCAAAATTATTTGCAACTTCTAATGAAAATCCTGCTTTATTGGCAGTTGAACCTGCAATTCTTGTGGCTATAACAGATGAACTATTAGCTGTATTATTGGGATTATAAAGATATAATCCACTTGTATCTCCAGTAGTAGTTGTTGAATTATGTTCTATATGAAGTCTGGCAGTAGGATTACTTGTTCCAATACCAACATTACCAAGATTATAATAAATATTTGTGCCAGTGGTAGTCCATTGACTGAATGTTCCAGTAAATGCCAATTGATTACTTGAATTTAAGGTAAAAACTGCAGGATCATAATTTAAAGAAAGAGTATCTCCGGTTTTAACAATTGGGGCAGTTGCAGTTATAATATTCTGTTTAGTTGCCAAATCAGTCTTAGTTGCATAAGTAAAAGCTGCATTACTTTGAGTTATAAATGAATTACTGGCATTAGTTATAGTTATATAAGTGCTGGCTGCAGTTGCTGAAGTTAAATAACTTGTTAATGTTGGTCTATTTATAAGATTATTATAATCAACAAGAATATTACTGGCAGTTGCAATTTTACCATCAATAACATTACTCACATTAATTCCTTTTAATAAAAGTTCAGTTGTATTTATATTACCAATGACATCAAGTTCTGAGCGAGGAGTTGTTGTTCCTATTCCAATTCTTCCATTTGAAGTAATTCTCATTCTTTCAAGATTATTTGTTCCAAAAATAATATCTGTATTTTGATAATTCCATATCATACCCATTTGAGTTGCATCTTTCTCAATTACAAAACCTTTATCAGTTCCTATTCCAGTAGTTCCATCAGTCATTCTAATAATAACATCAGTGTTAGCTGAAGATGCAGCCAGATGAATATGAGATTGAGGATTTGTTACACCAATTCCTAAATTTCCTCCAGTAATTATAACATTACCACTTGCAACATCAAGAGCAGCTCTTGGATTTGTTGTTCCAATACCAATAAAACCAAGATTATAATAAATATCATTAGCTCTGAAAGCTGAATTTGAAAATTGAGAACTAAAAAAAGGATTTCCATCAGGTTTTAATAATCTTCCACTCATAGTAATATTTCCTCTTACATCAAGTGCATTTAAGGGATTAGTTGTTCCTATTCCAACTCTTCCAGCTGATGTTATTCTCATTCTTTCAAGATTATTAGTGCCAAAGAGTAAATCATTATTTTGATAATTCCATAACATACCTCTTTGACTGCTATCTTTCATTAGAACAAGTCCTGATGTTAATGAAGTCCCTGTAGCTGCATCAGTTATTCTTAATCCAACATCAGTATTTTGATTAAATGATGATAGATGAATATGAGATTGAGGATTGGTTGTTCCTATTCCAATTCTACCATTATTTATAATAATATTACCATTAGTAATATCAAGAGCTGCTCTTGGATTAGTTGTTCCTATGCCAAAATTACCAATATTATAATAGATATTTGTTGGAACTACAGATGAATTTGATAATTGAGAATTGAAAAAAGGAGAACTATCAGCCTTTAATAATGATCCACTTACAATTAAATTGCCTCTTATATCTAATGTAGATTGAGGAACTGTTGTTCCTATTCCCAATCTTCCAGTTGAACTAAGTCTCATTCTTTCTTGATTATTTGTTCCGAACAGTAAATCTGCATTCTGATAATTCCATAACATACCAATCTGAGTCATATCTTTCTCTAATACCAATCCTGAAGTTGCACTTGAACCTGTAGTTGCATCAGTTAATCTTATAATGACATCAGTATTTAGCGAAGTTGAAGCTAAATGAACTTGAGATTGAGGGCTATTAGTTCCTATTCCAAATCTACCATTAGTAATACTAATATTACCATTAGTAATATCCAGAGCTGCTCTAGGATTAGTTGTTCCAATACCAAAATTACCAAGATTATAATAGATATTATTTTGATTAATAGTTGAATTTGAAAGTTGAGAACTAAATAAAGGAGTTAAATCAGGTTTAAGAATAGACCCACTTACTATTAAATTTCCTCTAACATCAAGAAGAGATTGAGGATTGGTTGTTCCTATTCCAAGTCTTCCTG
>VFQS010004326.1_pt1 | contig 10361 bp, 10 predicted proteins | sample 3512361 | NCBI WGS metagenome assembly VFQS01 (sample SAMN10412375, study PRJNA504923) | tailings metagenome | isolation source: Relicate 1 Philex TSF3 active mining | place: Philippines | reverse complement strand
GTGACGGGCATATTGGAGGAACACATAATATTTCCCATCCTGTGACCACCACCACCGAGACAGACGCTTATAGGGTTTCGCAGGTAGATCACCATTCTTCACCGCTTGAAGGATCACTAATTGATTCTCAATTCGCCGCATCAAACGACGCCGACGAGCATCTGCTTGGTCAACAATCTGTGGCTTCTTGGCATTTGAAAGATTGAGAGTTTTATCGAGCGACATAGAGACCTCCTTTGGTTGCTCTACATCGATTCTCGGAACTCTTTGAAATTAAGGCAACGGCAAAAGGAGCGGCGCTTGCTTGATGAGATCTTTCACAAATAAATTCTCATTAATTACAAGGGGAAATTCCACCATAAAGGTTTATCTAAGTAGTTATTATATCGATTTTCTATAGGTCCATTACGTTTCACCCCAATCAGTTCTTTCTGATCAGTCAGTAACCATTTAAGTTCAATTTTGACAGCATTATTTGGATGTCGTTCTTCATCTGTAAAATCTGAATGAGTGAGATATAAGGCGATTATTGAATCAATTTTAGTGAGATCTTTTAAATAATATTCTGTCGAAAATGTATAGATGTTTTCATTGGAGTCCGTTACTCCAATATGGTCTGTTGAATGATGCGTGTAATTTATATTCATTGATAAATTTTTTTGGACAAAATAACTGATCCACAAATCATATGTATTATCAGTGCTCGTTACGCCTGTATTGAGTTTATCTGTATTATTGTCTGTTCTAGTGTAGCGACTTCCTATGGTTACCTTATCATTTAGAAATATTTCAGTATGAAACCCACCAGATTTAAAATTCGATTGCCATCCTTCGACTATCCCTGAATCATAAAAGAAGCCGAATGAGCCATAATCGATATCTCTCCAAAATATGGTTGTTCCTATCGCGTTTTGTTGTCCGGCTGTTATCGCAAAAGCTACTCCGTCACCGATTGAATAGTCTCTGAAACGACCATCAATTTGAAAATTAATATTTTTAGAGACAGGTAAAACGATTGCACCATCAAAAGCATGCTGCTTCCAACTATCGCCATCATAATTTCCAGATGAGACGCTAGATGACACATATCCAACAATTGGTGTTCGTGGTAATTCGGAAGAATACGATTCATTAATTGATAAGAAAAAAAGAATTTTGATTAATGATAATACAGGAGCAAGCCTGAACCAATATCGATATGTCCTAGCTAAGTCGATGAAATATTTTTCATTATAGACTTCGATCAGCATTTATTTATTATCCATTTCAAACGGAGTGAAGCTTCTGTTAATAAGATTCTTACCTTATCAATCATCTTGTGCGAACGCTTCTCCCACAAACACAATCGACAAAATAACAATCAACACTTTTCGAACAGTATTCATCTCTTCACATCGATAGCGTTTGAGACACCCCTACTCATCCAAATCCTAAGCGGGACGACATTATCAGAAAAGCGGTATTATTGGGTTGGAGCGGTTGGGTTCAGAAATTGCGAACCCACCTCCACAGAATCGACGTAACCCATACCGCCGACAACAAGCGGTTCAGATGCTGAATTGGGATGAGATCTTCGATGCGTCCACAAAGGCGGACACCAAAGCGACCATCGATGGGAATCCGCCGTTATAACTCGTTATAACTTTTTGTTAGACACCCATTTCGACGGTGTGTCTCTCTAACTTATTGATTTTATTTAGAAAATGGTGGAGCCAGGCGGGATCGAACCGCCGACCTCTTGCATGCCATGCAAGCGCTCTCCCAGCTGAGCTATGACCCCGTTATTCCATTCAGGTTTCAGGAATGGGCTCCTGACCCTTTTGCGGCAAGGCGGCCGCAAGAACAGCGGGGTCTATAGCCCTCCGGTTGAGGCAACTCAAGCCCAAACCGGATCAGGACCCCGCAACCTTCTTATAAACTCAGCTTTCCTCGTCGTCTTCGAGGTCGCCATCGATGAGATCGGCAACATCATCATCGCCCTCTTCCTCTTCTTCGAGGAAGGTTTCATCTTCTTCGATGTCGTCTTCAATCTCGACATCGTCGATCGGCAGATCCTTGCCCTCTTCTTCCGCCTCGACATCGTCGAGCGACACGAGCTCGGGAGCATCAGCGGCAACGCCAACATCAGCATCGTCATCCTCTGTGGCTTTCGCCGCGATTTCGGGGCGAACAGCTGCGACAGCCGGCACGAAAACCGTGCTGCATTTCGGGCAGATGATCGGATCTTTATGAAGATCATAAAATTTAGCGCCGCAGCTCTGGCATAGACGCTTGGTGCCGAGTTCCGGTTTTGCCAAGGGAAACCTCTTCTCTTTCAAATATTCGCGCAACAGACGCTCAAGAAACGCCCGGGGCGGCTGCGGCTCTCATCATCTCGCTGGCAATCCGCGCCTTGCGGGATGACGGGCCGTTTCGACTGTGATAGTGCGCGGGTATTCATCCCAGACGGCGAGCCGCGTCAAGCCCTTCTTCCAGAGAATTCCGAAATGTCCAAGTCCCATGAGGGTTCGCCCCAGCCGTTAACCGCCGTCAAATCGAAGCCGCTTTCCGGTCTTGTACATCTGCCGGGGGATAAATCCATCTCGCATCGCGCGATGATTTTCGGTCTTTTGTCGGTTGGTGAAACCCATGTCACCGGATTGCTCGAAGGCGATGATGTGTTGCGCACGGCGGAAGCGTGCCGCGCGCTTGGCGCGAAAATCGACCGCATCGGCGAGGGCGAGTGGCGCATTCACGGCGTCGGTATCGGCGGCTTGCGCTCGCCTGAAGCCGTGCTTGATTTCGGCAATGCCGGCACCGGCTCGCGCTTGATGATGGGTGTTGTGGGTGGCCATCCGATTGAGGCGACATTCGATGGCGACGCGTCACTGCGCAAACGCCCGATGCGGCGCATTCTTGATCCGCTCGCGGAAATGGGCGTGGAAGTGGTCTCTCAGGCCGAAGGCGGACGCTGCCCCATCACTTTGCGCGGCGTGCGTGACCCGCTGCCGATCACCTATCGGACGCCGGTGGCCTCGGCCCAGATTAAATCGGCCATTCTTCTCGCGGGGCTCAATTCGCCCGGTCGCACCACCGTGATCGAGACGGAAGCGACCCGCGATCACACGGAAAAAATGCTCACTTATTTCGGCGCCACCGTCCGTGTCAGCGCTGAAGGCCATGATGGCCGCCGGATTGAGCTTGAAGGCCGCCCCGAATTAAAGCCACGCCCGATCATTGTGCCGCGTGACCCCTCCTCGGCCGCTTTCCCCCTTGTGGCGGCGCTTTTGGTGCCGGGATCAGACATCACCATCAAAGGCGTGATGATGAATCCGCTCAGAACTGGCCTTTTGACCACGCTTCTTGAGATGGGCGCGTCGATATCCATCGAAAATCCCCGCTATGAAGGCGGTGAAGATGTCGCTGATTTACGCGTCAAAGCCTCCTCGCTCAAAGGCGTCGATGTGCCGGCTGCCCGCGCGCCTTCAATGATCGACGAATATCCGATCCTCGCGGTGGCCGCTGCTTTTGCCAAAGGCGAAACGCGGATGCGCGGCTTGAATGAATTGCGCGTTAAAGAAAGTGACCGTCTGCAGGCTGTTGCTGACGGTTTGGCCGAAGCGGGTGTGTCTTACGCGATTGAGGGCGATGATCTCATCGTTCAGGGGCAATCCGGCGCGGTACAAGGCGGTGGCACCGTCAAAACCCATCTCGATCATCGAATTGCCATGAGCTTCCTCGTGATGGGCATGGCCACCGACAAACCGATGATAGTTGATGATGAACGCATGATCGCAACGAGTTTTCCGAGCTTTACAAGCCTGATGCGCAATCTCGGGGCAGACTTCCGCGCATGATCATCGCGATTGACGGGCCGACTGCCTCAGGCAAAGGCACGCTCGCCAAGCGCGTGGCGGCTCATTACGGCTTTCATCTGCTTGATACGGGCCTTCTCTACCGCGCGGTAGCCCGCGCAGTGCTTGATGCGGGTCAATCGCTACAAAATGAAAATGCTGCAACTTTTGTTGCGCAAAAACTGGAGTTCGGGTCGCTCAATGAGGCTCGATTACGTACACGCGAAATTGGCGATGCGGCATCGATTGTCTCGGTCTATCCCGGCGTGAGGCAGGCGCTTTTTGAAGGGCAACGGCTTTTCGCGCGAAAAGAGCCCGGTGCGGTGCTTGATGGTCGTGATATCGGCACGGTGATCTGCCCTGAGGCCGAAGCCAAACTCTATGTGACAGCCGCGCCCGAGATCCGGGCGCATCGGCGCTGGCTTGAATTGGTCAAAACCGATCCTTCGCTTTCCGAAGAGTCAGTGCTTGAAGATATCCGCCGTCGCGATGAACGCGATTCAACCCGTTCAAACGCGCCGCTCAAAATAGCGGAAGATGCGCGCTTGCTCGATACGAGCGGAATGGATATAGAAACGGCTTCGCGCGAGGCCCTCCGTCTGATTGAGACCGCTCTCTCGCGAAAGGGATAGTCCCGAAAGTCTGCTTTGGTCGGTCCAGCGCCGGCCCGCTTTTCAAGAAGCGGTGGTTTCATTCATGCGAATGAAACATCGATGCAAAGAAGGCTTAACCTAAAACGTTGTTGCCGGCGCCCGGTCCTCACTTGCAGGACCTTTCAGGAGACCCAATGGTATCGACACATACAAATCCATCGCGCGATGATTTCGCAGCGATGCTCGAAGAGTCGTTTAACAAAAGCGACTCGCTTGAAGGTTCAGTCATCAAGGGCAAAATCGTCGCCATCGAAAAAGATATGGCGGTGGTTGATCTCGGTTTGAAAACCGAAGGTCGTGTCGCTCTTCGCGAATTCACAGGCCCTGGCCGTGAAGGCGCACCGACGATCGGTGATGAAGTTGAAGTCTATCTCGATCGTATTGAAAACGCGCTTGGTGAAGCCGTCATCTCGCGTGACAAAGCGCGTCGTGAAGAAAGCTGGGTGAAGCTTGAGAAAGCTTTCGAAGCCGGTGAAAAGGTCAATGGCGTTATCTTCAATGTTGTGAAGGGTGGCTACACAGTTGATCTCGACGGCGCGACCGCATTCTTGCCGCGCTCACAAGTTGATATTCGTCCGATCCGTGATGTCGGCCCGCTGATGAATATCGCGCAGCCTTTCCAGATTTTGAAAATGGATCGTCGTCGCGGCAACATCGTTGTCTCGCGTCGTACCGTTCTTGAAGAAACACGTGCGGAAGCCCGCACCGAACTCGTTTCGAATTTGGAAGAAGGTCAAACCGTTGACGGCACCGTCAAGAACATCACCGAATACGGCGCCTTCGTCGATCTCGGTGGTATTGACGGTCTCTTGCATGTCACCGACATGGCATGGCGTCGCGTGAATCATCCTTCAGAAGTTGTGACCATCGGTCAGCAACTCAAGGTCAAGATCATCAAGATCAACCATGACACGCATCGCATCTCGCTCGGCATCAAGCAGCTTCTCACTGATCCGTGGGAAGGCATTGAAGCGAAATATCCGCTTCAATCACGTCTCAAAGGCCGCGTGACGAACATCACCGATTACGGTGCATTCGTTGAACTCGAGCCGGGCATCGAAGGTTTGATCCACGTTTCTGAAATGTCATGGACAAAGAAGAACGTGCATCCGGGCAAGATCGTTTCAACATCACAAGAAGTTGAAGTGCAGATCCTCGAAGTCGACTCGTCAAAGCGTCGTATCTCGTTGGGCCTCAAGCAGACCTTGCAAAACCCGTGGGAAGCTTTCGCCGAGAAACATCCTGTCGGTTCGGTTGTCGAAGGCGAAGTCAAGAACAAGACTGAATTCGGTCTGTTCATTGGTCTCGAAAACGATGTCGACGGCATGGTTCATCTCTCCGACCTCGATTGGAATCGTCCTGGCGAACAAGCCATCGAAGATTACAAGAAGGGCGATATGGTGAAGGCACAAGTTCTCGATGTTGACGTCGAGAAGGAGCGCATCTCGCTCGGCATCAAGCAACTCGGCGCGGATAAATTCGCTGAGCCTGCTGAAGGCTCAAGCGACATCAAGAAGGGCTCGATTGTCACTTGCGAAGTGACGGAAGTGAAAGAGTCGGGCCTTGATGCGAAGATCGTCGGCACCGAATTCACGACCTTCGTGAAGCGTGCTGATCTCGCGCGCGACCGTGCTGAACAACGCCCTGAGCGTTTTGCAGCTGGCGAAAAATTCGATGCCCGCGTCACCGTGTTTGACCGCAAAGCGCGCAAGATCTCGGTGTCCATTAAGGCACTCGAAATGGCCGAAGAAAAAGAAGCGATTGCTCAATATGGTTCAGCCGATGCCGGTGCATCGCTGGGCGATATTTTGGGTGCCGCGCTCAAGAAGAAGAAAGACGGCGAATAAGTCGCTTTCTCTCTTTGAAAGTAATCAAACCCGCGTGGAATACCACGCGGGTTTTTTGTTGGTCTCACATCACGAAAAGTTGATTGACCGTTGTTCAAAGATTGCGTCTAAATTCGAAGCATCTTTACTTAGGTGAGTAAAAAACATGTATCGCGCGGTCACCCGCAACATCTCGATCACGGCCGAGCCGCGTTATATGCCGGAACAATCCGATCCGGGCAGCGGCCGTTATTTCTGGGCGTATAAGATTGAAATCGTGAATGAGGGCGAGGAGACAGTGACATTGCTCTCGCGCCACTGGATCATCACGGATGGCGACGGCAAAACCCAAGAAGTGCGCGGCGAGGGTGTGGTGGGCGAACAACCGACGCTTGCCCCCGGCACGAGCTTTACCTATACGAGCGGCTGCCCGCTGACGACGACGCAAGGGATCATGAAGGGGTCCTATATTTTCAAATCGGAAGCGGGCGAATTATTCCCCGTCGAAATCCCTGCCTTCTCCTTGGACATCCCCGAGACTAAACGGGTATTGCATTAAAGCGACAGTCGATCGTCAGCGGTCCGACATCTTCTCATATATTATCAAACCGCGTCGCCATGCGCTCAAGCCGCGTGCTTTCTTCTGCGAGATGCTTGGCCAAGAGGCGCATGAGATAGACGTTGCGTTCATCAGGGAGCTCCGTGCGTGTATCCATATCGCGCAATGTCGCTGTGAGCTCATGCAGCGCCACAATCACCGCTTCGATGTGAAGGAAGAGCGCGCCTTCATCAGGATCATCTTTAGGCAGCATACGCATCCCCATTTCTCATCGAGAGAAGGACCCCAGCGCGGGTCACGCGCTGGAGCAAATCCCCGAAATGAAAACGACTCCGGCGCGGGACACGCGCTGGAGTCGGGGTGCTCAAAAGCCAACGTAGTTTGGCCGCAGCGCTTTTAGCTTTGCAGCCTGGACATAACGCCGCCACCCCGACGTGGAGGCGTCAGGGCAGTTTGGTTTCGGCAGATGCGCTGCCGACTACGTTGGGGCTTTTGAGGTCCCCGAGTCATGGATTTACATGACCTAAGGGAAGAGTATCACCCTCACACCGAAACGCAAACCGCCCTCACGCGCGACGCGCGGAGCGGTGGAGGGTAGTGGGGAGAGAATGAAACGCGCTTAAGTTGAAATACGGGATTTTATTCAACTTTTCTTAATTGCGAGGAGACCCGAAGGGTCGACGCGGCAATCCATTCTCGTTATTGCGAGCGAACGCGAAGCAATCCAGTTGGAGTCTCAAGAAGAGGCTCTATGTCATCATTGCATTTCAAAGCCAATCATCAGCTGGATTGCTTCGTCGCGCTGCGCGCTCCTCGCAATGACGGATTATTTTAACTTCAACACAACCGCTGATTGATTGTTTCGCTCTCCCGAATCGCCGCCTACTTGTGCTTTGAGATAGAGGTCAACTTTCAAATGAAAAGCGTTCACGAACATAAACGTTCATCGGGAACTGAGTTCGAAAAGCTTAGCATTGACCGCAAGCCCACAATTAACGGGCTTCTTAAAATATTTGAAAACTCAAATGGACCGTTATCTATTCAGCTGAATGCCGCCTACGGAACTGGAAAATCAACCTTCCTTGAACATCTCGAATGTACTGCTGATAAAGATAAGTTTTTGGTCATTTATTATAATGCGTGGGAGGAAGAGTTATCCCTTGATTCCAGAACAAGCTTTTGTCTGAAGATTTTGGAGGCTATACAAAACCACTCTACAGAAAAAAAATTTGAAGATAAGATTTTTCGTTTTCAAAAAGCGTTATTGCCGTTTGTAGTCTCTGCAGGCACTGCGATGATTTCTGCAGCGCTTTTTCGTGATCACGAGGTGCTTAAGGATATTGTAGACGAAATAAAGCCGATAGATGATTTGAAGAAGTTAGTATCCGAAAAATTCAAAGAAATTGAAAAAAATCGAGCTACAATAACAAGCACAAAAAATGCTCTAATTGAGCTCCTTAAGGAGTTAAATGGGAAAAAAATAATTTTGCTTATCGATGAACTTGATAGATGCCGACCAGATTTTGCGATTGAAATTCTTGAAACAGTAAAACATTTTTTTTCAATTGAAGGCGTTTTCTCATTAATCGGCGTAGATGAAAAAATATTGCATTCAATTATTGAAAAGCGATACGGAGAATCGATCGATTGCGAAGGTTATCTATTAAGACATTTTAGTTTCTCTATTTCATTTTCAAAGTTTGATTATAAGAATTTTTGCGAAAATCGCTGTACCGAGTTTGGTATATCAAGTGAGATTGCTGAATATATAAGCTATTTTTCTTCCTATTATAATTTAACTCTTAGACAGGTTAGTGCAATTATTGGGAATTTGGCGAGCTTCATAAGTGCTAATCACAAATTGAATCAAGATGAATTGTTTGAATTTTGTATTGTTTACATCATCAAGTTTTCTGATGCCAAATTTTATGAATCTTGCATAAATGTTACTCGAGATAGTGAATTTTATTCAACTCTTCAAAAAATGAAGAGCTTAAGTGAGGAGTATGATCATAGATTTAACTTTTTGATTTACCTTATTCAAACGTCGAAAGAGGAATACGATTATTTTTGCAAGGAATTTGGGTGCACAAAAATTCATATAAGTACGATCAGAAAATCTATGGGAAGAACGGGATTTCAATTTTTTAATGGACTTGTTGCGGAATACGAAAGCTTATCGATATTTAAGTAAAAAAACGGCCCCGTAAATTTCGAGGCCGTTTTGATTTCAACTCGATAAGAATTAAGTGCCGCGTTACTTACTCACCGATAAACGTCTTTTCGATTGCCGATGCGGATAACGAGAATGCGCACGGCGTTGTCCTCGATAGACGCAATTATGCGCCAATCGCCAACACGATATTTCCAAAACTCTCCGAGCTTGGAGCCTTTCAGCGCCTCGCCGATGCTGCGCGGATTTTCGAGCGGGGCAACGCGCTTGTGCAGGAAAGTGAGGATGCGACGGGCGATTTGCGGATCGATTTTGCCAAGCTCGCGGTCAGCGGCAGGGTCGAGTTCAATCTTCCAGACCATAGCGCTTCATGACATCTTCAAGCGGTATGGTTTGAGTTTTGCCCGACCGGATATCAATCAAGCGCTGTTCCGCAAGATAGACATCTTCGAGATCATCCAGATGCTCAAGAATGGCTTGGCGAGCATAGAAGGTTTTCGAGCGCCCCGTGGCTTTTGCCAGCGCTTCGAGGCGGTCTTCGATTTCTATCGGCAGTCGGATGGCCAGCATTTTAACCTCCCGCAATTTGCTATACGCGTATAGCAAAAATCAGAGAGACGCTCAAGGGCCTCAAGATTCTCATCGCGGAGTTATGCAAAAAAGGCGGCCCGAAGGCCGCCTTTTCAAATTTCAATTGCGAGCGAAGCGCTGATTACTCAGCCGCTGACTCACCGCCCTCGGCGGCGGCTTTCGCTTCAAGATCTTCGCCGGTGGTTTGATCAACCGCCTTCATCGACAAACGCACTTTGCCGCGTTCATCGAAGCCGAGCAATTTCACTTTCACCTTGTCGCCTTCCTTCACGATGTCGGTCACTTTCGCCACGCGCTGCGGAGCGAGTTGCGAAATATGAACGAGGCCGTCCTTCGCGCCGAAGAAATTGACGAAGGCGCCGAATTCAGCCGTCTTCACCACCGTACCATCATAGATGACACCGATTTCAGGCTCGGACGCGATCGACTTGATCCAGTTGATCGCCGCTGTGATCGACGCGCCGTCACTTGAGGCAATCTTCACTGTGCCATCATCTTCGATGTTGATCTTCGCGCCCGTCTTTTCGACGATTTCGCGGATGACCTTGCCGCCCGTGCCGATGACTTCGCGGATCTTGTCCGTCGGAATTTTCATCGTCTCGATGCGCGGCGCATATTGGCCGAGTTCTTTGCGCGCGCCGGACAAGCCCTTCGCCATTTCGCCGAGGATGTGCAGACGGCCGTCCTTCGCCTGATGCAGCGCGACCTTCATGATTTCTTCAGTAA
>VFQS010004321.1_pt1 | contig 10370 bp, 11 predicted proteins | sample 3512361 | NCBI WGS metagenome assembly VFQS01 (sample SAMN10412375, study PRJNA504923) | tailings metagenome | isolation source: Relicate 1 Philex TSF3 active mining | place: Philippines | reverse complement strand
CAAATCCATCAAAATAACTTTCGTGCCAAATACTATCATTTTTAATGATTAAATAAGCAATAGTTTGTAATTCTTTATGTGTTTTTTGAAGTGTTTCAGTTGCTGGAATAGTGTTGTAATCACTAGCTATAGCCCAAGGTTGTGCTATTCCTTTTTTAATTTCTCTGTTTGGGAATTCTTTATAATCCTCTAAAAATGCTGTTGTATAACCTTTAAAGTAAATGGTTCTAACTGCTCGTAATAGATAGTCAACATTAAAAAGGTACATTAAAAGAATGATGCTTACCAAAACAATGGCAAACCACTTAAAGAATTTTAGAAGGAATTTCATGAGCTATTTTATAAGATTGCGTTATAAAATTAGCAAAAAGAGAATTGATTTTAAAACAAACTAAAACAAAGTTTCTTGTTTGATGGGATTTTCATGTTCAAGTAACCATTTTTTTCTCCATAATCCACCAGCATAGCCAGTAAGTGAACCATCTGTTCCTATAACTCTATGACAAGGAACCACAATCCAAAGTGGATTTTTTCCATTGGCAGAAGCTACGGCTCGAATTGCTTTTACATCACCTAATTTTTTTGATAATTCTAAATAAGAACAGGTTTTTCCAAATGGAATATGAAGTAATTCTTTCCACACTTTTTTCTGAAATTCTGTTCCGCTTGGGTTAAGTGGAAAAGTAAAAGTTGTTCTTTTTCCATCAAAATAGTCTTGAAGTTGTAAAACAGCTTCTTTTAATTCTTCTGGAATTTTAGTTGAAATTTCAACATCTTCATTCATAACATGAATTTTTGAAATTCCATTTTCATCTCCTTGAATTTCTGTGAAGCCGAGAGGTGTATTTATAAAGACTGTTTTCATTTAGTAAAAATAAAAAAACCACCTTAAAAAAAGGTGGTTTAATAAGATGTAAAAGTTGAATTAATAATATTGTTATGATTTAATTTCTTCTTTTTTATCAGTTGCAGGTTCTAAAACTTTTCCTTTGAAAGATAAAGTTTTTACAGCTTCAACTCCATTTTCTGTTGTTGTGATAGTAACTGATTTTTGGAAAACTCCACCATTAGCAGCATTAAATGTTGCGGCAACCATTCCTTTTTCTCCAGGTTTGATAGGAGTTTTTGTATAATTTGCTGCTGTACAACCACAAGCAGGTCTAACGTTTGTAATTAATACAGTTTCTTTTGTAGTGTTTGTAAATGAAAACTCATAAGTTACTGGTTTTCCCTTTTCAATATCACCAAAATCATGCATTTCTTGATCCCATTTAATGTTTGATTGTTTTGGTGTCGCTGGTGCTTTAACCTCAGTAGGCGCAACTTGAATTGCTTTAGCAGTTTCTGCTTTAACTTCTTTTGATTGTGCGAATGAAGCGCTAGCTATAAATAAAGCTACAATTGATAATTTAATTGATTTCATACCTTATAATATTTTTAGTTATTTTAAATTTGTTATACAAAACTAAAAAAGTTTTATTTTTCTCTTGTTAATTAGATTTTAATGATTGTTAACGACATGTTAACAGGGGATTTACAATTATTTTTTTTTGTAATATTTGATCTCATTATGAAGTTTAACAGATTTAATACCGTAATTTTTGCTGGGTTTTTAGCAATTGTAGGAGTGATTATCATGCAATTGTTTTTGCTCAATCAAGCCTATATATTTGAGAAAAAGGATATGGAAGATAAAATCCATTTTGCTTTACAAGATGTAGTAGGTAAAATTTACAAAGACAATAAAAAGGAATTGCCAATTGGTAATCAAATTAAAAAAGTGTCAGAAAATTATTTTATTGTTAATGTTAATGATGTTTTTGAGAATAACATACTAGAACAATATTTAAAAGTTGAATTTGAAAAAGTTAAGCTCGAATTAGATTATGAATATGCCATTTATGATTGTAGTTCAGATGCTATGGTGTATGGAAATTATATTTCAGATAATGGAAAAGAACCTTCTAAATTTTGTGCTGAATGTTTTTCAAAAAATACGGATTTAACCTATTATTTTGCAGTTCGATTCCCAAATATCAAACAAACTTATTTTAGAAGTTTATCGCAATATTGGATTTTTACTGGCGTTTTATTCTTGGTTTTAATCATTTATGTATATTCTGTTTTATTGATGTTAAAGCAAAAAAGATACACCGATTTGCAGAAGGATTTCATCAACAATATGACGCATGAATTCAAAACACCTTTGGCTTCCATTTTAATTGCGTCTAATTATGCCAATACTCAAAAGGAAATTATCGACAACCCTAAGCTTTCAAAGTACATACAGATTATTATTAATCAAAGTAATAAGTTGAACCAGCACATCGAGAAAATTCTATATGTAGCGAAGACCGAAAGCAAGCAAATTGAGTTAGAAAAATCGAAAGTAGATCTGAAAGTGTTATTAGAGTTAGTTCGAGAAAACATATTTTTAAAACATCAAAAAGAAATTAAAATTGATATTCATTTAGATAGAAATTATATCGTTCAGGCAGATGAATTTCATTTTTACAATTTGATTTACAACATAATGGACAATGCTGTAAAATATTCAGATAACAATCCAGAAATTTTAATTCAGTCTCATGAAAATTCAAAAGGATTGACTTTAAAATTTACCGATAACGGTTGCGGAATTCCTGAAAGTGATTTGCCATTTGTTTTTGATAAATTCTATCGTGTAGCAAGAGAAGACAGTAAAGATATTGAAGGTTTTGGAATTGGACTTTCGTATGTAAAACGCGTTTGCGAATGGCATAAATGGAAAGTCGAAGCCAAAAATAATGAAGAAAAAGGAATCACCATAACCATCCAAATAAACAAAAACGATTATGAGTAAAAAGCGCATTTTGTATGTTGAAGACGATGAAACCTTAGCGTTTTTAACCGCCGATAATTTAGAGCAACATTTTGATGTAACGCATTGTGCCAATGGGAAAGAAGCTTTTCAATTGTTTTGCAAAGAGTCTTTCGATTTGTGTGTTTTGGATATCATGTTGCCCGATATGGATGGATTTGAAATGGCAACTGAAATCAGAAAACGTAATCAAGAAATTCCGATCATTTTTCTTTCGGCAAAAACCATGAAAGACGACCGAATTAAAGGTTTGAAATTGGGTGCCGATGATTATTTAGTAAAACCATATTCGATTGAAGAATTGATTTTAAAAATCGAAATTTTTTTAAACCGAAGCCAAAAGTCGACCGATAATTCATCACAGAAACAATATACTTTTGGAAGTTTTCAATTTGAACCTGAGAATTATTTATTGAAAAATGACAATCAAAGCATAACTCTAACCGAGCGAGAAGCATCATTATTAAAATTGTTTTTAGACAACCCGAATACAGTTCTAAAGCGTGAAAAAATCTTAATGGAATTATGGGGAAGCGATGATTATTTTTTAGGCAGAAGTTTGGATGTATTTATTTCAAGATTACGAAAAATCATAAAAGAAGAAACCCACGTGAGAATTGAAAACATTCCGCGCGTGGGCTTTAAATTGGTGGTTGAGTAACAATTATTCGAAACTCATCATATATACTTCTAATGCTTTGCGTTCTTCAGCCGTCATGGCTTTTGTAATAACAAAGTTAGCTTTCATAGTTTCGTATTGTGATGGGTCAACAATCGCTTCACTTTCTTCGTTTATAAAAGAAGCGATACTTGCTCCTTTTTCTTTGTAAATTTTGGCGATATCTTTTATTGCTGGTCCAATTACTTTTGTGTCAGCTTTATGACAAGCGGTACAAGTTCCTTTTCCTTCAAAAAGTTCTTGCCCTTTTGCGAGTAATGGATCAACGGTAGTTTCTGTTACTACTTCTGTTTTTTCTTGAACAGGATTTCCATAGGCATCAGTTTCTTTTTTATCAGCACAATTCGTTAATGAAATGGCTAATGTAAAAACAGCAAATGATTTAAATATAAGTTTCATTTTGATATAATTTAGAAATATCGATAAAAATACAATATCGATTTCACTTAGTTTGTGACAAATGTCACATTACTTTTTATTTAATAAAATGGCTGCTTCTTTAGCAAAATAAGTTGAAATTAAACTCGCACCCGCTCTTTTAATACACATTAATTGCTCCATCATAATTTTGTCATGGTCTAACCACCCTCTTTCGGAAGCTGCTTTAATCATGGCATATTCTCCTGAAACATGAAAAACTGTTACCGGAACATCTACTGCATTTTTAACTTCGCGAACAATATCCAAATAAGCAATTCCAGGTTTTACCATTACCATATCTGCACCTTCTTCTACATCCCAAAGGGCTTCTTTTACTGCTTCAATTCTGTTGGCGTAATCCATTTGGTAGGTTTTTTTGTCTTTCGGTACTTCTGCATCAGCATCTTTTGGAGCCGAATCTAAAGCATCACGGAACGGACCATAAAAAGCAGAAGCATATTTTGCCGAATAACTCATAATGCCAACATTATGAAATCCCGCCGCATCTAAACCTTGACGTAAACGTAAAACACGACCATCCATCATATCACTTGGTGCTACAAAATCGGCACCTGCTTGTGCATGTGAAACCGCCATTTTTACTAAAGCATCATTTGTGGCGTCATTTGCTACATCGCCTTTTTCAATAATTCCATCATGACCATAAATCGAATATGGGTCTAAAGCCACATCAGGCATTACAATCATTTCTGGACAAGCGGCTTTAATAGCACGAATGGCTCTTTGCATCAAACCATTATCGTTCCAAGCTTCTTTTCCGGTATTGTCTTTTAAATCATCACTAACTTTTACATAAATGTTAACAGCGCGAATTCCTAAAGCAAATAATTCTTTTACTTCTTCCACCGTTAAATCTAATGTGCGACGGAAAATTCCTGGCATAGAAGGAATTTCAACTTTTTTGTTTTCTCCTTCCATGATAAACATTGGAAACATAAAATCAGCCGGACTCAAGCTGGTTTCGCGAACTAAACTTCTTATAGATTCGTTTACTCTTAAACGACGACCTCTGTGTATTGGAAACATAATTTGTTGTTCAAAAAATTAAAGCGTAAAGTTACTAATTTTAAACCGATTTCTTTCTTTTGGAAACCATGTAAATCTGTAAAATATTCCTAATTTTGTAACATGAAGAAGCTAATTATTCTTTGCATTTGTTTGCTACTAACCAGTTGTTTTGAAATAACTGAAAAAATCAAGCATAATAATGACCAAAGCGGTGATTATAGTTTGATAGTGGATTTTTCGAGTTCATGGTTCAAAACGAAGTCGGCTATAATGTTAGAAGAAGTTGATGGAGTTAGTATTCCAAATGAAGAAGACATCAAATTAAAGTTAGCGCAATTTAGAACAGAAGCTTCAAAAATTAAAGGGGTTTCTAAAATTTCTACTTCGTATGATTTTAATACTTACATTTTTAAAATCAATTTTTCATACAATTCTTTAGAAGCCTTGAATGAGGTTTTAAATGTGATGGATAAGAAAAATAATTTGGTTCACTTTAAAAATAATAATGGAAAATTTGAGCGTATTGCTTCTTATCCGTTACCAAAAAATTTAATCAAAAAAGAAGATAAAAAAGAAGATTTACTAAAGGCAAATATCATAGCGGTTTACACTTTTGATAAAGATGTGTCAACGGTTCAAAATGCTAACAGTAAACTTTCAAAATCTAAAAAAACAGTGTTTTTAAAACAGAATATATGGAATGTTTTAAACAACAATAAACTGATGAACAATTCCATAAGTTTCAATCCTTAATTCAATTATGAAAAAGATTTTTTATTTCTTATTAGTATTTCCTGTTTTAGTATTTAGTCAAGAAAAACAGGAAAACTATGATTATTTTGTGCAATTCAACACATCTCAATTTGCTAAAAAAGTAGATATGGATAGCTTGTTCAATCACAAGGTTTTTAAGAGTGTAAACGAAGCCAATTCCGATTTTAAATTAAACGATTTTATTTCGTTCATCGATAAAACAAAATCGGTTACGATTCATGGAAATTTTACGGATAGTATTGCTTATTATCAAATGACATTTCCGCTAAAAGATGCTCAGGGTTGGAATACTTTCATCCAAGATAAGGTAAATAAGAACAATTTGAACACTACAGATTCCATTCAAGAAGTCATTAAAAAACAAGATAAATTTACTCTTTATTCGCCTAAAAAGAATGATTTTACTATAGCATGGAATGAGAACAATTTTATCATTTATGAATTGATTGAAACCAGAAATAACTTTGCTTACACTGATTTTTCTGATGCTACGATAGCTGTAGATTCTGCCGCTGTGGTTGATGAAGAATATTATGATGCTCCAGTAGAGGTTATAGAAGAAATTCCTGCTAAAGTTATTTTAGATAAAAGAATTGAAGCTGGAGAAGGTGCTCCAATAGAAGAATTAGTTGATAAAAGAGCTGAAGTAGCAGAAGCTGTTACAGAAGAGGAAGACATTGAAGAAGCAGATTTTAATGATGAAGAGTATAAAAAATGGATAGCTTCTTTTGAAAAAGAACAAGCACTAGCGCGAATCCAAAAGCATGAAAAACAAGAGGAACAAATTGCACTTTTATTTGAAAATGGATTTATTTCGCCATCAACATCAAAAGTAAACACCAATGCAGATATTTCGTGTTGGATTAATTATGAAGCTGTTTATGGTAGGATGAGTTCAATTTATTATTTGATGGGAGGTTCAATTAATACGAACAAAGTTTCAAATAATTTGGTTAAAGGAATGAATATGGATTTCTATTTTGAGAATGATCAAGCCCGAATGGAGCAAAAAGTAGAATATTCAGAATCTCTTGCTAATGTGATGCAAAAAGTAGTTGCGAGAAAACCAAATAAAAATATTTTTAATTATTTCCCAAAGCAAGAGCCACTAGCATATTTTTCATATCATTCGAGTACTGAAGAATTACTTAAAAACTATCCAGATATTATGGACCAACTTTTAAGGACTATGGCAATTGATAAACAAGATACTGAAATCTTAACCGATTTAATTTCTACTATTGTTGATGAAGAAGCTACTGCAACTCTTTTTGATGGTGATATTTCAATGTTTTTACATGCTATGGAAACGTACGAAAGTACTTTTATGTCGCGAACTTATGATGAAGATTACGAAGAAGTTGAAGAAGAAAAAACCATTACCAAAACTCGACCAATTTTCACTATGATTATGACTTCTACTCATCCAACAATGGGAGATAAATTATTGAAATTAGGCGCTAGAAAAAATATGTTGCAAAAATTAGATGATTATTATTTAGTTAATCAATCAGAAGAATTAGGAGATTTAGTAATTTTCAAAAGAGGGGATGTAATGATATTTACAAATGGCTTGAATTACTTAAATAATGGTTCAATATCTGATTTCACAAAAAAAGTAAAGAAAAATTTATCTAAGAATTATTTTTATGGAAATATCGAAATCCAACGTTTTTTTAAAGCCTATGTGATGAATATGGATTTAGGAAATGATACTGCAAAAATTAATAGATTAGGTAATCAATTTAAAAACGTGGAATTTAAAGCATCTAATAAAATAAAGAATGGTATTATGAGTTTAGAAATGGAAATGAATTCTAATTTTTCAAATCAAAATATCGTTCTTCAAACTTTAGATTTAATTGATTTTTTTGATTAATTGAATTTCACAATTTAATTATAAGCACTATTTCACAAATTTGATTTAGTGCTTTTTTTCTATACCAATTTTTTGACTTGAAATATCATAGATTTTTTTCACTTTTTTTGGCGGATTAAATCGATAGCCAAGTGTGATTTTGAACGTAGAGAAATCATCATTTAATCTAATTTTTGCATTTGTATCTTGAACAAAATCGGTAAAATTCAAGTTGATAAAACTAAAAAATGAATCTACATTATAACCAATTTTAAAACTACCTGTTACTTCATATAATGGAGAAACCTCTCCATCTACATTATTAAATCCAAAGCCAGGAGAAAGTCCAGCAGAAACTAAAAACTTTTCTTTTATTACTAAATTATAAAAATAGGAAGCAGAAAGCGTTGTCAAGTAAACATCACTATGTTCACCAGCACTTCCGTCGTTGAGATCAAAATTGGTATAATAAAAACTAAAGTTAGGAATAAAACTTCCTGCACTTTTAGTTTGCCATTCTTTTTGATTAGCAATGGTTTTAAATGAAAATCGATCATTAAAAACATAAGAAGTTGTTCCTCCAATTTTTGTAGTTCGCAATCGAGGTAGAAAAACGGATACATCATCTTCTATATAAAATCCTTTTTGATTAATGAATGTGATAGATTGCATCCATTTTTTATGATAAAAACGAGTGCTTATGGTAAATAATTTGGAACCCGAATTGTCTTTGTTTTCTTCAAAAAATTGAGGCGAAAAACCGGAACTAATATCAATAAATTTATAGCTAAGATTAGCCCCAATTTGAGCTTTTCGGTTGGGAATTAAGCTTAAATGTTTTTTTTCGCCATTAATGTCGAACAGAAATTCAAAACTGTTAGAAGTGTCTATATAATACAAACTACCAGTTATTTTTTCGTCATAAGATTTAAAAAAGGGAGTTGACAAAGAATCGCTTTGAGCCACTCCAAAAATAGTTCCTAAACAAAAAAATAAATAGCTTAATTTTATATCCATTCAATAGGTTTTGCTAATATTTTTAGTAATTTTTCTTCTTCGCTATCTGGTTCAGGATGATGGTCATATACCCATTGTACGTGTGGTGGCAAACTCATCAAAATACTTTCGATTCTACCATTCGTTTTTAGTCCGAAAAGTGTCCCTTTATCATGAACCAAATTAAATTCTACATAACGACCACGACGAATTTCTTGCCAAGTTCTTTGAGCTTCTGTATATGGTAAATCTTTTCTTCTTTCTACAATTGGAATATACGCTTGAAGGAAAGAATTCCCAACTTCTGATACGAAATTGAACCAATCTTTCATTTTCATAGCTTCCGTTTCTTTCAAATAATCGAAAAACAAACCGCCAATTCCACGTGCTTCATTGCGGTGTGCGTTCCAGAAATACTCATCACATTTCTTTTTATAATTGGGATAAAATTCTGGATTGTGTTTGTCGCAAGCTGTTTTACAGGTTTGGTGAAAATGTTTTGCATCTTCTTCAAACAAATAATACGGAGTTAAATCTTGTCCGCCACCAAACCATTGGTTGATGATGTTGCCGTTTTCATCATACATTTCAAAGTAACGCCAATTCGCATGAACCGTTGGCACCATTGGGTTTTTTGGGTGAATCACCAAACTCAATCCGCAAGCAAAAAAATCGGCTTCACCTACGCCAAACATTTTTTGCATCGTATCAGGCAATTTTCCATGAACGGCAGAGATGTTTACACCGCCTTTTTCAAAAACAGTTCCGTTTTCAATAACACGTGTACGACCGCCGCCACCTTCTGGTCGTTCCCAAATGTCTTCACGAAATTTGGTGCTACCATCTATGTCTTCTAATCCTTTACAGATTTGATCTTGTAGATTTTGTATATAGGTGTAGAATTTGTTTTTCATTTTTATGTTTTAAAAACAGTATAGTTGAAGAGATATAAGAAAACCAAATATTCAATGAACTTTCACTAAGAATTTTAATTTTATAGTGACTAAAAAATAATTCCGTTGATATTTTGATTGATTTTGTTTTTTCTATAATCATGAAATATTCATCTTCGTTAAAAAAAACGTCTTCGTTAAAAAAATCTGCAAAGGAAAGAATCAAAGAAAGAATAATTATTATTAACCCAAATCCTTTAATCCATTTCAAATCAAAATTGTTTCCTATAAACTTATCTGGCTTTATTAAAATGAATAAAGAATAAATAAATATAGGAAAGAATATGAAATCGTATGAAAAGAACCAATCAATAAATAAAATTAGTTTAATGTTAATAAATGCAATAATAAAAACGGCAAGATTTATTAATAAAAAACTACTTGATATAGATAATAAGATTCGATGCATTAATTTTCAAATCGTTTCGGTTTATTTTTGATATTCCTTCACCGCCTCAACAAAAGCCTTTGCATGATCCACAGGAATATTTGGTAAAATTCCATGTCCTAAGTTTACTATGTATTTGTCTTTTCCGAATTCGTCAATCATTTCGTGGACCATTTTTTTGATGGTTGGGATTGGAGATAACAAACGACTTGGGTCGAAATTTCCTTGTAACGTGATGTCACCACCAGTTAAATAGCGTGCATTTCTTGGTGAACACGTCCAATCTACTCCTAAAGCAGATGCTTTTGATTTTGACATTTCGTTTAAAGCGAACCAACACCCTTTTCCAAAAACGATCACTTCTGTTTCTTCAGCTAAAGCTTCTACAATTTGGTTGATGTATTGCCATGAAA
>VFQS010004318.1_pt1 | contig 10371 bp, 7 predicted proteins | sample 3512361 | NCBI WGS metagenome assembly VFQS01 (sample SAMN10412375, study PRJNA504923) | tailings metagenome | isolation source: Relicate 1 Philex TSF3 active mining | place: Philippines | reverse complement strand
CTTCTGGCCGCCATGCTCGTCATGGCGGTTTGGGGCTCCAACTTCGTCATCATCCGCATCGCGCTGGATAGCTTCCCGCCGCTCTTGCTGGCAGCGCTGCGCTACACTTTCGCCTTTTTCCCCGCCGTCTTGCTGCTCAAACGGCCCAACGTGCCTTGGCGCAATTTGGCCGCCTATGGCGTGCTGATCGGCGGCGGACAATTTGGCTTGCTCTTCATCGCAATGAAGGCGGATATTACACCCGGCCTCGCCTCACTGGTCGTGCAGACACAGGTCATCTTCACGATCCTCTTCTCGCTCCTGTTACATAAAGAGCGGGTCCGCTTGTTTCAGATGGCTGCCCTCGCGCTGGCGCTCGCGGGGCTGGGCGTCATCCTGACGCATACAGATGGCCATACAACCCCGTTGGGCATTGCGCTCGTCATTGGCGCGGCGATCAGCTGGTCGAGCGGCAATATGGTCTCGCGCGCGGCGGGCCAAGTCAACATGCTCGCTTATGTGGTTTGGGCCAGCCTCTTTGCGATCCCGCCCCTCTTCGCGCTCGCCTTCCTGATGGAAGGGTCTGATAAGATTGTCCAAAGCTTGGCACAGGCCGGCGCCGGCCCTTGGGCGGCGGTTGCTTGGCAAGCGGTTGGCAATACGATGTTCGGCTATGGCATTTGGGGCTGGCTGCTCTCCCGCCATCCGGCCGCCCAAGTCGCGCCACTCGCGCTGCTCGTGCCCGTGTTCGGCATGATGTCCTCTACCCTCATCCTTGGGGAACCCTTACAGGGCTGGAAAATCTTGGCGGCCCTTTTGGTGATGGGCGGACTGATGATCAGCATCCTCTGGCCGCGCCTGGCGGCGCGGTTCAGCCGATAATTCAGCCTTAAAGCGCCGCTTCCAACGGCTCCAGCGCCTCAGAGGCGGTCAGCCAAGCGGCTTCGGCTTGCTCAAGCGCGGACGCGATTTCGGCGCTGCGCTTCATCAGTTCCGTCATCGTCATTTTGGCATAGCGCGGCTCGGCGGAACCGGGTTCCGCCATGGCGCGGTCAACTGCGGTGCGCTCGGCGGTCAGCCGTTCCAGCTCTGCTTCTGCATCGCGGGCGACTTTGCGCATCTGCTGCACCTTTTCGCGCGCTTGGGCCGCAGCCTTGCGGTCGCCCTTTTTGTTGAACTTGCCGCCCTCTGTCTTGGGCTGATTTCGCCCAAGGATCAGGTCGGTATAGTCGTCCATAGAGCCGCTAAATTCCACCGCCGTGCCATGATCCACCAGCACCAGACGATCGGCGGTCAGCTCCAGCATATGTCGATCATGGCTGATGAGCACGACAGCACCTTCATAGGCATTGAGCGCCTGCACCAGCGCCTCACGCGCATCCACGTCCAAATGGTTGGTTGGCTCATCAAGGATGAGCATGTGCGGCGCTTCGCGCGTGATCAGCGCCAGCGCCAGCCGGGCGCGCTCCCCACCGGAGAGTTTCCCAACCTGCGTCGTCGCCTTGATGCCCGAAAAGCCGAAACGGCCAAGCTGGGCGCGCACAGCAGCGGGGCTGGCGCCCTGCATCTGGCGAGTCATATGCTCCAGCGCGGTATCGCTGCCATCCAGTTCTTCCACTTGATATTGGGTGAAATAGCCAACCCGCATCTTGCCGGCTTTGGCGATCTCGCCCTCCATCGGTGAAAGCTGCGCCGCGAGCAGACGGGCAAAGGTCGTCTTGCCATTGCCGTTGCGCCCCAACAGCGCCAGCCGATCATCCGGGTCCAGCCGCAGGTTCAGCCTTTGCAAGATGGGCGTGCCTTCGGTGTAGCCGACGCTCGCCATATCCAGCGTCACCAAAGGTGGACGCAGCGCATCTGGATTGGGAAAGTCAAAAGACAAACTGGGGTCTTCGGCCATCGCCGCAATGGGCTGCATCTTGGCAAGCGCCTTGGCGCGGGACTGAGCCTGTTTCGCCGTGCTCGCCCGTGCGCTGTTGCGAGCAATATAATCCTGCAATTTCGCGCGCTGCGCATCTTGCGAGGCTTTGGCCGCCGCGAGTTGCGCGGCGCGTTCGGCCCGTTGCCGTTCAAAGGCATCATAGCCACCGGGATAAAGCCTCGTCTTCCCATTTTCGAGGTGGAGGATGTGATCCACCACATTGTTCAAAAGATCGCGCTCATGGCTGATCACCACCATCATGCCGGGATAGCTTTTCAAGAAGCTTTCCAGCCACAAGGTCGCTTCCAGATCCAAATGGTTTGACGGCTCATCCAGCAACAGCAAATCCGGCTGGGAAAAGAGCAGAGCGGCAAGCGCAACGCGCATTTTCCAGCCGCCCGAATAGCTGTCGAGCGGCAGATTCTGCATCTCTTCATCAAAGCCAAGGCCAACCAAGATACGCGCCGCCCGTGCCGGGGCCGCATAGGCATCAATGGCCAGCAACCGCTCATGCACTTCGCCCAGACGATTGGGGTCTTCGCAATTCTCCGCCTCAATCATCAGGGCGGCCCGTTCCGTATCGGCGGCCAGAACGGTTTCAATCGGAGTCGATGTTCCGCTTGGCGCTTCCTGCGCGATATAGCCGATGCGTGTGCTGCGCGGCATCTCCAGCCGCCCCTCATCGGGATCAAAGCTGCCGATCAGCACCTTCATCAGCGTGGATTTGCCCGCGCCATTGCGCCCGATCAGCCCAATACGGCTGTTCGGCGGCAAGGCAGCCGTGGCGCGATCAAGAATTGTACGCCCGCCAAGGCGCACGGTGATACCGTCAAAATTGAGCATGATGCGCGGCCCCTACATCATATTCCCCCGATGCGCGATGCGGTTTTCATGGGGGCGGCGAAAAAGGGGGCGCGTGCAGGAAGGTGGGCGCTGACACATCACGGGCAACACGCTGCCTATGTTACCAAAATGTTAACTTTCAGCGTCCATAAGATAGATCAAATCATGCGGTGATGAAAAATGGTCCGCCAGAATGACTGAAATTGTCTATTTGCTCACCAACCCAACCATGCCCAATCTTGTGAAGATCGGCCGAACAACAGATCTAGAGATGCGACTTAGGAGCCTATCGACGCACTCTGGCGTGCCCGTTCCTTTCGAATGCTTCTATGCGTGCGAGGTTACGGACGCGGCGAAGGTTGAACGTGCGCTCCACGATGCCTTTGGTGATCATCGTATCAATCCCAAGCGGGAATTCTTTCGCTTCAACCCCGACCGCGCCGTGGCCATTCTTGAATTGGTCGCGTTGCGCGAAGCAGCGCCCACAACAGAGATCGCAGAAGACCCGCTCGAGCTGGATGCCTTGCATCGGGAACAGTCACGACGGGAACAGTTTCGATTTTCCATGGCGGAAGTCCCTGTGGGCGCGCGCCTCCACTTCTCCAAGGATGATGCCATTACTGCCCTTGTCATTGATGATCGGCGGATCGAATTTGAAGGGCAGGTCACCTCAGCCAGCACCGCTGCGACCAAGATTCTCCAACGCATGGGCGGAACGCTTAAGGCCGCACAGGGTCCACTCTATTGGACATATGAAGGTGAAACTCTGGTGGAACGGCGCATGCGGCTGGAAGACGGCGCGCACAAGGCTTTGTGTGCAATGTTTTAGCGAAAGCCACCACCTTGAAAGATCTCGCCACTGGTGATTCCTGTGTTCAGGTTTCCAGACACCTGCGGAGAGGCAGCTTTGCCCCAAATTAATGCCGTTCCCGCGCGCATGCTGCACACACAAAAGCAGAAATAACTTTATAAAGGACCCGCTGCCCGAAAGTGAGGCGTATCCCGACAGGCGGTTTGATGGAGATCGAAGCCAACAGCAGCAGTCATCAACCAAGCATCCAACATCCTGTAGATGACAAGAACTCTTGACAGACTGATGGCGCACCTGTAAAGAGCTCTTGTCACTAAGGAGCGCGAGTTGGAAAACCGTTTGAAAGACTATCGTGAGGCAGCTGGGTGGAGCCAAGGTGAATTGGCCAGGCGGCTGGGTGTGTCGCGGCAGACAATAAACGCCGTTGAAACTGACAAATATGACCCCAGCCTCCCGCTGGCTATGAGAATGGCGAAACTGTTTATCTGCCAAGTGCCAGACATATTTATCGACCAATGGGAAGCAGGAGGGAATTAAGATGACAATCAAAAAAAACGCGGCCTCGGAGGCAAAAACACACCAGGGTCGCAAACTGGCTTTCCAATTGGTTGTTGGTGGCTTGATTGGCGGACTTGCCGGCTATTTTGGCTTGGGTCTTCCAAGTGCAAAAAATATGGCAGGCGACCAGTTGGTTGTCGGCGGCGTTGGCCTCATCTATTTGTTAATGGGCGTGATCTGTGGTTTTGGCTTGATGGCGCCCAAATTGGGGGCCAACATTCTAAATGTTGAGGACGCAGACGAGATCCGTGACCAGAGCCGCATATTGAGCGGGTCAGCGATTTGCATGATCGCCTTGGGCGCGGCGTTGATGATGATAACCGTGGCTGAACCGGATGGGCCCATATCGCGTCCCGCGGCCATGGGCGGATTGCTCGCAGCGCTGGCACTGTTGATTGTAGTATCGATCCGCGATTGGAAATATTATGACGAGATGCTGTTGCAGCTTAGTCGCGACGCTGGGAATATTGCCTTTTCTGGCGTTGGGTTGGTGACCCTAATATGGGGATCTGCATCATGGCTCGGGCTTGTTACAGCGCCGACGCCGCTTGCGCTGGTTGCGCTAATAGCGGGAGGATTTTTGATTGCCATCTTTGTCGCCAGCGCCCGCAAAGGGTTACTGCGGCCACGGTGATTTATTGGAGGCGTTAGGCGTCTAATCGGAGGTTTGCAGTTGGGTCGTATCCTGAAGGTCTACTTTGCGCTCCCGTCGATCCGAAAGCCGCCTGTCCGCTCTCGGCCCAGAAACTGCCATGACACCTGATCAAGGACGACGGCCGATTAGGCTTTCCGCCAAAATAGACTGTTCCAATTGGAACGCTGGCGAACGGTGTTCGACGCCAAAGGCTCCTCACGGGCAAATGGGACTTTTGTAGGGCTTTGGATTGCGCGGACCAGTCCCAAAGCGTTACGGATGAGTTCGCTCATCCGTTTTTAGGAGCGAACTGAACACAATGATGGGCACACTGCCAATTGCGTAAACCGGCCATGCCCCATCTAAGGCCAGCTTTGGCAACATAGGCGCTATCGCCTGAAGCATTGAAAAAACTGGAGCGGGCGAAGGGATTCGAACCCTCGACCCCAACCTTGGCAAGATTCGGCTCTATGAAATTTTGTTTTTAAATCAGCTTTTTATTCGACCTCTAGAAAATCCGAACACGATCCGAACAATTACAACGCAATTTGGTCAGCAGGATTTGTGTTCAATGCTGTAGTGGAAGCCGCCGCATTGAACGATCCCACCACTGATGTTTCCAGTGTCCCAGGTTTCCAGACACGTGCGGAGGGCAGCTTTGCGCCCAAATGTAGTCATTATCAGCATCGGCTCGCTCGCCTATGAGCGGACGTTGTTTCGCGGATTTGCGGATTTGATATTTTCTCTTCTTTTAAACTTTTCGTTTCAGTTGTGCGGCAGACTTACCCGATGGAATTCCCAGCAGCTATGGCGTCAACATTAGCATGGGCGTTCAACGCGATGGGCATAGAGTTGGAGCCTGACGTTGCCGAATATTCCAAACCCGCCGACGAACTGGTGCGGGCGTTGGCCGATACGGCACAGCCATCTAAGCCGACGACCGATATTTAAATCTTACACGCCGGATTATTCGCCTTTGGTATCGCAATGAAATTAATGCTGGTCGGCGCCAAAGTGACCGGGCCACGCGACAGTTTTTTGGCGGTAAGAGTTGGTAATTGATCGTTAGCGTCAAGAGCTAAGGCCTGCCCATTCAGCAACACCGTGCGGCTTTGCAATTCGGGAGCTGTAAGGGCGTATAGCTCTGCTGCGCCACCGACATTTATCGCCGCGCTGCCCTCATCCAAATTGATGGCCAGCACCGTCACACCGCCCGCGACGCCGCGCTGGCAGTGAGCATAGAGATGCAATCCCGGTGTAATGGGGCCAGCATCCAAAATCCGGTTGCCCATATGCCGCCGCCACAACAGCGCCGACCAATAATTAGCGTTTGGGAGGAAGGTTTTCTCATCAATCACGCCGTTGCTGCCGCTGATCAATGCGTGCGTCACGATGACATCCAGCCCTTGTTTCGCCAATCGTCCCTGCGTGTCCAAAAAACGGAAACTATCGAGGAAGGTGGGTTGCCAGCGGGTACCGCCGCACGCGGCCGCACCAGTTTCAGTCAGCCAGATCGGCGCGCCAGGGGCATGGGCGTCACGCAGTGCCTTTTGCGCCTGAAACGTGGCATCCGGCCGTGCAAGCCACGCCTCGGTCAAAGCATCATTCGCGCTGATCCCTGCTGGCGATTCCGGCGGCGCGCACCGTTCGGCCATCGCGCCATAGAAATGGTAGGAGAAAACATCGAATTTCGGTCGTGGCGAAGCCGTTAAATATTGCTCCGCCGTGACCTTTTCCAACGATGGCACAGGAAATGGCACGCCCAGCCTTGCAACACCTGGCCCCGCGAGTTTCAAATTCGGCACGGCCTGTGCCACAAATTGGCTGAGAATATTGAAATCCCGCGCGAACCCTGCCGCGCTTTCCGGCTCATCGGTCCAGCCCGGTTCGTGCGCATTGGGCTCATTGAAAAGCTCGGCAGCGTAGATCTCTCCGCCGATGCTCTGGGTGTAGGCCAGCCAAGGCGCGGCATGGCGCGGCGTCCACGCGCCATTTGTATCGCGTACGCCTGTGCTCACTGTGAAGCCAGTGGTAATTTTCGCATCAATTGCCTTGGCAAAATCAACGGCTGCGGCCCAGCTTTTACGCGTTAATATTGTCCGAAACCCCTCCGGCGGGCGGTCTAATCTTGGCCCGTCGTCATCCTGAAAATAGACCGAATTTGATGTCGTGCCGCCATAACGCACATAGAAAGGCCCCAACCCCTTTGCCAAATTGCGCAAACGGCGGTTGGATAAATCTGTGGGCGCGCGGGCCTGCCGCACAGCCTCAAAATTAGCCGCTTGCTTAGAGTGGTCATCGCCTTCGCTATATGCTTTCCACGTCTCCCCGCCGGTCAAATGCGACATTCCGATTTGGAAGGATTGAAAACGATCGTCCATCGTGCGGATATAAGGCAAAGTGGCGGCGTTCAGTATCACGTTATCGCTGGCGGCATCGGCTGTGCCTGTGGCCGACGCCGACTGAAACCCCACCGCGATCACACTCACGCAGCTACACAAAACGGCCCGCATCAGCTTACTAATCATGGGAGAAGGTCCGATACATTCAATCGCCGACCATTATATTCGGCATATCCTCGCGATAGTGGAACGCCATTTGCGTTGGGCGTGAAAATAATTGTTGCGGGGACTTCACCGCTAATCGGACCAAAGCTAATCGTCAGGTCCATTCGGCCTTGGTCCTGTCCAGACAGCGTGATGTCGGCGGTGTAGACCGAAATCCCTTTTGGATTGGACATGGTTGTCTCCCGACCAGAATAGGCACTTTTGCCATCATCGCTAAAATCAACATATGTTTTGACGATTGCTTCCGGTTTTCTTGTATACTGGATGTAACCCGATGCGCGGCCATAGACCTTTACATCAATGTCGCGGCTTTGCGATGCAAAGGCTTTGACAACGGATAAGTCGGTTATTCCATAAGAAACCGAAATCGGAGTTGCAACGGGCGCGACCGGAGAGGGATTCCGATAGTTCAACAAATGGACAATCTGGATGCGTTCCGGCCCGCCTATGAACTGCCCTTCTTGCCACATCGCCATTTTGCCGCCCGGATGCCATGACATGGGGGACCGATAGACCCAGCTTTGGTCGGTATTCAGGTTCAACCCCTGATATTTATCGGCTGATTTGGACGCGTTGATTGCAATAAGAGCAGGCCCAATATTACCCGGCCTACCGCGCCGTACGCCGGTCACAGAATAGGTATAGGCAAGCATTGAAAGTCCCATGTTCAAACTATCGGGATATGGGCGCGGCACTAAGCCTAAAACAGCGGGATCCGTCTTGTTCGAAAACCGAGTGGTCATTACCACACCTAATGTCTCGTCCGGTGAGAAAATGGTCGTTTCGGTATAGCCCGGTGTATCAGTTATGCCTTCCCTTTTACCGGATGAAAGATGTTGCACCACACTGTCAGGAATATCCCTTCTGGCTGCGCCGGCAAGCGATATGGCCGCCCCACCATGAACAAATTGCTTCACCTCGCCGCCACGGACCGGTTGCGGCAGCACACCGTCTGCGTTGTTGGGATCGGGGAGAAAGGGATTTATGCTACTGATGATAGTAGGACTGGCAATGACATATGCATTGGCCTCACGACGCAATTGGCCCGTGAACACGATAGCGGCATAATTTGATAAAAGCGAGGTCCAAGCCACGCTTTGATTGTCCGGCGCGATAACCATTTCCGACCAGCGATGGGAAACATGGTCGCCATCGGCCACTTCGGCGGGATATTGTACATCGATAAGGCGGGCGTCGCTGCACTGTTCCAAAGGCTTTGTGCACTCCAGCACGAAATCGCCCATGAATATTCGTTTTTTGTCGGCGAACATCATGAAACGCAACCCATTGTCTTTGGGACGCAGGGGGATATCCGCCTGGAAGAAATGCCTAAAACCTGTCCCGTCGGCGTTCATTGTGGCGAGCATTATATCGCGCGGCTTGGCCATTGCATCATTGGCATAACTGACCAAAATGCTGCCGGAGGGCGTGAAGGTAGCGGTACGAACAATCACGCCATCTGGAACGGCCAGAGTGTATATATCAACCAGACCAAATTCTTCAGATTGCATTGTCGTCACATTCATCTTGTTGCTTGAACGAACAGCCCCCTCGTTGGGCGCGTTGCCGGCCGTGGCACATGCTGCAAATGTGAGGGCGCCCGCCGCCGTAATTTCCCGTGAGATATTCATTTTATGTACCTTTCTTCTGGCGTTCTCCATTCTCTACGGTTGTTCAACCCGCGATGTACGCCGCTGCGCTGTTTTCCATGCCCGTCCGCAAATCACGGGCAAGCGGTTTTGCGTTACGCAGCGAATGCCATTGCAACATCGGCGCAAATGCGACACTCTGCCATTTCACGTTTCGTAAATTGGCAATGGCAATGCGCAAATCAATTCGTCAACTGTTGCTGGAGCTATGGGCCGTTTTGCTCTTGGCCAGCATTGTGGGCTTTATGGGTCCATTTGGCACGTATAATGATGATGGGCTGGTGAGCCGTATTGTCCATTGGTGGCAATTGCTCATGGGCGCGTACCTATTGATACGACCCAGTATCATCGGGTTGAACCACTTAGCGTTAAAAACAGACCTGCCTAAGCAAACCGTCGTCTTTTGGGGCGTGGTGGTCTTGAGTGTGCCACTGTCTATTTTGTGGCGGAATATCGGGCAGGATGAGTTTCGCAAACTCGACGGCTATGCTGGCCTCTTGCCATTTTCCTTATTGTGCGCGCTGGCGGTGTTGGGCGTCACGCAATGGGCGCTTCACGCCGACAAACGGTTACGCGTCGCCCGGTCACCGGACGCACACGCGCGGTCATCGTCGAACGAACCCGCCAAATCGAGAAACGCATTCGAACCGGCCCTTAAGAAGCGGCTTTCATCAGCTTTTGTCGGCCCCATCGTCGCGCTTCAAAGCGAGGATCATTACGTCCGCGTTCATGGAGAAAAAAACAGCGAGTTGATACTTATCCGGCTTCGCGACGCCGTTGCCGAAATGGAGGGCGTCGAGGGTTGGCAAGTGCATCGAAGCTGGTGGGTCGCGCGTGATGGCATCGTTAGGGCCACGCCGTCGGGGCGGAGTTGGGCGCTAACGTTGAAGAATGGCAGCACAGCGCTGGTCGCCAGAGATATGATCGAACGGTTGAAAGCCATCGGTGTTCTGAAGGTATAACACACACCCTCCGGTGGCTTGCGCTAAGGAAGGAGATAGATAAATAGGGCCGCCACCGCCAACAGCCCCTTCAGTTGTTGCTGAAGAGGCTATTCGCTTTGCTCATTAGCGCAGCGTCAAACTCACAAGCGCTCGGTTTGAACCTGTAGTCCAGAGGAAATTGACGCCTCCGGAAGCTTTCATACCGAAGTTCGGATCCCCTTCGCTACGCCACTTATTCCCAGAAAGCCTAAGTTTTATAAGCATATGGCTAGAATTCCCAAAAACGCGTCCCGATAGGTGGATCGCTAGAACATCCCCCACACCCTATCAAAACTCTGGAAATCGAGACTGTCCCCCGGGAGTACCCCCCGTTAACGACATATGGGACCCAGCTTCCTACCTACATACGATTTTGCTCGCTGATCCTAAAAACGACCTTCCCTGATAATCAGATTAAATTCCCTG
>VFQS010004317.1_pt1 | contig 10374 bp, 7 predicted proteins | sample 3512361 | NCBI WGS metagenome assembly VFQS01 (sample SAMN10412375, study PRJNA504923) | tailings metagenome | isolation source: Relicate 1 Philex TSF3 active mining | place: Philippines | reverse complement strand
TACTATGCTCTGATTAGATGTGACTTGGGGGTCTGATCCTACTATGCTCTGATTACAAGTGCCTGAAAAGAATAATTGTTGGGGAGCTTCTTGCTGTGTCTTTGTGTAGCACGCCCCTCCATTGTCACCGCCATCCTGCTGCATCTGTCTCTCCCGACGACAGGAATGGATGGGGTAGATCTTTACGGCACTGCCGACAATGGAGGGGCCTGACAAAAATCCTCCCAGGCGAGTCTATTCTGCTTCACGTATCGGATCCCCCCTTTGCTGTACACGGAGTACTTGTTGCGCTGATGGCTGACGGAGGGGAAGGGCATGCATTCTACAGGCCCGTTGGGAGGGCATATGAGCATCACCTCGCGTGCATATTCACCAGCGTGGTTGCATATGTTGCCGTACCGCTGGATGACTCCCCTGTAAGGAGTCCCGCAGTATATGATGTCGTAGAACAGGCTTTGCACAAGCTTCCGGTGGCAAAGTACACACATCTGCCGCGGCCTGCTGCTGCTCCCGCTCCTTCTTCTGCCCTGTTCATCATCACACGAGACAGACTCCTCTTCCACATCCTCCGAAGGGAGCAAGAACTCAACTGCTGTGAATCCCTCCCCAGGGCGCGTGCTTATGAAGTTGCACTCGCAGCACCCCCCCATCATGCAGGGCCTCTCGTAGTCCCACATGGGCTCCCGCATGAAGGATTCCTCGTACGACTTGGTCACCACTGGTATGTTGGAGCTGTGTCCGCGATGATGATTTTGATCTGCTGCCTGCTGCTGGAAGAGATCCTGGAGCATGTCCTTGTACGGCACACAGGACAGGATGTGGTCAAGGTTCACATCCAACGTTTCGTCTGCAACCACTGGGGGGAAACTTCCCTCATTCTTCTCTCGCTCGGCAGCCGCTGATCGCAAGCCCTCGTGCACATTGCACTTGTGGATGGCGTCGAGTATGGCCTGGCACGCCTCCTGTGCAGACTGCCTGGGGAAGCAGTGCGAACCCCTGGTCTCCACAAAGTTGTATATGCAATCTGGCGAAAATGCATACGCTCCTCCTTGCTGCTTGTCACATTGCGTGCGATGATGAGCGAGATTGTTTCTCTGTGACAACTGGAGAGTGCTTGGACCACTGTCTTCAAAGCTGCTGCCATCCAAACAACGTGCTGCGCCTGTCGATGATGCTTCATGGGCCAAGGAAGGAGGCGAAGACATCATACGCTTTCGCCGCACCCTCGCCTGCTCCTCCAATCGATTCAGCAGGCCCATGCCAAACAGGGAATGGGGCTTGTCCTCTCCAGCAGTTGCAGAAGCATCTGGTGTGCCACCCTTCTTCACCTTGTTGTTGCTGGCACGACGTGTACTGCCTGAACGTGGCTTGCCCTGATTTTTCCTTTGCCTGGACTTGGCGGGATTCCTTGCCTTTGATGACGTGTTGGCATCATCATTCTCGCTGGCAAACTCTCCTTCATTGTCAGATTCTGAAACAACCACTCGACGCTGCCTGCTGCTGCTGATAAGTTGCCCGTTCCCTCCGCCATGGCACAGCTTGGGGAAGCTCGCTCTCGCGCCGTCCTTGCTCAGAAGATGGTTCATCACTGGGTTCCAAGACTGCCCTCTGTTGCACAGGGAAGATGGTGGCTGGCGTTGCACCACTGCCTTTCTGGCCCTCTTTCTGTCGGCAGCGCACAGTGGTGATGGGGCATCCCCCCTCCCCCTCCGCCTCTTGCCATGCGATGGAATCTGATTACAAACAAAGTGTCGGAGGGAATCGGACGTCTGAGGAACAGTCTGGGAGCCCTGCACTGTGTGAGGATGAGAAGGGGCAGCTACAGGCCCTTCTGAGAGGACAGAGACAGTCAGGTGCCATGAGGTGGGCAGCTGTAGCATATTTCTGTTGTGATGATTCAAGTTTTCATGGCAGAGTCTAGGTACGTATGTGTATGTGCCCTGGCACAGTTGAGGTCTGCTGAAGTTCATGCCACTCCAAGCATGTGTTCTAGGGACGTTTGCTTTTTTTTTACTAAAAATTGGTGCGAACACAAGAAGGTTTTATTGTCTGCTGCTACGCTCACTGGATTGGATGATCTGCACCAGGCTCTTGGTGACAATCAGCCCTGTGATGACTGTAGCCACCTGCGAAGCAATGGAGCCCATGGACAACACGCTCCCCCGATTGGCGCCACCCCTCCCGGACGAAGGCAAAATGATTTGCATGGAGTAGGATACCAGGCTGTTGGTGAACATGATGATGGCTACTGTCTGCAAAGTCTCCAGCGTCAGGGACATTTTGGACGATCTCCAGGACGTCTGTGCAGTAGCACTGTTCTTCACAGCTGCACTCATCCCTCTGATTTTCATATCTTGCAAGGCCTCTCTCCGTTTCGTCTCCCTGAAGAGCAAGTCCACAATGTAAAAGACAGCTCCAGTGCACCCAACTGCCACGTAGTTGGGTAGCAATGCGTTTGACTGCCTGGACACGTTGCTGACAAAGTTGAGCGCGCTCGTAGCCACGTTCCACTCGATGTAGCCTTGAAAGACTTCGAGGCCAGGGAACATGGGGTGTAGAGCACGCGTGAACACGGCAAGACAAATGGTTGAAATGATGCCGATCCATGCCTGCAGCGAGGATGCCCCGCTTCCGGATGTGAGGATGAAGCTCAGAGCGGTGTTGATCCACGCCATGCTGAGTCCTGCTACCCAGATCTTGCCCAGAATGCTGGTCGTTGATTTCCAGGTAGTAGCAGCAGGCATCAACTTTCCCCCCTCCTGAGTCCTCTCGTTTTTTCCTGCTGCCTTTTTACCCACTCTCCCGCTGGATCCCTGGAATATGACAAAGAACTCTCCCACCTTCTTGGCACTGAGCAGCTGCTCTGGGTTGCTCCTGCCGGATGCCATGCTCGAAATGGTGGGCAGGATGCACAGGCCCAGCAGCACCACCATCTTCCTGGTCTGAATGTCTGGTATCACCAGGGTGACCGCCTCTGCAAACGTCCTCTGCATGTTGACTATCAGCGAGTTGAGCTGCCTCTCCACAGGCGAATCTTCGCTTCCACCGTCTCCTCCTCCTCCCTTACTCGCTGACATGGCAGCAGCCACCTTGTGCTGGGCCATGGCCTTGAGCACAGGGATCATGGTTGTCATGCAGCTGGAGAGCAGTATCCCGATGAAGGTGATCTCCAGGATCCGCTGCGTATACTGGAACACCACCAACTGCAGGCATGTGTTTGGGTCCACGTTGAACTGGCTGAGTCGCACCTGCTGCATGGCCAGTCGCGAGAAGGACAGGACCATGACGTGGCTTGAAATGTCCATCAGACCCTTGGAAAGAAAGGATGGTGGCGTGAGGTGTGCCATGGTGCTGGACCATAGCGACAGCAATGCCACACCTTGGTGACTTGCTCCCTTCTGCTTCTTCTTGGAAAAGTTTGCTGCTCTTTTTGCTGCCGATGCAAAAACTGTGGCTGGCAACCCACTGGCACTGCCTGCAGAGGAAGAAGAAGAGGCCAGAAACGTTGATCCAATGGAAAGCAGCAGGATACCAACGCACAGTATCAGGGCTCCATCCCTGGCATCGCGGCCATCCGCAGAGATTTGTCCTCGAAGCTGCCCTACAATGTCCACGACCTTGACAGACAGCGTAAACGCCAGGGTCGACTCCACATTCCCAGCGACAGACTGGAGTATGGGCATTATATGCCTGCTTTATGCTCCTGCAGTGGACTTGCAAAGGCGACTTGGCATGTGCCACCAAAGGGCTGATGTGGGCGGTGGATGTATGTCACGTTGTTGTTGCAGACTAAACCCTAAACGTCTGTCACGTTGTTGTTGTTGCCGCTCTGCAACGCCTCGAAATTCAAACCAGGTATATATGCATGAAAGGCATGGCGTGCAGCAGCGATAGATACGTTTGTTGCTGTGCACTTGCTCCTGCTCGAGAGTTGAGTTGTTCAATTCGCATTGGATATACCTGACAATCAGAGAGAGGGGGGGAAGGCCAATTCGATCCGCGTGTCATCATGAGTCACGCACCCCAGCAGCACCACAACCATCACAACAGCCTTCTCCACAACAATGGGAGGGGTTCAGATCCCATGCTTGACGGAAACTCCATGCTCATGTACGGGGCTCCATCTCCTGGGGGTTCCTCCAACATGAACTTCTCCAACATGGGGGATCCCTACCCCGGCGGTGGGGGCCAGATGCACCACCAGTATGCTTCCGCTGGAGCTGCCCCTGGTGTCACATCCACAGGGGCGTCCGGCGTGGCTGCGGCGGGCGGACCAGCCCCTGTCAAGCTAAGCAAGATCATTGCGTGCGAGATCAAGGGCACCATGAATGCTTTTAGCGTCATGGGTCCCAATGCAGCCAGCTGGAAGCCTGTGGAGGGAAAGCATGCCAGCATCTTTGGCATGGACGACAACTTTGACGTATCCTCTTCGACTGGCGCGGAGATGGGTGGTGGTGGAGGTGGCTCGTCGCAGGCGGGGGGGAGCATGCTCCTGAACGCTGACCTTGCAGCCGCCACCAATGCGCTTCGCAACGTCACCATCACCAAGGCCACACTATTGCAGAGCTACAACACGTTTGGGGTTCCGCTCGGTGTGACGGTGAGCTGCCTTCCCAAGAACGAGGTGGTGGACACGGGCGACAAGTACACGTTCACCACCATCCCCAACACGGCTGTCAACACCCCTGCCAACCTGTACGAGGCTGGCAACAACCACCTGCAGGCCATGGAGTGGATGCGCAACTACGGCAAGTTCAACGCAAACAACCTCAACACCCAGGACGTCCTCAAGATCCCGGGGGTTCCCTACGTGTTTGTGCACGAGAACCATCCGGTCATCCACCTTCTGCGCATCAACAAGAACATGGTGGGAGTTGATGTTGACAGCCAGGAGAAGATGGACAATGCATGGATCAAGGTGACCAGCTCGCTGTTTGATTCCTCCTGCGAGGCAATCAAGAACAGGATCCTGGCCAGGATCAAGACGCACGACCTCAACGACCTGACAGTGAGTTTTTTTGGTGCTGTGTGCTGTCTTACGACATTGTTCTTCCGGATTCTGCTTGACGTTTTGTTTAATTTTCACAGATCCAGCTCCACCGCATCGGCGGCGTGGATTGGTCGCACGTCAACGGCGCAGACGCGCTCATGTCCTTCATCCCAGACCCCACGTGGGACGCCAATACGTTGGAGGCCAACATCAAGGCCCACCAGCAGAGCTTTGCTGAGAAGCCTTGCACGTTCATGGCCAGGATCCACCTGGAGTATGAGATGCAGCGATGATGATGATGATATCTAGAATAAGTGTGTGTGTGTAAGTTTTTAGGTGACTGCTTGCCTAAGCGTCAGTTCCTAAACCATAGAGTGTTTTTTCATTGAGGCATGACGTGCTTTTCAATAAACATACTTTCAATCCATTTGAAGAGTGTCCCACACAGCAATGTTGAAAGTGATTGACGGACAGACATATGAACCAGAGAGTATATAAGAAACAAGGCGTTGCGAACCAGTACAACTGACACTGGCTCATGCAAAGGAGCCGTCAGTTATAACGATGGAGGCAGTATTGCAAGAGATACTGAACAGAGGATGGAATTGGGGAGGGTTACTCTGGGGGTGGATGGTGTTGGTGTGGAACAAGGTCCGCGATGTGTTACCTCAGATCCAACTACATGGAAATTTGGACAGCCACGACGCAGTTTTTTACTGTGGACTCCTTGTCCTAGCCTGTAGTGCAGATGCAAGCATGAAGACGTGGCATGGCACTGTCATCACTTTCATGTGCGGCATCATCTGCATTTTGAGCGCGCGAGGCGTGAGACGGCAGCAGATCCCTGCAGTCCTCATATTCTGTGCTGCAAGGGTAATTGACAGCCATCTGCACCAATCAATTCGTCAGTATGATACACCCAGGCTTGTTTCCCGGTATGCTCGTCAATTCATGCAGATGCAGAGGCAGAATGATGAATGCATGGGATTGACCCCGTTCACAGTTTATTTGAGGGCTATAAATGCCATTAAAGCAAGGGAGAAATTCGAGAAATGTATAAATCCTGTTTTGAAGGACATCAATGGGAGATTGTTCAGGATTTTTAACCCAAAAATCAAAGATATTTCGGTTTGTGAGGAACAGCCCTGCGGATGGGCTGTTTTGATCATTTCTAAGCTCCCCCCTGGGACGTGGCCCCCTGGTTCTAAACCAATGTCATATGATATCAATCCAATTGTCACTAATCACTATAGGTCCATCATGCTAGTAGAAGCTGTATGTGCCATGACATTGATGGTAGGATCTGTCCTTGTAATATTGCATGTATTCATGGAACTAAGAAATCGAATGTGTTTGAAAATGGATAGAATCACAACAGCGCAGCAGATGTTGGAATGGGGGATGCAGCAAGTAGGCAGCTTCTGTTGGACTTTCATTGTGGTCTGGGATACAGGATATCCAAGCATGTATGCACTGCTGACCATCTTTAGTTTTGCCACGTATTTTCAGAAGTCCTTTGACTTCATGGCTACAGTGTACAACACACGTTCGGATGATCAACAGATTCTCTTCATCACGTTGAGGCTTGTCATAATTTTCATGTTCTTTACTCAACACCGCGCGTGGAAGAGGAGCAGATTGCACCTTGCTACATGGATGTTCATTGGATCCCTGGTTGGGGACATGGGCTCTGTGCTGTACACATACTTGCTGGTACTGGCATACCATGACTTGTTGCCATACCTGCGGGGCCATCTAGCCATGGAGGACACATACAATTACGTGAAGAACAGAAAGATTTACAACAGCAGCAGTCAGCCCCCTGAAATTGACATAGAGGCTGTGTGGAGGGCAGGGGAGCTGAATTGCATGGAGCTCGTGTACATTACATGCAAGGTCAAGCATGGCTTCGGACCAGATAAAGCTATCCAATGTTGTACCTTTATTGAAAAAATGGAGTCTGAATGGGACAAGGTGACTGGGCATGAGGAGATCCTCAAAGCACTACAAAATAATCAGGACAATGCTGAAGTCAAGTACAGGGAGATCATGAAAAAATACGCTACGATGTGGCCAAATGTCATTGAAGATAACAGTTGGGGTGAAAAAATGGGCCCCAAGTTTATTCAATGCTTCCACTGCCTTGTAAAGAGCCAAGGCTTTAAGGCCAAGCACCCCAACGAAATTGACAGATGGCAAGGAATGCTGGATGTCCTGATCAACATAGGAAACTGTGATTGGCATGATGTTCTGGTGGTGGACAAGAGCGCTGGAATGTTCAAGGACGTAGAGGACAATCAAAGGAACTTGATCATTCAAACAATCAGAGAGCGTTTAGAAATAGAACTCCGTACCTGTGCTGATTTAGAGAAAGACCAGGAGGGTTATGAGAAGGGAATGGAGTACTTGACAAAGATAAATGAACGTCAAAAGAATGGGCTGCCAAACCTGATCCAGGGGGGAGGAGGAGGAGGTATTGATCCAGCACCACCCGGCAATGGAGGTGGACAGATTGATCCTGGGCCACCCGGAAATGGAGGTGGACAGCCTGGCCACGCGCCACCAGGCAATGGAGGTGGCGTTGGTGGGGGCGGACAACCTGGCCCTGCGCCACCAGCAGGCGGCGGTGCACCAGGGCAGCCTAATAACAACAACAACCTAGCAGGGAATGGTGGTGGTGCACAGCCCAACAACAACATCCACAACCCAGCAGGGAACAGGGCTGGTGCGCAGCATCTGCCACAGCAACCTCAGGAACGGATTTTACCCAGAGTAGCCACAGGGTGGGGTTCTCTTTTTATGTCTGTTAGAGAGGCTCTTTCTGTAAATGTGGCTGAGGAACAGAGGAAGGCTGCTGAAAAACTCAGGATAGAAGAAGAAAAGGCAGCTGAAAAAAAAAGACTTCAAGAAGAGCAGGCAGATGAAAAAAGAAGAATTCGACGAGAGCAGGCAGCTGAAAAAAAAAGACTTCAAGAAGAGCAGGCAGCTGAAAAAAGAAGACTTCAAGAAGAGCAGGCAGCTGAAAAAAGAAGACTTCAAAAACAGAAGGCAAAAGAGCAAAAGAAACGGGATAAACGGAAGGCTGAAGAAGATTTGGTACGAGATGCGAAAAAGGCAAAACAAAAGAAGAAAGAACAAGCACAACAGCATCAGAACAACATGGAAATTCGAGTACACAACTACCAAGCCCGATCACTTCTCATGCAAGAAGGACATGAGCATACGGTGGCACTTCTCGAAGAAAGGAATAATGCCTATATGGATTTGAGACGGAGGAAGAGGCAAGCACCGTAGTGATGATCCATAAACTAGAGATAGGATCCATTTCGACAACTTTTTCAATAAAGACCAATGAAAATGACCCAAGCTACTTTGCCTCATTCCAGAATCTCTCCAACCCAGTGCTGCCAAGCATATATGCACACTTCACCCACCCACACGCACACACACACACGCATTGTGCCGCCCAGAATCCAGTGCCACTTGGCACCTCAGGGTATATACAGGACCCTGCTCAGGAATTGTCCGACATATTGGCTCTGTGCACATTTACGCACACTGCTACCAGACACTCTTGTGTGACTGCGCTTCTTCTATCACGGACGCTTGTGTGACTGTGATTCTACTCTCAGGGACGCTTGTGTGACTGCGCTTCAACATACTCTATTGTAGCACTCTTTTCTACATTGTTGTTGTCGTTGCACCCATACCATGGAGGGACTTGGCGGCCCGCAGGGCATGCGTTCCCTGAACGCGTATGACTATGTTCCCGGTGGCGGTGACCCTGGTCGCGTCGGCGGTGGCACGTACACCAACCCAAGAGGGGATGGGAATCGTGATCCTACAATTCAGGTAATGTGTAAAGTTATCCATAATGACTCGAAGTGCCAACAACCCTGAACAACTACTATCCATGACATGACTTGAAGTGTCGACAACCCTGAACAAAACCTATCCATGACATGACTCACAGCGCCGACAACCCTGACTCAAACAAACCACAGGACTACGAAAACATCTTTGGTCCAGCCGCCAGGGACATCAAGACTGACCTTCAGAGGAACAAGCGCCACGCCAGGTGGCACCTGCCGGATGTGCTCCGCGGGTCGAATACATACCTTGCGGATCGCATTGACGGGCTCATCACTGACACCACGTCGTCCCCATTTACAACCATCATCCTGCCGTACAAGTACATTGAGAACGTGGACCAGAAGCTCAAGTGGAACGTGTGGTCGTTTGACGAGGGGTTGGCCTCGCGTGTGCCGTACGAGTCAGCGGCTCGTACCCTCACGCAGACCAAGCGCTCGTATGCTGGTATGTAGTCCTCTGTTCATGGTAAGCAGGTGTGTGCACTATGAAACATTGTGATTGCAGGTTATACCATTCGACACGGCCTCGCCATCACAATGGAGCACAACTTCATGATGAGCGAGAAGGGTCGCGAGAACTTTAAGAACCAGCTGCAGCAGGTGGTGGGGTCCATTCAGTACACGAATGACCTGGACGTGCACATTGCGCTCATTACGGCTGTTTCGTATGCAAAGGTGGGTTGGGGCAGTGAATGTGTTTTGCGACACGCGTGTTTATGCTGTATGACATTTTGACCATCGCAGGAACGCGCCGAAAAGTACTACACGTCCTCCAAGACCAACCACCAGATCCTGAGGGAGTACATTGACCTCTTTGGCTTCATGAGCAAGAACCCCAACGCCATGGTGAGTTCATATATGCTTTGCTGGAGCTTTTACAATCACTGAAATTTCCGACAATATCTTTTCAAACAGGACATCATGATTGAGGAGGCCCGTGCCATCCTCAAGACGTGGGGCGCAGCCGAGCCCAACTTTCTGCTGTGCAACTCCAAGCTCACCTTCCAGATGACCATGATTCCCGAGAAGACGCAGTACCTGACACAGGGCCCCGATGGCATGCGCAAGCTGCGCGAGGGGCCGGACATTGGGTCGTACCGCGGGCTCAAGATCATCAACACCCGTGCCTTTAGTATGGAGGAGGGCGCTCCGCCGCGCGACGTGCTTCGCCGGCGCGTCAGGGTGGCAGAGTACTACCGAATTCCGTACTCGCCTGGCGTGGAGGAGCAGTCGTTTGCTTTCTACGATGAGTCCAAGGACGCCTGGCAGAAGTTTTCGTGGAATGACCTGTACAGGATGTCGCACATTGGCGAGATCAACGAGAGGGACGGCAGTGCCGACTGGGACGACGAGGATGCTGCCTACGACAAGCGTGTGACCAAGCTGCCAAACTATGGGATCACCAATGTTGCTGTGGACGTGTTTATTGGGAGGGATGTTTTCGAGCACATGACGGTTGGGGGTTTCACAGGAAGTTTTTTGCGTGGCTTCGATCTGGAGCCGGAGGGAAAT
>VFQS010004315.1_pt1 | contig 10374 bp, 20 predicted proteins | sample 3512361 | NCBI WGS metagenome assembly VFQS01 (sample SAMN10412375, study PRJNA504923) | tailings metagenome | isolation source: Relicate 1 Philex TSF3 active mining | place: Philippines | reverse complement strand
CGGCGTGTCGTTTTCCGGGTGGAAGCTGGGCGCGTTCGCTGCGCCGTAGGACAGTGCCTCAAGCCTTGCAATGCGCCGCTTCAATGCGGCGTTTTCGTTTCTGAGGGCATTGTTCAGGCCGATGTGCGAGCGCACGAGGTTTTCGGCCTGGGCATCGAGCGCGGAGAGGCCCCAGCGAGTTTCCCAAAAAAGCGCGAGCATGGCCGCGCGCGGAGCCTGATCGGCTTTGAGCCAGCGGCGCACGGTCAAGCCAGACACGCCCAAATGACGGCCAATGGATTCGGGGGATCGATCGCCGTGCAGGTCATCGACCAGCATGGACAGCGGGGGCAGCTGGGTCGGGGCCAGGGATGCCACTTTTTTCATTTTGAAACCTCACAAACGGAGGATTCAACACGACATGGACAAGGGGATTTTCCGACGGTGGGCGTGGCGTCGAAGCCGCACCCGGTGGCTGAATTTGCCACTTAACATAATACATAAACCGTCACCCGCAGCGGCAGGGGGGAGGGTGGGACCGGCCAGCACCGAAGCCGACACAATGCCAGCCGCAGCAGCAGCGGCAAGGCGCTTGGCAATGCTTTGCCATATGGCGCGGGCTTCATCAGTTTTTGCACGATGGGCTTCAATTTCGGCCATCAGAAGATCGGGATCGTCTCCAGTTAAGCCGCATATCTTCGTTATTACCCTTTCATCGGGTAAGGTTTTACCCTGACGATAGTGGATAAGCGAAGTCTGTGAAACACCCATCACAAGCGCTAGTTTGTAGTCGCTTTTTAAGCTGTGGATAACCTTTGCTTTGTCAAGCAACGAAGCTATGTTGACCATTTGTGGATAACCCCCATTTTTTAAGTGCCGATCCCCACCGGCACAAATTCAGTATCAGTCAAACATCATTCACCTGCAATGCATTGCAGGGGCTTGATGCCTTGCATGGGTTTATGTAATAGTCCGGATCGCCGGGGGGCGGTTCTTTCATAACCCCCCCATTCCCTCGGACTGTTCCCCGGCCTTCGCATAGCAGAGGGATCGGGTCGGGGCAGAGGCCGGGGTATGAAAACGACTGTAAAAATCAATCGTGAACGTGAAATCGTGATCCAACCGAGCAAGGTCAATCCGGGTCAAGTTTCCTTCATCATCGAAAACCGAGCATCGGCCATTGGCCAATGGGGCGTATCGCTCACCATGGATCAGGTCGGGGCTTTGCTTTTTGCGCTTGAGCAAGCCGCATTGGCAGCAGAACTGGCACAAGAACGGATAGCTGCATGAACGGACAGCACGTTTTGTTTGTCCCTGAAAAAATCAACGCTGTGAAGCCACCGACAGCCATCGCGCAGCGGCTGGCCCAGCTTCGGGCAGAGGCGCTGGAGCGTGCCCAGGCGCTGGCCAAAAAAGACCGGGTGGTTTGGCCGTTCGCACCGAAGCATTGATGCGCCATTCATCGGATCAAGCCTGGGCGGCTGGGCGCGTCGCGGCATTGCCGACGCGCTGGCAATCGCGCCTGCTGTGGGCCTGGGAGCGCCAGCGAGGGCAGCGCCAGGGCGCGCACTGGACAGCCGAGGCCGAAGCGCACCGCGCGGCCAATCTGGAACTGCTGCGAGTCACCGGCCAGCTGTCGGCGGTGCGGATTTCGCTGGACGCGAACGATGCCGAGGTGTGCGAGCGAGCGCAGGCCATGGCCGACCATTGCGCCAAGCTGGCCGAGGTGTACCACCAAGCAGAAACGCTGCACGCGGCCATGCTGCGCGTGTGCGAGGCGCAAGGCATTGAGCCGCCCAAGCTGAAACACGCCGATTCGCTCATGCCTGCCATTCGGCGCATGGTCGACCCGCTCTGGTGGCGGCGGCAGCTTCGCAAGCTGCACGCCAAGGCGGTAGAGGGCGCGGCCATCCGCATTGGGCTGGTGAACCGCAAGCGCGACCCCTATGTCTCAAACGAAAGCCTGCACCGCCGAGCGCAGCAAAACGCGCGCAACGCGGCCACGCTTGAAAGCACCATTGCGCGTAATGAACTCGGCCAGGAATACACCCTCGCGGAACTGGCCGCGAAGGGCACCGCGAATAAGGCCATTCGCCGCGCGGAACTCATGACGCGCATCAGCGGCTTTGAGCGCATCGCCAGGGACTGCGGACACGCGGGGCTGTTTTTCACCATCACGTGCCCGTCAAGAATGCACAAGTGGCGCACCGTCAAGGGCGGCAGCGTCATCGAAAATCCGCGATATGACGGCACCAACCCGCGCGAGGCGCAAGCATATCTGGCGAAGGTATGGGCGCGCATCCGGGCCAGTCTCAAGCGCCAGGGCCTGGGCCTGTACGGATTCAGGATTGCAGAGCCCAACCACGACGGCACGCCGCACTGGCACCTGCTGGTGTTTCATGAGGCATCGCAGCTGGCAACGCTGCGCGCAACCATCGCGCACTACGCGCTGCAAGATTCGCCCAATGAGCCAGGGGCGCACCTGCACCGCGTGGACTTCAAGCCGATTGATTGGGAGCGCGGCACGGCGGCGGGCTACATCGCCAAGTACGTCGCAAAGAACATCGACGGATACAAGCTGGAAAAAGACCTGATCGGCAATGACGCGCTCGAAACCTCGGCGCGCGTCGAAGCCTGGGCCGCGACCTGGGGCATTCGCCAGTTTCAGCAAGTGGGCGGGCCTCCCGTGACCGTGTGGCGCGAACTGCGCCGGGTCGAGGCCGTGCCAGAGCAAGCGCCAGACCACCTCAAGGCCGCACACGCCGCCGTCAACAAAACCGCCGTCATTGAAGGCCGCGAAAACGCCAGCGTGGCCTGGGATCGCTACTGCAAAGCGCAAGGAGGCGTTTTTATGGGCCGCGCATACCGTATCCGCATCGCTACGGTAGAGCGAGAGGGGCAGGGCCGGTATGGGGAACCGTTACCGCCGGCCCCAGTGGGCGTGGAAACCGTGAGCCGCGAGGAATACACCCCGGCGCACATGGCCTGGATGAACCCGCCAGGGCGCGCAACGCGCCTTGTGTCGTGGTTTGTGGAATCGACCCGGCACGCCTGGGAGATCGTCACGCGCAAAACGCGCGCGGCGCTGGAAGTGGGAAAAAGCGCGCTTTGCGCGCCTTGGACTTGTGTCAATAACTGTACGGAAGGGGGCCAGGATGGCACCAAAAATCGACCGCCAAACGGCGGTATCGGAGGCCGTGAAGGCATGGGCGGCAGCGCCCATGCACATCAAGGCGATGGCGGGGGCTTATGTGGGGCCGCTGCTTAAGGCAATCGAGGCAATCAACGCAGAAATCGACGCGATCAAAGGGGAAAGCCATGGCGCGTGAAATCATCGGCCACACGGAATGCCCGGAGTGCGGCGGCGTTGCCGAGGTCAAGCGCACAAAATCGAGCCTTGCTTATCGCTGGTGCACCGAGTGCAAAGCGCAGTATTTCCCGCGCACCGCAGAGGCATCGGATCGCCTGATCGCCAAGTGCGGCGGCGCGAAAGCACCCGATACCGTAACGGCACCGGCACCCGAGCCCAAAGCCGCAGCGCCCGCACAGAAGGCGAAGGCCAAGCCCGCACCGGCACCCGTGCCGAAGATAGAGCCCAAACCCGAGCCCGCACCGGCACCGGCCAAGCCGCGCAGCCCGTTCGACGATGCGCTGGCCTTCCTGGGGGGCCGCGCATGAAACCGAGCAACACCGACACGCAAGAAATCGAGCGCGCGATCGACGCCGAGCAAGCCAGCGACCTAGCCGCGCTGCAACTGGCCGCAGGGGAGGGCCAGGGCGCACCGCAGGCGCTGGCCGAGCCCGAGCCCGAGCGCAGCGGCCCGAGCGAGAAATCACTGCACGTAGCGGCCCTGATCGTGGGCATCGTGCGGCCAATCGCGGGGTATGCCATGCCGAGCCTGCGCGAAGCCCCGGACGCGCTGTGGGAACCCATTCCGCAGGGCGTGGCGGGCCTGCTCGACCACTACGACCTAAGCGAACATATCGACAATCCATGGGCAGGGCTCGCCATGGCGTGCGCGCCGCTGGCCGCGTTCGCAGCCATGGAAGCGATCAAAAACAAGCCGCAAGAAGCCAAGCCCAAGGAACCGGGCCAGCTGGCGGCACCGGCCCAAGTGCCGAGCGAGACGCCAGGACAAAAAACCGTCACCTTCGGCGCACCCGCTGCGCCCGTCGAAGCATGAAAACGCAGGACGGGCGGCTGTACGTCATCGCGGGCGCAAGCCGCAGCGGAAAAACGGCATGGACGGTGCGCCAGGTCAAGGGCGCGCGGCGCGTGTTCGCATGGGACCCTGAAGCGCAATGGTGTGAGCTACCGGGCTGGCGCAAAGTGACCACGCGGGCCGCGCTGCTGGCCGCAGCGCAGGCACCGGGGCCGCAGCGCATCGCCTACGTGGCAGGCGGCGCGCTGGCGGCTGAATTTGACTTTTGGGCGGGGTGCGTGATGTACGCGGGCCGCTACGTCGAACCGCTGGAAGCCATCGCCGAAGAATTGGCCGATGTGACCACCCCGGCCAAAGCGCCGGGCAATTGGGGCATCCTGATTCGGCGCGGGCTCAAGCGAGGCATTACGCTGCGCTGCATCTCGCAGCGGTGGAGCGAGGCCGACAAAACCGCTGTGGGCAATGCTTCGGACTTCGTGATTTTTCGGCAATCCAGCGGCGACGATGTGCGGTATCTGGCGCGAAAGACCCGCGTGGAGGAGGGCGAGATCAACGGGCTCGCACCGTTGCAATTTGTCCACATGGACGCGCTAACGGGGCAAATTCAGCGCGGAAAAATAAATTTTTCTAGGCGCTAAGAGTACGGTAAGCGTAACGGCCTAAGCCCCCTTGCACGGGGCTTTCTTTTTTCATGTACTCGGGCATTGCAAGTTAAGCACTTCAAGGTATGTGCACCTGTTCAACCAACCAAGGAACTTTGGAAATGACCCAATCCGACATGATGAAATTCGGTATCGCTGGCGCGATCCTGTTTGCCGCCTACAAATACGGCAATGGCATGGTGAAAGCCGGTGCGCTGGCCGTGGCCGCTGGCATCGTCGCCAAGCGCGTGCCCTACATCAAAGACGTTCTGTAATCCAACCACACCAAGGAGCGCACAATGTCTGTGGGCAAACTCATTCGCTACGGCCTGCCGTTTTCCAACGTGGTGGCCTCGGGCACCGCGACCAACCAAGTGACGCCGGGCCGCACCGTCGAAAACCTGCGCCTTCGCCTGGGCGGTACGACTTTCACCAAGGCCATGATCAGCGGAATCAAGATCAAGGCCAACGGAAAAGTCATCGTCGAAGGCACCGGCAGCGACATTGACAAGATCAACGCCTATCGCGGCCATGTGGCCGACGCGGCTTTCCTCGACCTGTTCTTCGCCGACTACCAGCTGAACAACGAACTCGACCGCATGGTCGGCGCGTTCGATACGTCGGTCGGCATCAGCAACATTACCAGCGAAATCACCATCGCAGGCGCTACCGCCCCGACGCTTTCGCCGATCCTGATCGAGAGCGCCGCGCAAAAGGCCAGCACCGGCGAGGCCGCACCCTTCGCACCGCTGATTTCCAAGCTGCTGCGCTACCCGTTCAACATCGCCACGGGTGGCCGACTGCCTGTGAACGTGCCCTTCGGCCCGCAATCGGGTTCGATCATCAAGCGACTGCACGTTTTCCACGGCGGCAACATGACCGGCGCGACCGTCAAGGAAGATGGCCTTGTGGTGCATGAATCGGTCAAGGCCGAGAACGAGTACGAACAAAAGCGATTTGGCCGCGTCCCGCAGGCCAACGTGTATACGCTGGACTTCGTGGCCGATGGCGACATTCGCAAGGCGCTGGACACGCGCAACGCCCGTTCGCTCGAATGGCTGTTTGACTTCTCCGCAGCCGACAGCGGCACGGTGTATGTCGAATACCTCGACCCGCTGGGCAACCTGTAAAAGGGGCCGGCCATGGAATGGAGCGATTCGATCCAAACCTGGGCTGGTAGCTTGATCGACAAGTGGGGCAGCGCGCAATATGTGCAGCCCTATGAGGTGCAGAAGCTACAGCTTCAGGCCCTCGGTCAGACGGGCTACTACCTGGAAGGCCAACCCGGCGCGCGCGCCGCGACCAGCGGCATCAACGGCGGCACGCTGCTGCTGATCGGTGCGGCGGTCGTGGCCGTGATGCTGCTCAAGGACTGATCCATGCTCGAAGCATTGACCAGTCTCACGGGCGGCGGCGGCTTGTCCGCTGGTGGCGGCGGGCCTTCGAGCGCGGGCGGCGGCACGAATAACAGCGGCTTCGATTCTTCGGGCTGGGCTGTGAACTTCGGCGCGGGCAATGCCAACGCCACGCCGAGCGCGGACGGCCTGGGCCAATGGACGCCTTACATCCTGGCCGGGCTCGGCCTGCTGATCGCATGGCGCATGACCCGCAAGCGCTGAGCCTTCGGCGCATCACCAAGGAAGAAGCCGCGCGGGCCTTTGCGCCCTGCGCTGGCCTCGACCCCGAGGGCAAGGAAACACCCGAGCAAGCCGCGCAGTCTGGCGAGTGTTTCGCCGTCACGGGGCCGGGCGGCGAGGTGGCCGTTTCCGTGGGGTTTCGCGGCGGCGTGGCCTGGGTTTTTGCGGCAGCGGGCGGCGGCGAGCGCATGGCCGGGCCAACGCTCGACATGATCGAGCGACTGGCGCGGGCGCATCAATGCTTCATCGTGGCGTTTCAGACCATGCGCGAGGGCTTGCGCCGTGTGGCGCACCAGCGCGGCTACAGAACGACAGAACAAATAGGGGCGGGATGGAAGCTCGCCAAACCGATATGAGCATTTCACGGCGCGAACTCTACGCACACGGCGAGCCCTTCGGCGACAGCGCCACGCGGCGCAAGCTGGGCGGCGGCTATGTGTGCGGCTTCGGTGGCGGCTCAAGCAGTGCCTCGACGCAGGAAACCAACAATTTCGACCAGCGCAATGCGGTGCAGGACGGCATCGCCTTGTCGGGCAGCTCGGGCAACGCGGTAACGCTCAACGTCACAGACGGCGGCATCGTCACCAAGGCGCTGGATTCGATCAACCTGAACAACGCGACCAACGCCGAGGGATTTGAAAGCCTGCTGAGTGCGGCGGAATCGCTGTGGCAGCGCGGCGAAAAGCTGATCGGCCAGACACAGCAAAGCGTGGCCGACGCCTACATGACCGCGCAGACCGAAGCCAAAGGAACGCTCGATAACCGAACCATTGCCGTCATCGCCGTGGCCGGTGCGGCGGCGCTGGCCTTTGCAAGCCGCAGGAAGTAAGAACATGAAAATCGACGTAACGATCAACGCAGGCCAGACGCTCGAATATTTCGAGCCGGGCGATTTTTTCCGACTGCTCGACGCGAGCGCGCCGGTCGATATTCGCTTCTACAGCCAGGGCAAGGAAGTGAGCGAGGCCGAGAACATCGGCGAGGGCTTCGCAGAAAAATTCCGCGCAGGCAGTTTCGACCGAGTGCAAATCACGAGCGCCACCACGCAGGCGCTGCAATTCGTCATCCGCTTGGGCGCGGACGTTTTTTATGACAAGCCGCCAACCGGCAGCGTGGTCGTGCAAAACGTCAACGGCGCTTTCGTGCAGGAACCAAAGACCGTAACCAACGCGAGCGGCCAGCTGCTCGCGGCCAACGCCGCGCGCCGATATCTGCTGATCCAGAACAACGACAGCGGCGGCGCAATTTACGTCACGCTCGACGGCACGGCAGCGACCACCGCAAAGGGCATCAAGATCGACGCGGGCGGTTCGTATGAGTGCCAGGGCTACGTGCCGAACGGCGAGATTCGTGCCATAGGCAGCATTGCCAGCAATCCCAACATCGTCGCGGTGGAGGGCTGACCATGCCAGTGACCAGCGCAGCAAGCGCGATCAAGGCAGGAACCGTCGCGCACTTCGCCGCCAACTCGGCCCCGGCAGGCTGGCTCAAGGCCAACGGCGCCGCGATTTCCCGAAGCGCCTATGCGGGCCTGTTCGCGGCCATTGGCACGACCTACGGCGCAGGGGACGGTTCAAGCACGTTCAACGTGCCCGACCTACGCGGCGAGTTTCTGCGGGGGCTAGACGATGGGCGCGGGGTTGACAGCGGGCGCGGCATAGGGACTACGCAAGGTTACGAATTGCAAGGGCACAACCACGCGTATTACCCATTGATTTCAGGAAGTACTGCATACCCGCACCCAGGACACGCAATTGCAAAAGACTCTTACAACGGCGGTAGCACTACAGAATATGTGAGCACAACGGGAGGGGCTGAAACCCGTCCGCGCAACGTCGCAGTCCTGGCGTGCATCAAGTACTGAGGCGACACGATGAATACAAAACAAGTTTCGCAGCTGGACGCCGAGGGCTTTTTCGTGGGCGCGGTATTGGCCGAAGAATCGCCGATGGAGCCGGGCGTTTTCCTGATCCCTGGCGGTGCCATTGACCGCGCACCGCCAAAAACCATCGAGCCGGGCAAACGCTACAAGCCATACGGCAGCACATGGCGCGGCGAGGCATTGCCGCAACCTGAACCAGAGCCGCAGCCACCTGCACCCGATCCGATCGAACTGTGCAAGGCCGAGGCAAAGGCGCGATTGATTGAAACCGATTGGGCCATGCTGCCCGATGTGGGCATCGGCAACCGGGCCGAGTTTGAAGCCTACCGCGCCGCAGTGCGGGCGCTGTACATCGAACCGCAGGCCGCGCCCGCATGGCCTGAAAAGCCGGGGGCGCAATGGCTGTGAAAAACCTCACCCTGGTGGCCGCTGCGGGCCTGCTGGCCTATGCCGCGTGGCGCATGAACCAAGACGGCGAGGACGTCACGCTCGACTTCGAACTCGACGCAGGCGAGGGCGGCGATTGGCTGGGCAGCGCCGACGGCATCCTGACCGACGCCACGCAAAGCACAGCCGAAGTGATCGACAGTTTGACGGGAGGCATTTTGAGAGTGTCCAACATGGCGAAGGTAACGCCGATTGACCTGCAAAACCGAAACGTTCAGGCCATGCTGCGCGTGATCCGTCGCGGCGAGGGCACAGCCGACGCGGACGGCTACCGGCGCATTTTTGGTGGGCAGCTGTTCAGCGGCTATGCCGACCATCCGCGCATCACCGTGAGCAAAAGCGGCTACACCTCAAGCGCGGCGGGCGCGTACCAGTTCATCGTTTCCAGCTGGGACGAGACAAAGCGCGTGATGGGCCTCAAGGACTTTTCGCCAGCATCGCAAGACCTCGCCGCGGTGGGCCGCATCGCGGCGCGTGGTGCGCTCGACGATGTGAAGGCCGGGCGCTTTGAAGTCGCCATTCGCAAGATCGCGCGCGAGTGGGCCAGTCTGCCCGGCTCGCCCTATGGACAACCGACCATCAGCATGGACACCGCCAAGAGCGTGTTTGCGCTGGCGGGCGGCAACGACACCGCATTCGCATAAGGAAACACCACCATGAAACAAACCGAAATGATCGCGCTCGCGCTCGCCGGGATCGCCGTTTACCTGATCGTCAAGGGCAAGGGCACCAGCACCACGGGCAAGAGTGCCACGGGCACGGCTGGCGGCTTTGTCAAGGAAATTTTCGACGCGGCGGGCTCGGCCTTTAACAACGGCTGGCGCTACTTCGACAACGGCACCAGCATCGACCCCGAAGGCAACTACTATTTCAACGGACAGCCCGTGTGGAGCGCGGGCGGTAACTACGTATGAAACTGCCCAGCATCCCCACGCCCTACCTGATCGCGGGCGGCGCCGTGGCCGCTGCGCTGCTGTGGGCCGCGAGCAAGGGCGTCAAGGGCACGGGCGCGGCGCTGGCTTCGGGTGCTATCGACTTGGCCGATGGGGTCATCAGCGAGCCCGTCAAGATCGCGGGAGATGTGCTGGGCATCCCGCGCACCGACCCGACCGAGTGCGAGCGCGCCAAGGCCGAGGGCCGCACCCTGGATGCGTCGTTCAAATGCCCGGCGGGGGACTTTCTCAAGTACTGGTGGAACAAATGAAAACATTCAACCTGATCAAACGCATTCGTGAGCCCTCGACCTGGGCGGGCATTGCGGCCCTGGGCCTGCTGATCGGCCTGCCCGTGGGCACGGTGGAGGCCGTGGGCCAGATCATCGGCGGCGTGGCCGCGCTGGGCGCGATTTTCTTACCCGAGGCGGACAAAGGCGAGTGATGCCGGATTGGGTTTTTCAGCTGCTGACGGCAGGCGCGGGCGCGGCGAGCGTGTATGCCGCCATTCGCGCCGACCTTGCGCGCCTGCATGAAAAAGCCACGCAGGCGGCCAAGAGCGCGGATGAGGCGCATCAGCGCATCGACACCATCTTGCTCAAGCGCCGCGATTAACCGGCGTGCCTGACGGGCGCAGTCGGCGTGTCGTTTTCCGGGTGGAAGCTGGGCGCGTTCGCTGCGCCGTAGGACAGT
>VFQS010004311.1_pt1 | contig 10377 bp, 7 predicted proteins | sample 3512361 | NCBI WGS metagenome assembly VFQS01 (sample SAMN10412375, study PRJNA504923) | tailings metagenome | isolation source: Relicate 1 Philex TSF3 active mining | place: Philippines | reverse complement strand
CCTTGCAGGGTGTCGATCATGTGATTGCCTTGCACGTGGCCTCTGGTATGCCGGTGGGCACAGTGGGGCTGGTGTCTGGGTCGAACTTCTCGGCCGGCGACATCTTCCACGGCAAAGTGTTGGCCGCTGGTGGGCATGGTGCCATGCCGCATGTCGGTGGTGATGCCGTCATGATGGCCATGCAGGTCATCCAAGCTCTCAACGGCATCGTGTCGCGCAAAATCGACCCCATGCACCCCTCAGTGTGTAGCGTGGGCATGATTCACGGTGGTGGTGCCTTCAACGTCATCCCCGCTGAGGTCGAAATCGGGGGCACATTGCGGAGCTACGACCCTGATGTGCGTGATGTCTTGTTTGCCGAGGTCGAACGAGCCTTCGCCATCACCAAACTGCTTGGCGGCGATTACGAGCTGTCGTTGGTGCGTGGCTACCCCGCCGGCTACAATGACCCCATGGTGACACAGTTGATGGACGGCGTAGCGTCAGACATTGTCGGCTCTGCCAACATCGACCGTGAGACACGCATCATGGGCAGCGAAGATTTCACCTTCATGCAACAACTCGCGCCCGGCACCATGATGATGCTAGGGGCGGCGGTGGGTGACATGAATCGTCCACATCACACGCCCGTGTTTGCTATTGACGAAACCGCAATGCCCATTGGGGCAGCAATTTTGGCCCAAACCGTGGTTCGCTATTTTCAACAGGAAGTAAAGGAATAGCTCATGTCTATGCTTGAACGAGCCAAAAGCCTGAGCGGAGAGATGTCGCGCCTACGTCGTGACATTCATGCGCATCCAGAGCTGGCATTCGAAGAAGTCCGTACGGCAGCATTGGTTGCCGATACTCTGCGCGAAATCGGTGGCATCGAGGTCAAGACCAACGTCGGGATTACCGGCGTGGTCGGCAGCATCGGTACCGGCGACGGCCCCACCATTGGCATCCGTGCCGACATGGACGCCCTGCCCATCATCGAAGACAGCGGCGTAGACTACACCTCGACCACTCATGGCACCATGCACGCTTGTGGTCATGATTCGCACACCGCCATGTTGCTGGGGGTGGCACACCTGCTCAAGCAAGAGTTCGCCAAGGGCAACTTGCGTGGCAACGTGCGTTTCATCTTCCAACCCGCCGAAGAAGCCACCAATGGCCGCCACCAGAGCGGCGCCCCCATGATGATCGACGATGGCGCACTCGACGGTGTCGACCATATGATTGCCTTGCACGTGGATTCCACCATGCCGGTCGGGCAGGTGGGCCTCAAGCCCGGGCATATCACGGCCGCTGTCGACAGCTTCAAAGCCTGGATCTCGGCTACTGGTGGTCACGGTGCATACCCACATCAGGGCACTGACCCGCTGTGGATGCTCATCCCCGTGTTGACGGCGTTGCACAACATCGTGTCGCGCAAGGTTGACCCCATGCACCCCGCAGTGGTCAGCTTGGGCGTGGTACGCGGTGGCACCGTGTCGAACGTCATCCCGGCGGAAGTGTATCTCGAGGGCACGTTGCGCAGCTACGATGCCGGTGTGCGCGAGCAGTTGCTCCAAGAAGTCGAAGCCGCCATCGCCCTCAGCCGTCATTTCGGTGGTGACTACAAACTCGAAATCGAGCGCGGTTATCCACCCGGATTCAACGACCCGACCGTGACCTCTTGGATGGATGCCGTGGCTGCTGAAATCGTCGGCAGCGACAACATCATCCGCGATCGCGCTGGCATGGGTGCCGAGGACTTCGCCTACATGCAGCAAAAGGCCCCTGGCACCATGATCAACCTGGGTGCCGCCGTGGGTGACTTCAAGCGTGCTCACCACACCCCCGTGTTTGCCATCGACGAAACCGCCATGCCGATCGGTGCCGCCATTTTGGCCGAAACCGCTCGTCGCTTTTTGGCCGGCGAAGTCGAATAAATATCAGCGGGTCTGTCAGTGCACCACTGGGGATAGAGTATAATCCCCGGTGGTGCATGGTTTTTTTTGTGAATGATGAGGATGCTGACATGTCCCAACGTCGTGTTGTCGTTACTGCTGCCGTTCGTTCGGCTATCGGGAAGTTTGGTGGAAGCCTCAAAGATGTCGCCACGGTCGACCTCGGGTCGGCAGTGGTGTCGGCAGCAATCGCTCGTTCGGGGGTGTCTGCTCAGCATATTGAACACGTCTTCATCGGTAATGTCATTCATACCGACGTTCGTGATATGTACCTTTCACGCGCCATTGCACGTGGCGCTGGTTGCCCCATCGAAACTCCTGCACTGACGGTGAATCGTGTCTGTGGCAGTGGTTTGCAGGCCATCATCAGCGCAGCACAATCCATTTTGTTGGGTGATGTTGATGTGGCCGTGGCCGGTGGCGTTGAGTCAATGAGCCGGGCGCCATACTGGTTGCCTGCCCTGCGTTGGGGCCAACGTATGCAAAACGGCACGACCATTGACCCCATGATGGGCGCACTCACCGACCCGTTTGATGGCTGTCAAATGGGGATGACTGCCGAGCGCGTCGCTCAACGCTATGCAATTACGCGTGACATGCAAGACGCTCTGGCCCTGCAAAGCCAGCAGCGTGCCGCTCATGCCATTGCCCAAGGTTACTTCGCCGATCAGATTGTGCCCATTGAGGTGCCGGTCAAAGGGGGAACCCAGGCATTTGCTGTGGATGAAGGAGTGCGTGCCGATTCGAGTTTGGCGTCACTTGCGAAATTGCGCCCCGTGTTTGCTGCCGATGGCAGCGTGACGGCTGGCAATTCGTCGACCATCAACGATGGCGCGGCTGCCGTCGTCCTCATGGACGAAGCAACAGCACAGGCGCATGGTGCCCCGATTTTGGCATATCTCGAGGGGTACAGCCATGCGGGGGTTGACCCTGCCTACATGGGTATTGGGCCCATCCCTGCGCTACAGAAACTCTGGCAACGCACTGGCGTCACGCGTGATATGGTCGATATCTACGAAGTCAACGAGGCCTTTGCCGCCCAGGCTGCGGCAGTCGCCCAAGAACTCGGCCTTGATCCGGCCAAGGTGAATCCCAACGGCAGTGGGATTTCATTGGGGCATCCGCTGGGGGCTTCGGGGGCGATTGTGGCCGTCAAAGCGATTCACGAGCTCCAGCGCACGCAGACCAGCTATGCGGCCACGTCGCTGTGTATTGGTGGTGGTCAGGGGATCGCCGCGTTGTTTCGGCGTGGCTAATATCGTGTGCCTCAATATGTCATTGCGCACAAAAAATGCTCCCTGCGGTGTATCACCGCAGGGAGCATGCCATACCGGATTAGTCGTTGAAGTGATCGGCGACGAAGGCCGTCAAGTCGGCGACACGGTTCGAGTAACCGAACTCGTTGTCGTACCACGAGATCACCTTGAACAGGTTGTCGCCCAAGCCCAGGGTCAAGGGCAGGTCCACGGTGCTCGAGAACGATGAGCCCAAGAAGTCGCTCGATACCAGCTCTTCGTTGCTGGCGCCCAAAATGCCCTCGAACTCTTCGCTGTTGGCAGCGTTGACGAAGGCCTGGTTGATGGCTTCGACGCTGGTGCCCTTTTCGAGCTCGACGACGAAGTCAACCATTGACACGGTTGACGTTGGCACGCGCACGGCGAAGCCGGTGAACTTGCCCTTCAACTCGGGGATGACCAAGGCTACGGCCTGGGCAGCACCGGTGGTGGTGGGCACCATGTTCATGGCAGCAGCACGGGCACGGCGCAAATCGGCATGCACGTTGTCCTGCAAGTTCTGGTCCATGGTGTAGGCGTGCACGGTGGTCATCAGGCCGCGCTTGATGCCGAAGTTGTCGTTGAGCACCTTAGCGACCGGTGCCAAACAGTTGGTCGTGCACGAGGCGTTTGAGATGATGTGGTGGTTGTCGTGGTCGTACTTGTCAGCATTCACACCCAGACAAATGGTGATGTCTTCACCCTTGGCAGGTGCACTGATGATGACCTTCTTGGCGCCGGCGGTGATGTGGGCCTTGGCCTTGTCGGCCTGGGTGAAACGCCCGGTCGACTCGACGACGATGTCCACACCCAACTTGCCCCAGGGCAACTGGGCGGGGTCACGCTCAGCCAACACCTGCAGGTTCATCTGGCGCTCGTTGCCGTCCTGGTCGTAGTAGGTGATTTCGATGATGTTGCCGTTGGCCTTGATTTCGCCATCAAATTGGCCGTAGTTGGTGTCGTACTTGAGCAAATGTGCCAATGTGGCAACATCTGACAGGTCGTTGACTGCGACGATCTCGAGGTCGTCTCCGTAGTTTTCGAGCATCGCTTTGAAGCTCTGGCGACCAATGCGTCCGAAGCCGTTGATTGCTACCCGTGCCATGTGTTCCGTACTCCTCACTGAAAAAAGATGACAATATTATCGTATGGCGTTGGCTGGGCGACGTTGCTCAGTTCATTTCACCAGACCATGGTAAAACGCTCCCGTACGCGTACGTTCTGCGCCAAATTATACCATATTGTAGCTCCATGCCTACAAAATGACTTGCAGGACTGTGCGCGCACGAGAGTGTGTGTTACAATACCCTAAAATGCTAACCTTAATCACAACCATGATTTCAGACCGTGAAAGGTAGGGCGTATGGCGATGATTGTCAGTGTCTTGTCTGTTCTCGCTATGTTTATTGGCATCGCCATGGGCACATTCCGCCACCGACAATACGGTGCGTGGTCGTTGTTTGGGGTCTTGCTTGCAATCGTGTTCGCCGATGCAGCTGGCACGACCATCGGGCTATATGTCGCTTCTGCAGTAGATGGCGACGTGCCGACGATTTTGGTGTCGTTGCGCATCATCCTCGTGATTGTCGTGTCGCTGTTTGTCAGCTACTATTGTGCTGATCTCATCCCCACCGCAAAAGACCCCAAAACGCGCAAAGATAATATTTATGCCGGCATCTTGGGGTTTGTGAACGCCTACCTCATCGTGGCATATGCGATTCGGGCTCTCGGTGGTCTGGGTGAGGAGGGCAACAACATCATCTTGGGCACTTGGCTCAACCGCAGTATCGTCGACTTTATGCCGTGGATGACGGGTGCCGTGGTCATCGTCGTCTTTGGCTGGTCCTCGTTCCTCAAAATCCTGAAGGCGGTCAATGCGCTACGTGGCCTCGCTACAGGCTCTACCCCGAGTCCAACACCATCCACCAATAGTAGTTTTGGTGCATACAACAGCCCATCATATACCAGCCCAACGGCCACTGTGACTCCTACCGTCGCCAAGCCCAGCTGGGGTGATCGCTTGAATAATTGGCGCCAAGAGCGCGCTGAACGCAAACAAGAAGCCGCCGCTGCTGCGGCCGCAGCAGCGGCGGCTACGGCAGCCAGCGTAACCACGCCTACGAGCACAACGAGCGGCTACGGCAGTAGTGGGTACGGACAGGGCAGTACGAGCACGACGAGCGGCTACGGCAGTAGTGGGTACGGACAAGGCAGTACGAGCACGACGAGCGGCTACGGCAGTAGCGGGTACGGACAGGGCAGTACGAGCACGACGAGCGGCTACGGTAGTAGTGGCTATAATCCGAGCACGAGCAGTTCTTCGAGTGTTACTCCACCATACGGGATTGCTACGGGCAATATCGTTTCAGGGGCTACGTCGGGCTACAGCACGCCTGCTCCTGCATCACCTACGAGTAGTGGTGACTCGAAGCTTGCCTCAAGCATATTTGGTCCGGTAACGCCAGCCTCGAGCCCATCGCTGTTTGGGACGCCAGCAAGTCAGTCATCGTCTGGGTATGGCAAAGACGACGATGATGATGACGATGATGGCTACAACTACGATTACGATGACGACCAGCCTCCTCCATTTCGTGGCTAAAGCGGTGTACATGGAGGTACAACAGTAATCCCCACAGAGTATGTTCTCTGTGGGGATTTTGTATTGGCGACGAAAAGGGATTTTACGAAAAGCTAATCGCGGTGTCTGGCAACGTCGTATTGGGCCACAACCGTAATCCATGATCGAGGTGGTTGTGAGCGCCGATGTGCGTATCATCACTCACAATGACGCCGTGCAGGATTTTGGTATTGTTGTGCACTTGATTGCGATGCCCGAGCACGGCACGATCAATCGTGCACTCCGTACCAATTTGGTTGTGTTGCCACAGCACACTGGCGGTAATCTGACTGCCAGCTCCAATGACACTATGTGCGCCGATAATAGTGGGGCCCACAATGGTCACGTTTTCACCGATGACGACGCCATCTCCGAGTACCACGGTGCCGTGAATTTGGGCGCTGTCAGCAATCGACACCTGCTGGCCTTGCCAGAGGGAGTCTTGGGCATGTGTGCCAGGCAATGCAAAACGCACTTTGCCGTTGAGGATGTCGTGGTGTACATCGAGGTAGGTCTGTGGTTTCCCGATATCGGTCCAGTAGGCGTCACTGGCGAATCCATACATGGGGTGGTTGTTTTGCAGGGCAGTGGGGAAGAGTCCACGTTCGAACATGTAGTGTTGGCCGGTGGGGATGTAGTCGAGCAAGTGGGGTTCCATGATGTAGGTGCCCGCATTAATCATGTTGGTAGTGACTTCTTCGGGGCGTGGTTTTTCGAGGAAGCGTGTAATCCGTCCAGCATCCGTGGTCTCGACCAGCCCAAAGGCGGTCGGGTCTTCGACTGGTGTCAAGGCAATGGTGAGCTCGCTCTGGCGTTGGCGGTGATACGCCAGCATGGCGCGCAGATCGAGGTCGGTCATCACGTCGCCATTGAAAATGAACGTGGTGTCATCGAGTAGGTGTGCCACATGTTTGACCGCTCCTGCGGTACCACGTGGTTCGGGTTCTTCGATGATGTGGACCTTCATGCCCAAGCGTGAGCCGTCGCCCAAGCTATCACGAAAGCGGTCAGCCAAGTACTGTACTGCCAGAATCGCTTCATCGATGCCCTGATCACGCAAATTGGTGAGCATCCACTCGATGAACGGGGTACCCATCAGCGGTAGCATGGGTTTGGGGGTGTTGCAGGTCAATGGCCGCAAACGCGTGCCCAGCCCGCCAACCAAAATAACGGCTTTCATGCCTATGACTCCTTTATGGCGTGGCGCCAGTAGTCGAGCATATCACGGAGTGTGGTATCGATGGGGGTATGCGGATGCCAACCAGTGTCAGCGAACAACCGACTATTATCACACACCACATCGGGCACATCCACGGGGCGCAGGCGTGCCGGATCCACCTCGACGCTGATGGGCACGGTGCTCTGTGCCACCAGTTTGTCGAGCAACGAGCGGATTTCGTGCGATACACCGGCCCCTACATTGTAGGCGGCGCCCGGCACACCATGATGGATGAGCGCTTCGTAGGCTGCGGCAATATCGCGCACGTCACTGATATCGCGTCGTGCCGACAAATTCCCTACCTTGAGGATGGGCTCTTGTAGGCCGGCTTCGATGCGAGCAATCTGTGAAGCAAACGCCGACACCGCATAGGCATCGCTTTGGCGTGGCCCGATGTGACTAAACAGACGCAATCGAATCGTGCGCACCTTGTGTGACACAAACCATTGGTAGGCGGCCATGTCGACGGCGGCTTTGCTGACGCCGTATGGGGTCAGTGGTACCAGCGGTTGGGCCTCGCCGATGGGCATTTGCTTAGCAGGCACGGTGCCAAAGATTTCGTTGCTTCCGGCTACGATAATCAGCGGATCAAACCCCAACTCATTGGCATACTGCATCAGTGCCACACTGGGGATGACGTTGTCGTGCATCGTGTTGATGGCGTCGCCGAACGACCTCGCCACGCTGGCCTGTGCTGCCAAATGGATAATCACGTCTGGACGCACCGTGTCGAGATAGGTCCGCAACGCGCCGCTATCGCGCAGATCGAGTGTCGTGAATTGCACGCTGTCGCGGAGCGAGGGCAGGTGTACCTGTGGCGAGCGGGCAACACCATGCACGGTGTATGCCGGGTTGCGAACGAGGTGCTCAGCCAAGTGGCCGCCCACGAATCCGTTTATACCGGTGATAAGTATGTTCATGATGCTTACTATACCAAATGCTCATCAAAGATTGACTGATGTGCATATGATACAAAAAACCCTCTCTGCTGTAAAACCAGCAGAGAGGGTTGCTGAAGCCAGCACGGTTAGTCGATGGGTTCACGTTGGAACGTGGCACCAGCCTCGCCGAGCGGTGAGGTGTGTACGCCCGCAGGTGGGACGGTCTGTGGCTCGCTGTCGGCCACGGTGGTGCTCGGTACGGCGGCAATGCTGTCAGGCTCTGGTAAGGCCTCGTTCTTGAACGGGGTGACTGCCTCGATGCGCTGCAAGATGTCGTTGACATCGATATCGGTGAGCTCGTTGCGCAGGATGAGAGCCTCAGCGATGGCGGCCACTGCTTCGCGGTTTTGCTCGAGCAAGTGCTTGACGTTGCGGTATTCGGTGGCAAGGATGGCTTCGACCTGTTTCTTGAGCTCGCCGCTACGCATGGAGTCCATACCAAACGTCAGGTACGAGTAGAAGCTGTTGTCCATACCATAGGCGCCGACCATGTAGGTGGCGATACCGGTGGCCGACATCAGGTCGCCGGTCACCCCCGTCATCTGGATGTCGAGGAAGAGTTCTTCGGCAGCACGGCTCCCCAATGCGATTTGGATGCGATTGAGCAGCTCGGTCTTGGTGCTGGTGTGGATTTCTTCTTCGGGCTTCCAGGCGGCAAAGCCCAAGGCACTGCCGTGTCGGATGATGGTGACTTTGGTCAGGCGCTGTTTGCGCAACAACTTGACGGCGGCATAAGCGTGCCCAGCCTCGTGATAGGCGATGCGGCGGCGTTCTTCGTATGACATGCCACGGATTGGCTGACGCAAACCGTACTCGTGCATTTCACGGGCATGCGTGAAATCCCAGTAGTTGATGGCCTGGCGGTTGTCGAAGTGGGCGTGGATGACTGCTTCATTGACGATGAAGCGAATGGCCACTGGGGTATACCCGATGGTGTCTGACACCATGCGATCGATGGGCATGGGCTCGTGCTTGACCTTGCTGAGGTAGTACTCGAGGATGTCGCGACGACCGTTGGCGTCGGGGTGCTCGACCACAATCTTGCGATCAAAGCGGCCTGGACGCAACAAGGCGGCATCGAGGGTCTCGGCCAAATTGGTGGCCGCTACCGTCAACACGGCTGGCATTTCGGGCTTCTTGCGGCGCAAGCCAAAGGTGCGCAACAGTTTGCCGACCCAACTTGGGTCTTCGGGTGGGGGATCCATCTGGAGCAACAGCTCGTTGAGCAAGCCGCTGCCGCCACCCATACCGCCCATGCCCATCATGACATTGGCTTTGCCACCGACCTGGTCATATCCAACACCGGCACCGGGCGTTGCACCGCCCATCAGCGACGTGCTACGTGCCGAGCCAATAGCGTCGATTTCGTCGATGAACAAAATACAGGCCCCGTATTCCTTGGCGAGTTTGCGGGCCTTGCGGTACAACATCATGACTTTGATGTTGCCCATACCCATCCACACCGAGGTCAACGAGGGGGCACTCAAGTACCCAAACGGTACACCGGCTTCGGTCGAAATTGCCTGAGCCAGGTAGCTTTTGCCAGTGCCTGGAGGGCCAATCAAGAGCACGCCACGGGTGATTTCACCACCCATCTGCTTGAACTGCTTGGCACCTTTGAGCAATGTGACGATGCGGCGGGCTGCCTCGAGGACCTCGGGGTTACCGCGGTAGTCGTTGAAGCTGATGCCGGTTTCACCAGGGCGCACCCAGTAGATGCGTGTGCGCGCCATGAAGAAGTACATCAGGGTGAATTGGAACCCGATGAAGATAAACAAGTACCCCATCGTGGTAATCAACTGCAAGATTAACGGTGCGAGATCCTGGGTGGTCAAGTATGACCACGCCGATGGTACGATGTTGAGCACGAGCCACAACGCCGCCATGGCAATCGCAATCCAACGAATACCACGCATGAGTTTGTACGGCCAGCGCTCGAACATGCGCTCAAGCCGCTGGTTGAGTACGTGCTCGGCTGACGGAGGGTCGCCTTGTGGGCGATATGGTTCGATTGCCATTCGCTACTCCAAAGTGTACTATTGCGGGGAAGAAAGGGTTGGTTGATAACAGACAAGAACCAACACGTGGTGTGCCACGTTCTATCTAGTATAGAAAAAAACACGTCATGTTGGCAAGTCAATGAAAATGAGGGAACGGTGAGAAGGTCTACCATTGCCAAACTCATCCTGGCAATCTACCTGTTGTTAGTGGGTGTCAGCGAATGCCAAGACACCGGTGTCGGTGTCGACCCGGTCATGACACGCATTCGAGCCCGTGGCTTGTTGCGGGTCGGCTACGATCCGGGCACCTTGCCGTTTACGACCATGCGTGATGGCCAGGCTGCTGGCTACGATATCGAGCTGGCGCGCTTGGTAGCTGCCCGTATCGGTGTAGC
>VFQS010004310.1_pt1 | contig 10383 bp, 8 predicted proteins | sample 3512361 | NCBI WGS metagenome assembly VFQS01 (sample SAMN10412375, study PRJNA504923) | tailings metagenome | isolation source: Relicate 1 Philex TSF3 active mining | place: Philippines | reverse complement strand
ACAGCACCGGCGAGAGGAACAGCGACACCGCCAGCGACACGGCCAGGGCGATCGCGATGGTCAGCGCCAGGGGACCGAACATCTTGCCCTCCATCCCGGACAGCGCCATCAGCGGCAGGAACACCAGGATGATGATGCTGATGCCGTAGATGGTGGGCTTGGCCACCTCGGCCGTGGCTTCCAGGATCACCCGCAGGCGCTCCGAGCGGCTCGGCCCGGCGTGACCCAGCTTGTGATACACGTTTTCCACCACCACCACGGTGCCGTCCACCATCAGGCCAATGGCAATCGCCAATCCCCCCAGCGACATCAGGTTCGCAGACAGCCCCAGGTGGTTCATGGCCATGAAGGTCACCAGTGGCGTGATCACGATGGTCGCCACCACCACCAGACTGGACCGCACATCGCCCAGGAACAGGTACAGGATGATGATGATGAAGAGCACGCCCTCCAGCAGCACCTTGGTCACCATCCACAGGGCCGAATCCACCAGTTCGGTGCGGTCGTAGAACGGCTCGATCTGCAGACCGCCCGGCAACAGCTTGTTCTGATTGATCTCGTCAACCTTGGTCTTGACCCGGGTCACCACCTCCTTGGCATTGCCACCGCGCAGCATCATGACGATGCCCGCTACACCCTCGGTGTCGCCGTTCTTGATGATGGCACCTTGGCGCACGGCGGCGCCGATCGTCACCTGCGCCACATCGCGCACGAAGACAGGAACGCCGCCCTGCTCCTTGAGGATGATGTTGCCAATATCGGCGTCCGTGCGGATGAGGCCCACACCCCGGATCAGATACTGCTCGGCCGCGGCCCGCAGCACACCGCCACCGGAGTTCGCGTTGTTGCGGTCGATCGCTGCTTCCACTTCGCTGAGCGCAATGCGGTAAGCACGAAGCTTGTCGGGGTTGACCAGCACCTGGAACTGCCGCTCCAGGCCACCCATCGAGTTGATTTCCGCAACGCCAGGAATCGAGCGCAGCATGGGCCGCACCACCCAGTCCTGCACCACGCGGCGCTCCATCAGCTCGGCTTCGCTCAGAGGCCGCTTCCCGTCATCAGGATGGACCAGGGTGTACTGATAGACCTCACCCAGGCCAGTAGACACCGGCCCCAGGACGGGCACGATGCCCTCGGGCATCCGAGGCGTGACCTCCAGCAAGCGCTCCATCACCAACTGGCGCGCAAAGTACACGTCCGTCTTGTCGGTGAAGACAAGCGTGATGATCGACAGGCCGCTGCGGTTGAGCGCCCGCATCTCGGTCAGGCCGGGCAGTCCCGTCATCGCGATTTCCAGGGGCACCGTGACGAAGCGCTCTACTTCCTCGGGCGAACGGCCCGGCGCTTCCGTGGCAATCTGCACCTGGACGTTGGTCACATCGGGGAAAGCATCCACCGATAACTTCATGGCGGCCCGCACGCCGAAGCCCACGAGCACCAGCAGCCGCTGCGACAGAGCCGCGCGGATCATGGATGTCAGCATGACCTCTCCTTACTGAAGTTCGGCGCGCTTGCGCTCGTTGTGCAGATGGAAAGCGCCGTCGACGACCACCGGCGTGCCAGCCGTCAAGCCCTTGAGCACCGGGCGAAACCCTTCCGAACTGGCAGGCCCCAGTTCCACCGGTGTGAAGCGGTAGGTGTCCTCCGCCGTGCGCACATACACATGGTCGCGGTCGTTTTCACGCACGACCGCGGCCACCGGTACCGTGGGCTGACGCACCGCTGGCCCCACCAGGCGCAGCGTGGCCAGCATCTGCGGCTTCAGCGCCCGGCCAGCGTTCTCCACCTCGGTCCGGATCGCCACCGTGCGGGTGTCGGGGTTCACGGTATCGCCCACGAAGACGATGCGGCCCGACCAACGCTGCTGCGCCAGGGCAGGCACCTGGATCTCCACCGACTGGCCCACCTGCACCGAACGCGCGGTCTGCTCGGGCAGACTGCCCACCACCCACACACGAGAAAGGTCGGCCACGGTGAACAAGGGATCACCCGGCTGAACCACCTGACCCTGGCTGACCTTGCGCTCGATGACCGTGCCGGCCAGGGGTGATGACACTGTGGCGTTGGGGTGCAGCTGACCCTGCTGCCGCAGGCGCGCCACCGCATCGCCCGGAATGCCCAGCATCTGCAACTGATCAGCTGCCGAACGCAATTCAGCCGTGGCGATCGAGAGTTCGGTCTGACGTCGCTGAAGCTCAGCCGAACCGATGACGTCGGCCTTGAGCAGCTGCTGAGCCCGATCCTCCGCCCGTTCGGCGAGGTCCCGGTTGGCACTGGCGCGCAGATAAGCCAGCTGCGCCTGCGTCAAATCAGGGCTTGAGACTTGGGCCAAGGCCTGGCCGCGGCCCACATTGGCGCCGATGTCCACGAGGATGTCGTTCACACGGCCGGTGACGGCCGCACCGATGCGGGTCACCTTCTGCTCATTGGCCTCAATGCGGCCGGCCACCTCCTGCACCGCCGCGATATCACGCAACTCCACCGGCTCGCTCTTGAAGCGCGCCGCCATCTCGCCCTTGATGCTCACGACCATCGGATCGACCGGGGCCGACGCCGCAGCCCCAGAGGCCTGGGGCTGGCTTGCGGCGGGTGCGCTCGATTCGCGCCCAGAACAAGCGGCCAACAGGCCCAGCACAGCCAAGCTGCACAGGGTGCGGCTGGACAGGGGCCAACGGGGCTCGGTGGTCCGGGCCGCGTGGTGTTCAGAGAGTTTCATATCGGATGCGTGGGAGTGGGATGGGGAGATGTCCTTGGGGTTGTGCACGATGCGCGCTTCAGTTGCCGGCATGACGTCCCTCAAGTCGTTCGATTTCGATCAGGGCGGCCTGCGCCTCGAATCGGGCCTGGATCAAGTCAGCCCGCAGGGCCCGCAGGACGCGTTGGGCGTCAAGCACGTCCAGGATGCCGCGCTCGCCGAAGCGCCACGCGGCTTCGGCCACACGGACCGCGGCCTCGGCTTCCAGGATGGCGCCCTGGCTGAGGCCGCGAACCCGGGACAGGGCCATCTCCAGGGACTTGCGCGCCAGGCGGAGTTCCTGCAGCAGTTCGGCCTGTCGGCCTTCCAGCAGGGTCTGCGCCCGCAGGGCTTCGGCCCGCGCTTGGGCGATGGGGCCACGCCGCTGGTCCAACAGCGGGACGGTCATGCTCAGGCCGGCCATGTTCTGTCGAATGTCAGGTTCACGACTGCGGGTGACCGTGACGTCGACCGAGGGCAGGATGCCCGAACGGGCCAGACCGACGGCGGCCCGAGCCTGCTCCAACTGCTGCTGCAGCACCTGCAGCTCCGGGTTGCGGGATGGCGGGGTCTGGGGCAGCTCCGGCAGCGCAGCGTTGAGCAGGTCACGCACCGGCTCCTGGCGGATCGTCCATCCAGCGGGCAGCGTGCCCGCGGCCAAGCGGTCCAGGGCCAACTGGGTGCGCTCCATCATCAGCGCCGCCTGTTGGGCGCGCTGGCGCGCGGTGATGATTTCCGCATCGGCCTTGATCAGGTCGTAGCGCGGCGCTTCACCCACCTCCACCCGCCGCTTGATGCGCTCGCGCACCTGTTCAAGCAAAGTCAGCGACTCGGCAAAGGCCTGGGCTTCCTGGCGGCGAAACTCCATCTCCGCCGCCAGTGTGCGCACCCGCGAGACCACGTCATTGCGAATCACCGAACGCTGTTGGCGAGCGACGCCAAGACCGGACTCGGCTACTTCGCGTCGGGATTGACGCAGCCAAGGGTTCTCCAAGGGCTGGGCCAGGGTCACGGCACTCGCCGTTCCGGTTGCCCCTGCCAGTCCCGGCAGCGCGCGGGCGCTGCCCGATGTCCAGTCCACCCGCGGGTTCGGCAGGGCCCGAGCACCCACCACCCCGGCCTGCGCGGCTTCCACCGCCAGCGCAGCGGCCCGCAGGTCAGGATGGGCGGCAAGCACCCGCTCGACCAGCGTATCCACAGTCAGCGCCACACCTGCAACGGACGCGCCGCCGGCAGCCGCCGTGGGTCCGGCCGCCAGGGCGTCTCCCTCATCGGCGGCATCGGCCTGGGCCCAAGCTGGCGCCGAAAGGGCCAGCCCCAGCGCGACCATCCAGGGCGCGATCACGTAGGGAGAGACCCACCGGGCGCTCAGGCTCGACGGTTCGAAGCGGCCCAGGCGCCCCGCTGGACGGAACTCGGGCACAGGAAGCATAGGTCTGGTCATAGAGTGGTTGTGGTGTCGTGACCCACCGTCCGCAGGGGCTCGGTGAACAGGCTGAACTGTAGGGATCCGTGAATACCCTTAAAACCCAGGTCCCTATGACTGATGCTCAGGTTTTTTCGAAGTTGTGAGAATGACCTTCACCAAAGGATGATGTTGTGAGCGGCGAGTCACGATGGCGTGGACGTCCTCCATCAGGTCTGATTGACCCAGCACTTTGAGCCCGCGCACCACCCGCAGGTCCTCCATGCCGAGCGTGCTGACGGGGAAGACGCCCATGCCGCGGGCGGCAAAGATCGACAGCAAGGCGCTGTCTTCGAACTCACCGGCCACGCGGGGGTTCAAATCCAGACTGTTGAACCAAGCGTCCAAGGCATTGCGCAGGGGCGAATGCCCAGTGGGCAGCAGCACCGGCAGGCGGGCCAGACAGGCTGGAAAATCGGACTGCGCCGCCGGCGTCACCAGCGCGCTCGGACCGCACCAGGCCACCGGCGACGACACCAGAAGCCGGCTCGAAACCTTGAGGTTGGGATTGGCGGGCGCCGGCTCGCCCGCCAGCACGATGTCCAGTTGGTGAAGAGCGAGCTCGGCCATCAGCTCGTCGAAGTCGCCTTCGTGGCACACCAGGCGCAAGCCCGGTGTATCCAGCACCGGCTCCAGCAGGGCGTGGGCGGCGAGTTTCGACAGGCCATCGGACATGCCCACGTTCAGGCGCACGGTAGAGCTGGAGGCCGCCTCACGCACCTCGCGCGGGATCGACTGCCCGATCTGGAAGATCTCCTCAGCCCGCTCGAAAGCCACCCGACCGGCATCGGTGAGCGACAGCCCGCGCCCCTGCGGCTTGAGGAGCTGATGGCCCAGTGACCGCTCCAATTCGCGGACCTGGGCGCTGACGGTCTGCACGGCCATGCCCAAGCGCTCGGCCGCACGGGCGATACCGCCTTCCTTGGCCACGACCCAGAAATAGTGCAGGTGGCGATAGTTCAGGGAGCTCATGAATTGAAGGTTCGATAGAAATGGAGTGATCTTCCAGATTACCCCTGAATTTATGGGCCTATCGTCAACATGGCCCAATTTCCAATTGCGCGCTGCCCCACTCACCTCACGAAGCCCCGCCACCATGATGCACTCCATGCCCCTGATCTCCACCATGGCCGCTGCCCTGGGCCTGGCGCTGGTGTTGGGCATGGTGGCCTCCCGACTCAAGCTGCCCGCGCTGGTCGGTTACCTGCTGGCTGGGGTGCTGATCGGTCCGTTTACTCCTGGCTATGTGGCCGATGTGGACATCGCCGCGCAGTTGGCCGAGATCGGCGTGATGCTGCTGATGTTCGGCGTTGGCTTGCACTTCTCGATCGGCGACCTGATGATGGTGCGGCGTCTGGCCATACCCGGCGCCTTGGTGCAGATGCTGGCGGCCACCGCCATGGGCTGGGCATTGGGCCGGGCCTGGGGTTGGAGCGACGGCGCGGCGCTGGTCTTCGGCCTGTCCCTGTCGGTCGCCAGCACCGTGGTGCTGCTGCGGGCGCTGGAATCCCAGTCCCTGCTGGAGACCCACAACGGCAAGGTGGCGGTGGGCTGGCTCGTGGTGGAGGACCTGGCGATGGTGTTGGCCCTGGTGCTGCTGCCGGCGCTGGTCGGCAGCGCCTCATCCGGCACGGCCGACGGCGCGCCACCGGCGGCACAGCGGCCTTTGTGGGCTGTCCTGGGCCAGACCCTGCTGGCCGTGGGCGCCTTTCTCACGATCATGCTGGTGGGCGGCAAGCGCGTGCTGCCGTGGGTGCTGTGGCAGGTGTCCAAAACCGGCTCGCGCGAACTCTTCACCCTGGCGGTGATGGCAGTGGCCGTGGGCATCGCCTACGGATCAGCCGCGCTGTTTGGCGTCTCGGTGGCCTTGGGGGCGTTCTTCGCAGGGCTGGTGCTGCGCGAGTCGGAATTCAGCGCTCGTGCCGCCGATGAATCCCTGCCCTTCCGCGACGCCTTCGCCGTGCTGTTCTTCGTCTCGGTGGGCATGCTGTTTGACCCGCAGGTCCTCATCACCGACACCTGGAAGGTGCTGGCGACCACGGCGGTGATCATGGTGGGCAAGTCGCTGGCTGCCTTGGCCGTGGTGCTGCTGCTGCGCCAGCCCCTGAATTGCGCGTTGACCGTGTCGGTGAGCCTGGCGCAGATCGGCGAGTTCTCCTTCATCCTGGCCACACTGGGCATCTCACTGGGCGTGTTGCCGGAAGCCGCACGCAGTCTGATCGTGGCGGGGGCCCTGATCAGCATCGCCCTGAACCCGCTGCTGTTCTCGGCGGTCGAACCCATGCGCCGCTGGATCCTGCAGAAGTCAGCGCTGGCCCGCCGCGCCGAACAGCGGACCGATCCGCTTTCCGAGTTGCCGATGAACACCGAGTCCCGCTACCTGGGTCAGCATGTGGTGCTCGTGGGCTATGGCCGGGTGGGCCAGGCCGTGGCCCAGGCACTGGACGAGGCCCGCGTACCCTATGTGGCGGTGGACTTCCTGCGCGAACGCGTCGAGGCGCTGCGCACGCGAGGGCTTCAGGCCGTGGCCGGTGATGCGCGCGAACCGATCACCCTGGTACAGGCGCATGTCGCCAAGGCCACGATGATGGTCGTGGCCGTCAGCGACAGCACCGACGCCCGACCGATGATCGCCACAGCCACCAAGCTCAATCCGGCGATTCAGATCATCGTGCGTGCGCCGAACGCACAGGAAGCCGAACTGCTGTCCGGTGAAGGCGCCCATGAGGCTCTGCATCCGCATGGGGTGATGGCCAAGGCCCTGGTCGAACAGGTCATGGGCCGCTGGACCACGAAGACGGCCGCTACAGGGCACCCCGCACCTGGCGCAACAACTGCGCCTTGAAGGCCGCGGCAATCGGCGCCAGGCTGCGCGCGGCCGGGTGCACGATGTGCCACTGCGAGGGCAACGGGAAGCCGGTCACCGGCAGCACCACCACCCCATGCTCGCGCGCCCGTCCATGCAGGGCATGACTGGAAATCACCCCCAAGCCCAGGCCGCCGGCCACGGCCTCCTTGATGGCCTCATTACTGCCCAGCTCCAGCCGTACGGTGGGGTGGAATCGCACCCGCTTGAAGTGCTGATCCACTGCCATGCGGGTGCCGGAGCCCTTCTCCCGCAGGATGAAGCGCTGTGCAGCCAGACTCGACAACTCGAGCTCACCCCGGCGCAGCAGGGGGTCGGATGAGGGCGCCACCACCACCAGCGGATTGCTCATGAACACCACGTCTTCCAGCTGAAGATCGCGGGGCGGCATCGACATGATGTAGAGATCGTCCATGTCCTCGCGAAGGCGGGCTACCACGCCATCCCGATTGAGGATCTCGATCGAAACATCGATGGCGGGATGCCGTTTGCAGAAGGCCCCGATGAGCCGCGGCATGAAGTACTTGGCCGTACTGACCACGGCCACCCGCAGACGCCCCCGGGTCAAGCCACGCGCACCATCCACCACCTGCTCGAAAGCACTCCACTGACCCACCATGGCCCGAGCGGTCTTGGCCAGTTCCACGCCGATATCGGTGAGCTGAACCTTGCGCGAGACCACCTCATACAGCGGCAGGCCGACCGCATCGGTCAATTCCCGCAGCTGCATCGAGGCCGTCGGCTGGGTCACGTGCGTGGCCCGCGCGGCCGCCGTCACGCTGCCGGTCTCGGCCAGCGCCAGAAAGAGCTTGAGTTGCCGGAATGTTGCTCTCATAGATTTTTTATGATGTTTTTGTTTTTATAAATCGATTTTTCAAGATTCTTGTCCATCTCTAAGATTTCCGCAAATCAGGAGATCCGTTCGATGAACAACCTCACCGATCCCGCCATCCTCTTCTTTGTGTTCGGCGTGCTGGCCGGCGCACTGCGCTCCAACCTCGAAATCCCCGCGGCCATCTCCAAGTTCCTGTCGCTCTACCTGTTGATGGCCCTGGGCCTCAAGGGAGGATTCGCCCTGGCCAAGTCGGGCCTGTCGGCCGAGATCATGCTGAGCCTCGGGGCTGCCATCGCCATGGCCTTCATCGTGCCCACCCTGGGCTACTGGTTTCTGCGGCGCCGCGTCGCGGGTTTTGATGCCGCCGCGGTGGCGGCTGCCTATGGCTCGGTCAGTGCGGTCACCTTCGTCACCGCCATGCAGCACCTGGAGAACAGCGGCCTGAACTTCGGCGGACACATGGCCGTGGCGATGGTGCTCATGGAGTCGCCCGCCATCATCATGGCCGTGCTGCTGGCCAGCGCGCTGCGGCATGCCCCAGCCGGTGGTGTGGTGGCCACGGGCGGCGGCACCCTGGCGCTGGGCGGCGCCACGGCAGGACTACGGGGCGCGCCGCCCCAGCGCGGTCCGAGCATCGGCCGCATCCTGCACGAGTCCTTCACCGATGGTGCCCACCTGCTGCTGCTGGGCGCCATGGCCGTGGGCTTCATCAGCGGCGATGCCGGCAAGGCGATGATGCAACCCTTCTCGGGCGACCTGTTCAAAGGCATGCTCGCCTTCTTCCTGCTGGACATGGGTCTGATGGTGGCCCGCAACTTCAAGGAAGCCCGCCAGGCCTCGCCCGTCCTGCTGGCCTACGCCGCTCTGGGTCCGGTGGTCCACGCCACCATCGCGCTGGGTCTGGCCTGGATGCTGCAATTGCCCGCCGCGGATGCCGCGCTGCTGATGGTCCTGTCGGCCAGCGCCTCCTACATCGTGGTTCCGGCGGTGTTGCGCTACGCCATCCCCGAGGCCAATCCTGCGCTGTACTTCGGCCTGAGCCTGGGGGTCACATTCCCGATCAACATCCTGTTGGGCATACCGGTCTATACCGCCGTGGCAGTGGCCGTACTGTGATGCCCGCCAGCCCGAACTCAACCCGAGGATCGCCATGAAGATCGGACTGCTCACCCAACACGGCAAGGAGGCCCTGTTGAGCCCGCTCCTGGGCGAACATCTGGGCGCCCGGCTGTTCCGTGTCGAGGGTTTCGATACCGACCAACTGGGCACCTTCACCCGCGAACAGGCCCGTGCCGGGACCCAGGAGCAGGCGGCGTCCCGCAAGGCGGAACTGGCCCTGGAGCTCTCGGATGCCGACTGGGGCCTGGGCAGCGAAGGGGCCTTTCATCTGGATCCCTATCTCAGCCTGCTGCCCTGGAACACCGAGGTCCTGGTGATGATCGAGCGGCACACGGGCCGCCGTATCACCGCGCTGGCCCATGCCAAGGCCTTGTCCATCCAGCAGGATGTGCGGTCCTGGCCCGAGCTGCAGGCAGCGGCCGATCGGGCGGGCTTTCCCGATCACCACCTCGTGCTGCGACGCGGCGGCGGCGAAGGACCGGTCTTGGCCAAGGGAATCGATCAGCTCACGACCCTGCAGCGGCTGTACGAGCAGGCGCAGGCCGAGGGCTACGCCGGTAGCCTGCATGTGGAAAACGACCTGCGGGCGCAGGCCAACCCCACCCGACAGGCGGTCATCCGTGCCGCCGGTCAGGACTTGGTGAGACGTTTTCAATCGCGCTGCCCGACGTGCAGCGCACCGGGCTATGGCCTGCTGAGGGCCCTACCGGGCGCGCCATGTTCAGTCTGCGGCGCACCCACCCGGCTGCCACGCGCCGAAGTGTGGGGCTGTTCAGTCTGCGGGCATGAAGCCACCCGCGCCCGCCCCGAACCCTTGGCGGTCGACCCTCAGCGCTGCGACGTCTGCAACCCCTGAGCGGGCGGCAGCACTTCGGAAGCCGTGACGCCCATGGACACGTAGAGGCTGGTCAGCGCCTCCATGCCAATGTCGGCCGGGGTCACCCAGGCCTGCGGGACGAACAGCAGGCCCCCGCCCACCGGGATCGGCGCTGTCGGGACGATCACGGCTAAACAAGGCTGGCCCTTGACCAACACCGGTTGCGGATTGGACAGCAGCGCCAGCACCACCACCCCGCCGTGGCGCTCGCCCTCTTCCGGCGCACCGAATTGCACCCACACGGGCGCCATCGACTGCAGTGCCTGGTCTTCGCGCCGCTCGAGCAAACCCGCCAATCGCTTGGCCAGGTCCCAGATGGTTCGCACCAAGGGGATGGCCCCGAAGAGCCGGTCGATCAGGCGGGCTACGCCGCGTTGCAGACCCAACTCCACCAGAGCACCCAGAGCGATCAGCAAGATCAGCACCAGGGCCATGCCCAGCAGGTAGCCCATCAATTCCGAGCCTCCCACACCCAGACCGAGTGCGG
>VFQS010004309.1_pt1 | contig 10383 bp, 10 predicted proteins | sample 3512361 | NCBI WGS metagenome assembly VFQS01 (sample SAMN10412375, study PRJNA504923) | tailings metagenome | isolation source: Relicate 1 Philex TSF3 active mining | place: Philippines | reverse complement strand
AACCCTATCCCGTTTCGCAAAGTGACAAGATCGATCCAACCAGCGAGGCATGGATAGGTGAAGTGAAAGCCATTATTGATGCGTGCCGTAATCTGCGTGGGGAAATGCAAATCTCGCCTGCCCAGAAGGTGCCCTTATGGATTTATGGCGATACAGAGTTTTTAACCAAAGCGGCTCCCTACTTAAGCGCACTTGCAAAGCTCTCAGAAGTGAAAATCGTGACCGATGAGTCTACTTTGGAAAAGGATGCGCCAGGCGCACCGATTGCTCTGGTGGGTCGCAATAAGTTATTCCTGAAGATTGAGGTTGACCCCAAAGCCGAACAAGCGCGCCTCACTAAAGAAATTACGCGCCTTGCCAACGAGATCACCAAATGCCAGAGCAAACTGAATAATGAATCCTTTGTGGCTCGCGCTCCCGCCGCAGTTCTCGAGCAGGAAAAAAAACGGCTAGCGGATTTTGAAGTAAGTCATGCAAAGCTAAGTGAACAGCTTAATAAACTAAGCATGTAGGCTTAATCAATCAGGCGAAAGCTAGATTTGGGATTGGTTTAGGTAACTTCGCCGGGTCTTGCTTAAACCGTTGCGCAACATCCCACAGATCAACGGCAGATTGCATCTGCAACCAACTTTCCGGAGATCCGCCAATTGCCTTTGAGATGCGCATGGCCATTTCCGCACTTACAGCACGTTTTTCAAGCAAGATTTCAGACACCGTCAATCGGCTGACTCCTAAATATTCCGCTAGGGACGCCTGACTGATTCCGAGTGAAGGCAAAATATCCTCACGTAGAATTGCGCCGGGATGCGTTGGTCTGCGTGAAGGATTGCGCATACTATTTTTAATATTCTTCATTAGTGATAGTCCTCCAAGTTAACATTAACTGCATCGGAGTCCTTAAACTCAAAACTGATTCTCCAGTTACCAGAAACCGAGACCGCATAGACCCCTTTTCGCTTTCCCTTTAACTCATGAAATCGATATCCTGGCAAATTCATATCATTAGGGCTCATCGACGAATCTAGGCGATCGAGAATCCGCTCTATCCGAGATGCAAACTGCACAGGAATTCCCTTATAACTGCCTTTTGTAAAAAATAATTGCAAACCACGATATTTAAATTGGATAATCATTTATCAATTGTAATGCAACTTATTACATTGTAATGGTACTAATTACAATATGTCAAATATAACTAATTTACTATTAATGTTTTACTTATTGCTTACTAAAAACCTCAGGAATTACTTCAAATAAGGGCATAATCACAAATATGTTGACCAAACCGATTACCAAAGCAGTCTTTCCTGTTGCCGGCCTGGGGACTCGTTTTTTACCAGCTACTAAGGCATCCCCCAAGGAAATGCTCAACGTGGTGGATAAGCCATTGATTCAGTATGCGGTCGAGGAAGCCATTGCTGCTGGCATTACGGAGATGATTTTTGTGACTGGTCGCAGTAAACGTGCCATCGAAGATCATTTTGATAAAGCCTATGAACTTGAAGCAGAACTTGAGGCGAAGAATAAGCAAAGTCTTCTGGAGATTGTGCGCAACATTAAACCCAGCCATGTGGATTGCGTCTATGTCCGCCAAGCCGAACCTTTGGGTCTCGGACATGCGGTTTTATGTGCCGAGAAATTAGTGCGCGACGAACCGTTTGCCATTATCTTGGCCGATGATTTATTGGATGGCAAAACTCCAGTACTCAAACAAATGGTTGATCTGCATGCCAAACATGATGCATCGGTCTTAGCCGTTGAGAAAATTCAGCCAGAGCAAACCAAGTCCTACGGGGTTGTGGCAGCCAAAGCCCAAAGTACAGGAATCCATACCGTCACCGGAATTATTGAAAAGCCCGCCACGAAGGATGCTCCATCCAATCTTGGGGTGGTGGGTCGTTATATCCTTTCGTCTTCAATCTTCGGCCATATTCGTAATCTCAAACCCGGTTCCGGCGGGGAATATCAACTCACCGATGCCATACAAACTCTCCTAAAGGATGAGCCAGTACTGGCCTATGAGTACGAAGGGGTGCGCTATGACTGTGGTAGTAAATTAGGCTACCTTAAGGCAACGATTGAGTTTGCACTCAAGCACCCTGAACTCAAAGATGAGTTTGAGTCGTATCTCAAAAGTCGTTAAGATCTAGACGCGTATTGTTTCAGCTTTTGGATATTTTGTTAGACGACCAATAGGTATAGTTCTAATTTCATATAGCTATACCCTGCTGCTGTCTACTTATACAAGAAGATATCCTTTGCCAATCGTTTCTTTTAATTGTTCAATTAATGCCTCTTCTTCGGGTGTCAAGCTTTTCAAATCCATAAAACGCCAATTGCGCTCATAAATATTTAACGCATCGCGTGGCGAGATCACGGCATCATCACGCAATTGCTAAACTAATTCTTTGAGTTGCGGATAGCGTTGAATTGCAATTTGCTCATCATCTGGGCGATTGGCATCAAAGATAACAAATTGCTTTACTCTCGGAGTAATCGATTCTGGAGGCGCTTCAATCGTAAAGAGCTGAAGCCCCAAAACCTTGCAAACCCGCATATAAGCCCCGATACTGACTGAAGACTTTCCCTTTTCGATGCGGTGCAGAGTGGCCCTTGAAATACATGCGCAGTCTGCGGCATTCCGCAAGTAAACACCCAATGCTTTACGACGCATTTGAATTACCTTACCAAGCTCGACGAGGACATTAAGATCTAACAAGTTACTGTTCATTTGGTTCTTATTTATTACAAAATTAATGTTTGTAAATAATCAGAAACATTTTATGCGTACTGAATTTCTACAGGATTAGGGCTTGAGCCAGTTTTGCTTCCCAAAATCTGATGCAAGTTGCGTAGGCAATTGTCATCCGGGTAAAGACGAACATCCTCCGGGAACTGAACCAAGCAAGCCCCACCTTTAGCCATCACAGCAGCGGTCAATGGCAATCCTTTTGGTGGAATTTGTGATGCGTTTCCGATTGGCACTTTGACCAAAAACGGATTGATTTGAGCTTTCAGAACTTTCAAATCAATGCCGGTATCTAAATTGAGATGAACGTTTCTAGCAAAACGTAAGCGTGCGCCCACAATATCCATTACATTCTCTGCAACAATTCGTAAGCCCCCTGAGAACTTATCCGGACTGACATTCACTTTAGCGATTAGTAGCTCGTCTTCTTTGAGCCAAGAGCGATTAGGTTCATACACTTCGCTGTAGAGAGTAAGTTCAAGAGCTGCACTGCCATCATCAATCGTCGCAATCATCATCCGTCCACGTTGTCCCATCAGCATTCGGGATGAGGTAATGATGCCAGCGACTAATTGATCTTTGCCCTCAGTAAGCCTGATGAGCGGTTGACGAATAAAGTGCGTCACTTCAGGCCGGTAGGCATCAAACAAATGTCCGGTTAAACACAGCCCCAATGCGGCTTTTTCATCTTGAAGTCGCTTCTTCTCAGAAAAAGGGAGTTCCTTGACATACTCCGGTGCATGCGCTTGCGCCACATCCTCTGCATCAAAGAGACTTACCTGATGCACTGAGGCTTCGGCCTGCTCGGCAGCCTCGATCGCACGGGAGAGTGAGGCTAGAAGTGTGGAGCGCGCATCATAGGTATTTGCGAAGCCTTTGGCAGCATCAGTTGCAATCGAATCAAACGCCCCCGCCCGAATCAAGGCTTCAATTGCACGGCGATTGACTTGACGCCGATCCACGCGGGCACAAAAATCAAACAGATCTTTAAATGGCCCATTCTTGCGAGCCTCCACAATGATTTGAATTGCACCCTCACCAGTACCTCGCACCGCTCCCAAGCCATAACGAATCGTACGAATCCCTACGCTTTGTTCTTGATCATTGGAATCTGCAATCGGTGTGAACTCGTACATGCCGGTATTAATATCTGGCGGCAAAATCTTCAAACCATTGTGCAGACTATCGTCATACAAAATCTTCACCTTATCGGTGTCATCCATCGAGAGCGATAAGTTGGCCGCCATAAATTCGGCAGGGTAGTAGGCCTTGAGCCACGCGGTTTGATAGGCTAAGAGCGCATACGCAGCCGCATGCGACTTATTAAACCCATAGCCTGCAAAACGCTCCATTAGGTCATAGATTTCATCAGCCTTATGCTCGGTGAGTCCATTTTTTTGCGCTCCCTCGCGAAAAATCTGGCGATGTTGAGCCATCTCCTCGGGCTTCTTTTTACCCATCGCGCGCCGCAATAGGTCAGCACCCCCTAAGGAGTAGCCTCCAATCATCTGCGCCATTTGCATCACCTGCTCTTGGTAGACCATGATGCCGTAGGTTTCACGCAATACGGGCTCAATGCGAGGATCGGGATACTCCACTTTCTGTTGCCCGTGCTTGCGTTTAATGTAATCGGGGATCAGGTCCATCGGACCCGGTCGGTATAACGCCACTAACGCAATAATGTCTTCAAAGCGATCGGGTTTAGCATCGCGTAGCATACCTTGCATGCCCCGACTTTCCAACTGGAACACGGCAACCGTATTACCGCGCTTTAAGAGCTCAAAGGCTTTGGGGTCATCGAGTGGAATATCACTGATGCTCCAATCTTTGTGTTCCGTATGTAGTTTTTGAATCCAGCGCTCCGCACCCGCCAAGATGGTGAGTGTGGTGAGTCCCAAAAAGTCAAATTTCACAAGACCAATAGACTCCACATCGTCTTTATCGAATTGGCTAATCACGCCCGCATTGGCATCGCCTCCGTCTTGGGTATAGAGCGGGCAAAAATCGGTGAGTTTGCCTGGAGCAATTAAGACCCCTCCCGCGTGCATTCCCACGTTGCGGGTCATACCCTCGAGCTGCTGTGCAAGCGCTAAGAGTTGGCGCACTTCCTCTTCATTTTTCTCCCGCTCGGCAAGTTGCTTTTCTTCTTTCTTGGCTGATTCGATCGTCACCACTTGGCCGGGCTTAAATGGGACGAGCTTGGCGATACCATCCACAAAGCCATAGGGTTGCTCAAGCACCCTTCCCACATCTCGAATGGCCGCTTTGGCCGCCATCGTGCCAAAGGTAGCAATTTGGCTCACCGCATCCTTGCCGTACTTTTCTTTCACATAGGCAATCACGCGATCGCGCCCGTGCTGACAAAAGTCAATATCAAAGTCGGGCATCGAGACCCGCTCGGGATTTAAAAAGCGCTCAAAGAGTAAGTTATAGCGCAGAGGATCGAGATCGGTAATCCCCAATGAAAAGGCGACCAAGGATCCGGCACCTGATCCTCTGCCTGGTCCAACAGGCACGCCATTATTTTTGGCCCAGTTAATGAAGTCCGCGACGATCAAGAAGTAGCCAGGGAACCCCATTTGCGCAATCGTATTGACCTCGAAGCGCAAGCGCTCGCGATAGCGGGGCTCAAGTGCGGCTCGCTCTTCTTCCTTGGGATAGAGTTTGCGCAGATTTTTATCCAACCCGATCTCTGCCTGTTGCATGAGGTATTGATCGAGTGGCATGCCATCGGGCGTTGGGAATTCGGGTAGCCGCGCTTGACCCAAGGTCAAACTGAGATTACACATCTTGGCAATCTCCACTGTGTTAGCAAGTGCTGCCGGAAGATCTGCAAAGCGCTCCTGCATTTGCGCTTGCGTCAGAAAATATTGCTCTTCAGTAAAGCGTTTGGGGCGACGTGGATCACCCAATAACTCGCCTTCAGCGATACAGACTCGCGCTTCGTGTGCCGTGTAATCCTCGGGCTTCATGAACTGAATCGGATGAGTTGCGACTACCGGAATTTTTAGATCACTCGCGAGTTGGCAAGCAAGCTGAGTATGCGCCTCTTCTTGAGCATGACCAAAACGTTGGAGTTCTACAAAATAGCGACTACCAAAGACCGTTTGCCAGTGAGTGGCCGTCTCGCGCGCTTTGGCCTCATCGCCATTTAGAAGTGCAACCCCCACATCCCCCAGATGCGCGCCTGAGAGGGCAATTAAGCCCTCGGCGAGGGTTTTCTTCTTTGCCCCTTTACCGCTTGCGGGTAGGGGCTCACTTAACCAATCCGGATGAATCTCCGCTCTTCCATGACGCTGATTATGGAGCGACGCTTTACTTAAAAGCTCGCAAAGATTGAGGTAACCCGTATGGTTTTGCACCAGGAGCAACATACGATAGGGTTGATCGGGCTCTTGGGGATTCGTCACCCACACATCGGCACCTGCGATCGGTTTAATCCCTGAGGAGCGGGCCGCTGAGTAGAACTTGATGAGACCGAACAAATTGCCCAAGTCGGTGATTGCGAGGGCGCCCATGCCATCCAAAGCAGCAGCCCCCACCGCGTCATCGATGCGCACCACCCCATCGGTAATCGAGTACTCCGAATGCATGCGAAGGTGGATAAATTGGGGCGCTGCCATATGAGATGATTTTAGCTGTGCGTACTACCCAATCTTGAACCCGATGACCTCCTCTTTAAATCCTCAATTCAATCAAGGCACTAGGTCAAAAGACTATGCGGGTAGGAGACCCTACCGGGGTCGCTTTGCTCCTTCGCCCACTGGACCCCTTCATCTGGGTTCGCTCGCAACCGCTTTAGGAAGCTGGCTCGATGCCATGGCGCATGGTGGAACATGGCTGGTTCGAATCGAAGATGTGGATACTCCCAGAACAGTGCCTGGGGCCGATCGGTTGATCTTGGGTCAACTACAAGCATGTGGTTTGGAATGGGACGAGGCACCGGTCTGGCAATCTCAACGGACAACTCACTATCAAAACGCTCTGGAACAACTCATCACGATCGATCGCATCTATGGCTGTCAATGCTCCCGCAAGCAAATTGAAGAGGTCTTACAAAAAGAAGGGGTTTTGATTAAGCCGAATCAAGAGCTGATTTACCCAGGAACGTGTCGAGAGCGAAAGGTATCGATTCAAAATCATGCCTTACGCATTCGCTTACCACACGAGTGCGAAATCAGCTTTACAGATCGAGATTTGGGTAAGCAAACCCAAGATCTAAATACACAAGTGGGGGATTTTGTTCTGCGCCGAGCTGACGGACTCTTTACCTATCAGTTAGCAGTGGTGGTCGATGATCACTTACAAGGGATCACGCATATTGTGCGGGGTGAAGATTTACTCAGTAACACTTCACGGCAAATCTATTTACAACAATGCTTGGGTTATCAAACCCCAAGTTATTTGCATTTACCACTCGTGACCAATGACGCTGGCGAGAAACTCAGCAAACAAACGAAAGCGGCTGCGGTTGATATCACTCACCCGGAGTCGATTCGAGTCAGCCTCTGCCATGCAGCAAATCACTTGGGATTACAAAACGATCCGATTAGTGGAAGTATTACGCAGTGGTTATACCGTAAGGTGCAGGAGTGGCAGGAGCGCCACTTGGTTTAGTTACTTTTTAGTGCCGCCCAAGAGTGCGCCAAGCACTGGCTTTTTTTGATTGGCGCCCGGCTTAATCGATGTACTCGTTGGCTCTTGCTTAGGTGCTGCCGTGATTTGCGCCGGCTCATAAGGCATGAAAAAAAATGGGTCGGCCGCAATCGCTTTAGATCCACTACTTTTACTCTCTCGCTCACTCGTGGGTAATCGCGCAATCGTGAGTTTGCGCTTCATGAGTTTCTCAATATCCTCGAGTAAGCGCTTTTCGCTATCATCGACTAAGGCAATTGCGTCACCTTTGCTACCGGCGCGCCCAGTGCGCCCAATTCGATGAATGAAGTCTTCAGCATTAAACGGAAGTTCATGATTAATCACACAAGGCATATCAGCAATATCTAAGCCGCGTGCTGCAACATCGGTAGCGACTAAGGCATCGATCGCGCCGGTCTTAAACGCTTCCAAGGTTGCCATTCGCTCGGTTTGACTCTTATCCCCATGAATTGCTGCTGCCTTAATGCCATCGCGCTCCAAAGCACTCGCTAGGCGCGCACATCCCATGCGGCTATTAGTAAAGATGATGCACTGGCGGCTTAAGCCGGCCTTCACCCGGTTTTGTAATATCGCCACGATGGCTGCACGTTTATGTTCGGAGGGCACCAAGTGCACCACTTGATTAACCGTATCGGCTGCGGCATTTTGCCGAGCCACTTCAATGGTCACGGGATTACGCAAGTAGGTTTGTGCGAGCTTCTTAATCTCCGGAGAAAAAGTTGCGGAGAACAATAAGGTCTGACGCTGTGCGGGGATCAAATTGATGATCCGCTGTAGATCGGGCAAGAAACCCATATCCAACATACGATCAGCCTCATCCAATACCAAGAGTTGCACTTGTGACAAATCGGCCGTTTTACTGGTGATGTGATCAAGTAAACGCCCAGGGGTTGCAATCAAAATCTCTACCCCCGATCGCAGCAAGGCTGTTTGAGGTTTGATGTCAACACCACCAAATACAACGGCCGTGCGTAGATCCGTAAATTTGGCATAAAGGCTCGCGTTCTCAGCCACCTGATCGCTTAACTCTCGGGTTGGGGTCAGAATCAAGGCCCGAATAGGATGGCGCGCGGGCGAGGTACTCGTATTGGCCTGCGGCAACAGCTTCTGAATAATCGGTAAGGTAAAGGCAGCGGTTTTACCAGTTCCAGTTTGGGCTGCGCCCATCACATCCCGACCTTCTAGGACGACTGGAATCGCCTTGGCCTGAATTGGGGTTGCTTGGGTATAGCCCTGCTCCTCAACCGCTTTGAGGATCTTGGGATCTAATTGGAAATCAGCAAAATTAGCGCTGGGCGCATTACCCGAATCGGGTAGGTTTGGATCAGTTTTTGTAGACACCCCTTGATTTTACAGGCTTTAGAGACCCATTTAGGATTTTGGTCAAATATTGCCAACCAAAAAATGGATCAAAAACCATCAACCAAGTTCCGACTTTCTCAATAGAACGGTTAAAAAAGTCAGGTAAACGGCCAATTTATACGAATCGGCTCAAATTTTGAGCCGTATTTTTAAAAATACGGCTCATGTTTTCCTACAAACTGGTTTTTGAATCAGGGCAAAATCGCGGCAATACCGGCTCTAGCAATGCCCGCATCATCGGCTGACTTCACGCCAGATACGCCGACCGCACCGATGGTGTGCCCATCCACATCAATGTTGACTCCGCCCTCGAGCATGCCCTTAATGTGAGGAACGGTCGCAAAGGCAGTTCGGCCGTTATTAATGATGTCCTCATACACCTTGCTCTCACGCTTGCCCATTGCCGCAGAGCGAGCCTTGTCTTGAGCAATATAGGAGGATACCGGGGCGCAGCCGTCACGACGGATCAATCCCAATAAATGCCCGCCGTCATCGCACACGGCAATCGTGACCGCCCAATTGTGTTTCTCGGCATGGGAATTGGCGGCATCTAAAATTTTTTGCACATCGACTTGGCGCAAATAGGGTTTATTGGCTAGCATGGTGGTCTCCTTGATATTTTGATTCTTTCTTTAGGATCATTCTGCCACGGTTCTTATCAGCCTAGGCAATAGCCACCCGCAAACTCCCAATTGGCTTTCTAACTGGTTTTACCCGAATCTCAATGTTGTAACCAAGGCAGGTGAGACAGTCCATCAGCTTGCGCTCGGACAAATTAGAGAAGTCTCCATTAATCATGGCTGAGACTTTTGGCTGTGAAATACCCATCCGTTGCGCAGCTTCAGCCTGAGTCAACTGAAGGCGGTCAATCGCTTTAATAATTTGAATGACCAGATCAGTCTTAATCTTAAGTTTGTCAGCGTCAGGCAAACCTAGGTCTGCATACACATTTTTCGATCCTCGAGTAATTTCAGTACCGCCCATTTCTCTTTTCTTCATCTTCCAACTCCTTGGCTATTTTTTCAGCCATCTTTAAACGTCCTCTAATGACATCCATATCCTCTTTTGGCGTTGCTATTCCCTTTTTACTCTTTTTCTGAAAACAATGTAGTACAAAAACTGCTTGGGCATACTTCACGGTATACATCGCTCGATAGGTACCGCCCTCATCTGTTTCAATAATCTCCACGACGCTCGATCCACCAAACCCCTGCAAAATTTTGGTCGACGAATGACGAAGACCCGATTGAGCCAAAGAGAGTGCATATCCAAACCCTCGCTTTACTTCATTTGGTAGAGCCAATAAATCTTTGTAACTGCTTCCGATCCAAAATAAAGGTTTTTCAATATCATGCATGAGAAAATTATACCTGAAATAGTATAAACAATTCCTGAGTAGTTCCTTGCCCATAGTCGGCAAAGGGATCTTGCACCCCTGAAAAGTAGCACTTAAATCACTACAATTATTTTTAATAAATATTGTTCTATGTCATTGCGCATCAATCACCCTGCTAATAGTCTTCCTTCATGACCAAAATTGCACCCGATCCCAGCTTTACTGTAAGCAGCCTGCCGCCTGAGATTTCCACCAAGCTCCAACAGCATGTTGAGGGCGA
>VFQS010004307.1_pt1 | contig 10392 bp, 10 predicted proteins | sample 3512361 | NCBI WGS metagenome assembly VFQS01 (sample SAMN10412375, study PRJNA504923) | tailings metagenome | isolation source: Relicate 1 Philex TSF3 active mining | place: Philippines | reverse complement strand
GGAGCAATGCCGTATTCTCGTAATTTATTCCGGCCATTTTCTGACATCCAATCAGTAGTCCAAGCAGGAGAAAGGGTGCTTTTGACTTCTGTTTTGATAATTGGATTTATGGTCTTTAAGATTTCTTGTTCAATAGTTTGCATTGCAGGACAACCACTATATGTAGGTGTTATTGTAATTGTACATAGTTCGTTTTCAATTTCTACGGACCTTACAATTCCTAAATCTACAATACTTAAAACAGGAATCTCTGGATCAGAAACTTTTTCCAGAGATTCCCAAATAATTGAATTTGTTACCATGTTGAATTTGGGTATGTTCTTTGCATAAATTGCATTTCAGCAAGAAGATAACCAAGATGTTCTGTATGAATTCCCTTTCTACCGCCTGTTTGGAAAAAAGTAGATGTTGGAATGGTTAATGTTGCTTCGGTTAGGATAGCATGTACATATTCCAACCAAGATGATTTTATTTCCGAAACAGAAATGCCTAATTCTAAATCTAATATCTCAGCATATGCTTGATTTTCTTCAAATAATTCATTGGTATATTTCCAAAGAAAATCGATAGCAGTTTGAATTCGGCTATGAGATTCTTCGGTTCCATCTCCTAATCGAATAATCCATTCTGAAGAATGTTTTAAATGATATTTAGTTTCTTTTAATGATTTTTCAGCGATGGCAGATAATTGTTCATCTTTAGAATTGATTAATTTTTCAAAAAACAATTTTCTAAATGCATCAAAGTAAAATTGTCTCGCTAGGGTGTATGCAAAATCGCGATTAGGTTGTTCAACTAAAAGCGCATTTTTGAAATCATTGTCAACTCTCAAAAAGGCAAGTTGATCTGGAGTGATGTCTTTTTCGCTTAAAGTGGAAGCATATTCATATAAGTTGTTTGCTTGTCCGATAAAATCTAAAGCGATGTTTGTAAGCGCAATGTCCTCTTCTAATATTGGACCATGTCCACACCATTCAGATAAACGCTGTCCTAAAATCAAACTATCATCAGCAATTTCTAATATGAAATTATATAATTGGTTTTTAGTATTCATATATAAATCAATTACATGTGAGAGATTCCGTCAGGAACATTGTAAAAAGTAGGGTGACGGTAAATTTTGTCTTCAGCCGGTTCGAAATAAGCGTCTGAATCTTTCGGATCAGAGGCAGCAATCAATTTAGATTCTACTACCCAAATACTAACACCTTCTAGTCTTCTTGTATAAACATCACGTGCATTTTCAATTGCCATTTCAGAATCAGCAGCTCTTAAACTTCCAACGTGTTTGTGGCTTAAACCTTGTTTACTTCTGATAAAAACTTCCCACAAAGGCCATTCTTTTGTACTCATAATATTTTAGATTTAAAGATTTAAAGATGAAAGACAAAAGACTTGTTCATTTTCTAAATCTTAAGGTTATTTAAGTTTGTAAAATTCTTTTTTCTAAATTTCTTTAATCTTAAGGTCTATTTTATTTTTTCTTTTTTCAGCAAAAGCAAGTGCAGCTTCTCTTACCCACATACCATTTTCTTTTGCTTTTTTTCTTGCTTCGATTCGTTCAAAATTACAAGGGCCATTTCCTTGAACAACTTGATTGAATTCGTTCCAATTGATAACTCCAAAATCATAATGACCACGCTCTTCGTTCCATTTTAAATCTTTATCGGGAACAGTTAAGCCAATCATTTCCGCTTGAGGTACTGTAACATCTACGAATTGTTGTCTCAAGTCATCATTACTTACACGTTTGATCTTCCATTTCATAGATTGCTCAGAATGGGTAGAATCTTTATCGCTTGGACCAAACATCATCAAAGCAGGCCACCACCATCTGTTTAAAGATTCTTGTGCCATTGCTTTTTGTTCCGGAGTTCCATTTGCCAATGTAGAAATAATTTCAAAACCTTGTCTTTGGTGAAAAGATTCTTCTTTACAAACTCTAACCATTGCACGAGCATATGGACCGTATGAACAACGACACAAAGGAACTTGATTCATAATTGCCGCTCCATCTACCAACCAACCAATACTACCCATATCTGCCCAAGTCAAAGTAGGGTAGTTGAAAATCGAAGAATATTTAGCTTTACCCGAATGTAAGTCATCAATACTTTGTTCTCTGTCCATTCCTAAAGTTTCGGCAGCACTATATAAATAAAGTCCGTGACCAGCTTCATCTTGTACTTTGGCAAGTAAAACAGCTTTTCTTTTTAAACTAGGGGCTCTTGTTATCCAATTACCTTCTGGTAACATACCAACAATTTCAGAATGTGCATGTTGCGAAATTTGTCTGATTAATGTTTTTCGGTATGCATCAGGCATCCAGTCGTTTGGTTCTATTTTGATATCAGCATCGATCTTTGCTTGAAATCTTTTTTCTAATTCATCTATGCTTAACTTTTCCATAATACTGCGGTTTAGGAGGGTACATAAATATGTAATACAAATCTAACGATTTTATTCTTATTAGTAAATTACAAAAAATAACCGAGGTAGTATACTTTTATTTTTTATTGATGCTTAAACAATACTTTTTGTAACTTTGTTCCTTATTTTCGAATAAATATTTTTATTTATCTGACTCTGAATGAAACCAAATTTTTATACACTTGAAGTCCTTGAGGTTAGAAGTGAAACTGCTGATTCTGTTTCGATTTCTTTGAATATTCCACTAGAACTACAATCTGCATTTAAGTACCAATCCGGTCAATATATTACATTTAAAACTATTCTTGATAACGAGGAAATAAGAAGATCTTATTCTTTATGCTCTTCACCTTTTGAAAATGAATGGCGAGTAGCAGTTAAAAAAATAGAGAATGGTAAATTTTCTACTTATGCAAATGAAGTTTTAAAAGCAGGAGAGTCTGTGGAAGTGATGTCTCCAATGGGGAATTTTCTTTTACCTGAAGAAATTGAAAATAAATCGTTTGTGTTTTATGCATCTGGTTCAGGAATAACTCCTGTGTTCTCTATGATTAAAACGATTCTTTCACAAAGCAAAACAGCAGAAGCAACTTTAGTATACGGAAATAAGGGGTTTAATTCAATTATATTTCGTGAGGAATTAGAAGCGTTGAAGAATTTGTACATGGACAGATTCAGAGTGATTCATATTTTATCAAGAGAGAGTTTAGGAAATAAATTACAATCGGGTAGGATTGACAAAGAAAAAACGAATGCGATAATCAAAACTTTGGTGCCGATTGATCAAACTGATGGGGTATTTATATGTGGACCTGAATCGATGATTTTAGGCGTAAAAGAAGCGTATGTTGAACATGATTTTGACGCTAAAAAAGTGCATTTTGAACTTTTTGGTACGGTGACAAAAGTCGTTGAGCAACAAGTAAACGAAGAAATAATTACCGCTCGAGTTAAAGTTATTTTAGACGGTGAAGAATTGGATATAAATTTAGCATCTAACGAAAAAAACATTTTAGATGCAGCATTAGATGCAGGTGCTGATTTGCCATTTGCTTGTAAGGGAGGAGTTTGTTGTACTTGTAAAGCTAAAATTTTAGAAGGTACAGCGAAAATGACTGTAAATTATGCATTAGAACCTGATGAGGTTGAAGCAGGTTATATTTTGACTTGTCAAGCACACCCAACATCAGAAAAATTAGTAGTTTCATTTGACGATTAAACATTATGGGATTTTTTTCAAAATTATTTGGCTCAAAACAAGAAAATGAGTTAAAACAACATCAAGGTTACCACACGCTTAAAGTGAGTAATGTGCAAAGATTGACTGAAGACAGCGTGAAGATTTCATTTGATATTCCAAGTGATTTAACTTCAAAGTTTGATTTTATTGCAGGTCAATATTTAACAATCATAAAAAATATAGATGGTGAAGAATTAAGAAGATCTTATTCAATTTGTAGCGCACCATCTGAAAAGTTATCGATTGCTGTTAAAAAAGTACCTTATGGTAAATTTTCCAATTGGGCTTTAAACAGTTTGAATGATGGTGATGAATTATTGGTTTCTGAACCTCAAGGTAATTTTAAACTTGATTCAAATGCTCGTTTTATTGTTTCATTTGTCGCAGGGAGTGGTATTACACCAATCTTATCGATGGTTAAAAAATTAGAAAACGAAGTAGCTGATTTTAGATTGTTTTATGGAAATAAAACTTCTAATTCGGTGATGTTTAAATCTGATTTAGCGAACTTAAAAAACACTAAAACAACTTTTGCTTATTCACAAGAAAAAGTAGATGGTGAATTACAAGGAAGATTAACCAAAGAAAAAATCACTGAAATAATTAAGTCTGACCTTAATCTATTGAAAGCTGATGCTTATTATATGTGTGGGCCTGAGGAATTGATTTTAAATGCAAAGACGGTATTGGAAATGTTTGGTGTAAATAAAGATAAAATTCATTTTGAATTATTTACTACACCAGTTCTTATGAAGCAAGAGAATACTGAAGCAAAAGAGATTTATCCTGGTAGAACTGAAGTTACAGTTATTTTGGATCAAGAAAAAATTGAATTTGATTATAATGCTAAAGATAAAACAATACTTGAAGCATTAAATGATAAGGGTTTTGATCCTCCATATTCTTGTAGAGGCGGAGTGTGTTGTGCTTGTCGTGCAAAAGTATTGGAAGGAGATATGTTGATGTTGATGAATTATTCGTTGACCGATGAAGAAGTTAAAGAAGGTTATGTGTTAACTTGCCAGTCTCACCCAACTACTGAAAAAATTGTATTATCATACGATGCATAAAAATATTCTAATCGTAGGAGCAAGTACAGGAATTGGTGAAGAAATGACCAAATTATTTGCTTTAAATAAAGAAAATACGGTGTTAGCGATTTCTAGAAATGTAGAATCAAATACTGATTTCGAGATGTTAGAAAACGTAATATGTAAAAATATAGATTTAGAATCTACTAATTTAAAAACAGATTTAGATCAATTTTTGGATGGTTTTCAGTCGATTGATTATGTAGTTTTCAATGCTGGTAAATTGATAAATAAACCATTTTTAGAATTAACCGAAGAAGAAATATTATCAAGTTACAAAGTCAATGTGCTTTCTGCTTTTAATGTCTTTCAAGTTGTTATACCAAAATTGAAGAATCCAAATTCACATGTGGTTACAATTAGTTCTATGGGGGCATTTCAAGGGTCGGTTAAATTTTCTGGTTTATCGAGTTATTCTTCTTCAAAAGCTGCTTTAACAAATTTGACTGAGATGTTAGCTGAAGAATTCAAGAATTCAAATATCAGTTTTAACTCTTTATGTTTAGGGGCAGCTCAAACAGAAATGTTAGAACAAGCATTTCCAGGATATCAAGCCCCTGTTTCAGCCTCTAAAATGGCTGAATATATTGTCGATTTCACATTAAATGCGAATCAATGGATAAATGGTAAAGTAATTCCAGTATCATTATCTACTCCATAACCAATAAAAAATAAACAATAATTCCTTTAAAAATTTTATTTTTGATACTTTGTGTATAAAACGACAACATATGATTAGATACTTTGTAGCCTTTGCGTTATTTTTTTCTCTTTTTTCTTGTGCAAAATCTAAACATAAGATTGGAGATTTGTACAAAGGAGGATATATTTTTAAAATTAATATGTGGGGAAAAGGGTTGTGTGCCGCACCAACTGATAAAAAAGGTGGCCTTAAATGGGGGTGTTATGGTTCATTAATTGAAGGAGCAGATGGTGAAGAAGTAGGGGATGGTGAACAAAATACCAAAGATATAGTTGATATGTGTGAAGAAATGTCAGCAGCTAAATATTGTGATGAATATGAAGTTGATGGATATGACGATTGGTATTTACCATCTATCGGTGAACTTGAGTTGATGTATAGTAAGCTGTATGCAAATGGATTGGGAGGTTTTTCTTCTGGTAAATATTGGAGTTCAACAGAAAATTTTTCATTGGGTGCTTGGCATTTCAATTTTGGAACAGCCGAAAGAGGTAATAATGAACATAAAAATACTGCTTTAACTTTTAGGCCAATTAGATCTTTTTAAATATGTTAGCACTTCTATCTAAAGAAATAAAAAGTTTTTTAACTTCTACAATAGGCTATGTTTTTATAATTATCTTTCTTATAACTTCTGGTTTATTTCATTGGGTAATCTCTTACTCCACTAATCTTTTAGAGGGAACAGAATCGGATTTAATTCCTTTTTTTAATCTTTCTCCTACCATTTTTTTAATTTTAATTCCTGCAATTACAATGAAATCAATTGCTGAAGAGAGAAAAAATGGAACGATTGAAGTTTTGTTTACTAAACCAATTTCAGATTTTGAAATTATAATGGCTAAGTACCTTTCATCTGTATTATTGTTAATTATCTCTCTTATTCCTACTTTGATTTATTATTGGTCCATGTATTCTTTAGGCAATCCTATAGGTGTAATTGATGATGGAGCAACTATCACTTCTTATGTTGGATTAGTATTATTAGGTTCTGCCTTTATTTCTGTAGGAGTTTTTTCATCAGCCTTGACTAATAGTCAAATTGTTGCCTTTATATTAGCCATGTTTTTTTGTTGGTTTTTGTATGACGGTCTTAGTTTATTAGGTTCATTTAACTTGATGGGTGATTTTGATTTAATAATAAGATATTTAAGTGCATCTTATCATTATGAATCTATTAAAAAAGGAGTAGTTGATACAAGTGATTTAATTTATTTTTTCTCTGTGATAACAATCTTTGTTTTAAGTTCATTAACTGTTTTAAAATCATTAAAAAAATAACATTGTTTTGAAAACGAAAAGAAATATTTTTAATTGGTCATTTCTAACAATAATTATTATTGGTATAGTGATTTTGAATGTAATAGCATCATTGCTCTATGTAAGATTTGATTTAACTGAAGATAAACGTTTTTCGCTTTCGAAAAACACAGAAAATTTTCTAGAAAACAAGTCAAGTTTTAATGATCGTGTTTTATTCAAAATATACTTAGACGGGAACCTTCCTGCAGAACTTAAATCTTTTAGAAATTCAATAGAGGATAAACTTAAGGAGTTTAAACGATTTGCAGGTAAAAGAATTGAATATCAGTTTATTGATCCAAATGAGGGTTCGGAACAAGATAAAACTTTTCTTTTTCAAACTTTATATAATAAAGGAAAAGGTATCATGCCCATGGATTTAATGTTCATGAAAGATGGTTCTAACAATCAAATGTTACTTTGGCCAGGTGCCGAAGTTGAGTATAATGGAAGTACTGTCTCGTACGTTCAGTTTTTACCAGGTACACCTCAGGGTAAATTTTATGAATTAAATGATCAGTTTGGAGCTCAAATTCAAAATTCAATTAATAATCTTGAATACATATTAATAAGCTCAATTAAAAGAGCAACTCAAAATTTAAAACCTCGGATTGCTTTTCTTCAAGGTCATGGTGAATTGAGTTTTAAACAAACTCAGCGAGTAAGATCTTTGATTTCGCCTTATTATACAGTAGAGGACATTGAATTAAATGATTCTATTGATGCACTTAAAGGTGTAACAGGGCTAATAATAGCAAGACCAACTAAACCTTTTACAGAAAAAGATAAATACCTAATTGATCAATTTTTGATGAACGGGGGTAGATTAATGTGTTTTATAGATAAGTTGAATATTTTAGAAGATTCTCTCAAAAAAAATGGATATACACACACAACTCGAAATAATCTAAACATTGATAAAATGTTATTTGATTATGGAATAAAAATAAATGATAATTTAGTTTTTGATGTACAATGTTCACCTAAACTTATACCAACAGCAAAACAATTTTTGATTCCTTGGTTTTATGGTGTGAGGTCTACAAATACTAATCATCCAATAGCAAGAAATTTAGACCCTGTTTTTTTTAATTATGTATCTGATATTCAATTTGTTGGAGAAGATGGTAATAGTAAAAAATCTGTTTTAACTAGCTCAACTAATTCTGCTGTTACTGGGTTAGCACCAATGATTAGTTTAATAATGTATAAAAATTACGGACCTAATCCAAGACTTAATCCAACTCCAGATGATGAATCGAATAAAAAAACAATAGCAGCAGTGGTAGAGGGTAACTTTGAATCTCATTTTAAAAATAGAATTGTAAGTGAATTTGTAAATAATCCAGCAGTTAAATTTTTAGATAAAAGCAAGTCTGAAGGAAAAATATTTGTTGTCGGTAATGGACGTTTTATTGAGAATAGATATGATTCATTATTAAGAGATTCAGATAGTACATATGTTTATAGACCTTCTGCATTTAACAATTTAAAAATGGATGAAACAATGGCTATGGCGAATATGCAACCATTATTATACGGAAATCAAGAATTTTTTCAAAATTTAGTAGATTATATGATGGGGGATCATTCTGTGTTAGATATTCGAAGCAAACAAATTGATTTTCATGCTATTGATAAAGAAAGGGTTAAGAACGAATCCGGTTACTTTAAAATTATTAACATCTTTGTACCTACAATGATTATTGTATTACTTGGTACAGTTATATTTTATTTAAGAAAAAGAAAATACATAGTTAAATAATGGGAAATAACAAAAAAACAACTTCGCTTGTAATTGTAATTGTAATTGTTGGATTACTTGGTTTTTTTGCGACTAATTTGGTTCGTGTTAGAGGTAAATCAGATACAGAACTTTTAGATTTTGAAATTAAGGACACATCTAGTGTGGACAAAATAATTATTTCAGATTTATATAAAAATAAGATTGAATTAATTAAAGAAAACGAAATTTGGACAAATTCAAAGCGTGAATGTATTACACAGGCTCCAATACATACGATTCTTGAAACCTTTAAAAATATACAGTTTAAAGGTTATGTACCTGAAAATGCTAGAAAAAACATTATAAATCGTATGATGGGAAATCACACTAAGGTTGAAGTTTTTCAAAACGGGAAATGGTTTAAAACATGGTATGTAGGATTTTCCACTCAAGATCATTACGGAACTTATATGCAATTAGAAACACCTTCTGAAAAAAGTGATCTTCCAGTTATTATGAAAGTGAAAGGTTTAGAAGGTATTATTGAGCCAAGATTTTTTGCTGATCCGCGAAGATGGATATGTACAGAACTATTTGCATTAGATAAAAATCAAATTGCTTTTGTTGATGTTAAATTATTGGAAAATCCTAAAAGAAGTTTTTCAGTCAAAAAAAATGGTTCAAAATATAGTGTAAATGTCGGAGGAAAAAAGCTTTCTAATTTAGATACTTCAATGGCAATTACTTATTTAAATAATTTTCAAAAAATCCATTTTGAAAGTGTAAATTACTCACTTAGTAAAAAACAAGTTGATTCCATTAAACATGCTAAGCCTTTTTGCATATTAAACTTGAAACAAATTTCAGGGAAATCGACGTCTCTTAGAATGTATAGAATACCTTTTGAAAAAAAGACTGAAGATATTTTTGGTGATACAGTTTCATATAATCAAGATAGATTTTGGTGTTTAATTCCAGGTGGTCAATTAGTCAAATGTCAGTATTATGTATTTAATCCTTTACTGATGGGACACTTGTATTTTGCTTTAAAACCAGAATTATAATTTTATTGCTAACTTTGAAAAAATAATAGACTATGAATTTTATAGTATCAAGCAACTTACTTTTGCGTCATTTACAGAGTATAAGTGGTGTTTTAACAACAAATAACTCACTTCCAATTTTAGATAATTTTTTATTTGAAATTAATGACGGTCAACTAGTTGTTTCAGCATCAGATGTTGAGACAACAATGAAAACCTCTTTGTCTGTAGATGCAAATGAATCTGGAAAAATAGCAATTCCAGCAAAGTTACTTTTAGATATTCTTAAAAATTTACCTGAGCAGCCTTGCACTTTCTTAGTGGATAAATCAAATTTTGGAATTGAAATTTCGTATGATAATGGAAAGTCTAAAATGGTTGGTTTCAATGGGGAAGATTATCCAAAATCTCCAGATATTGAAGGTAGTAATTCTGTTAAAATTTCTGCCGATATCATTTCAAAAGCAATTAATAAAACTATTTTTGCAACTGGAAATGATGAACTTAGACCTGTAATGAGTGGTGTTTATTGTCAGTTTTCTCCAGCTGAAATTATTTTTGTTGCTACGGATGCTCACAAATTAGTTAGATATAAACGAACAGATATAGTCTCCACTTCTAATGGGGCTTTTATTCTACCCAAAAAGCCATTGAATTTATTAAAATCTAATTTACGTGGTGATGAAGAGGTTCTAGTCGAATTTAATGATTCGAATGCAGTATTTACTTTTAACGATATTGTTTTAACTTGCAGATTAGTAGATGGTAAATATCCAAATTATGAAGCTGTTATACCAAAAGATAATCCAAATGTATTAACAATTGATAGACAACAGTTTCTAAGTTCTATTAAAAGA
>VFQS010004306.1_pt1 | contig 10394 bp, 8 predicted proteins | sample 3512361 | NCBI WGS metagenome assembly VFQS01 (sample SAMN10412375, study PRJNA504923) | tailings metagenome | isolation source: Relicate 1 Philex TSF3 active mining | place: Philippines | reverse complement strand
CAACTTGGAGCGCGCGAGCCCGGCGTCGACATCGAGCCGGATGACCACGAGGCGGGTGCGCCGCACGATGCGCTCGTAGCCCGGCTGGGCGACGAAGCCCAGTTGCGCGAAATCCCCCTGCGCCTCGGTCAGCCGGCGCAGCGCCGCCTCGGCCGCCGCGCCGTCGGGGTAGGCGAGGGCCAGCGTCACGCGCAGCGTCGCGGGCGTCCCCGTCTCCGCGACGGCCACGGTCACGCTCTCCGCTTTGGCGGCGATTTCCTCGACCCGGGGTCCGATCCAGCCCCGTTGGCGGGCGGGCAGGGCGAAGTCGCCCGGCTTCGGCACATGGAGCAGCAGCAGGAGGCCGTCGGTCGTCGCCGCCAGCGCGGCCGCCTCGGGCGGGAGCGTCACCGAGCCGTCGCCGCCCGCGCCGGGCAGCTCCGGGGCGCTGTCGGCGGGGCCGAGGCCGAGGTCGAGGCGCGCTTGTCCGGATTCCGCGAGGTCGGCCAGCCGCTCGCGCGTCGTCGCCCGTCGTTCGGGCGCCTCGAGCGCGGCGAGCGCGGTGAGGAGGCCGGCGCCGGTCCGGCTTCCGGCGATGGCGGCGGGGTAGGCCCGAGCCATGACGGGATGGGGACGGGCGAGGTCGAGCGGCAGGGGGCGTTGCCAGAGGCTCCAGGCACCGAGACCGAGGAGGCCCGAGACCGCGAGGGAGAGCGCGAGGCGCCGCCGGTTCATGGGTCCATTGTCGCCGCGCCGGCCCGAAACGCAAGCGGGCGGCCCTGAGGCCGCCCGCGATGGGATGCCGGGAGCCGTTCAGCGCCCGGTCGACGTGTTGTCCGCGATCTCCTTCTTGAGGAGCTCGGCGGCCTTGGCGGCGGGATAGGTGATCTCGAAGGTGGCGCGGTCGCCGGCCTGCTCGATCTTCAGGCGCTGCACGAGGGCCAGCAGGTCCGCCTTCTTGGCGGCGTCCTCGGGCGTGTCCTCGGCGGCCGGCATCAGGCCGAGCTGGGCGAAGCCGATCAGTCCCTTGGCCTGGGTCACGGCCTCGGTGGCCTTGGCGGCGCTGACGAAGGTCAGGTCGCCGCGGAATTGGATGTCGGCGGTGTTCTCGCCGGCGGCGATCGCGAGGGTCTTGGCGCCGGAAGGCTGGGAGGGCTGCGACGGGTCGGCGCCGGCGGCCTGCGCGGCCTCCATGGCGAGGACGTCGACATGGGCGGCCATCCAGCCGCCGCTGATGGCGGCCATGGCGGCGGGCAGGGTGGCATGCTTCCAAGGCTTGTTGGCCTTCAGCGCCTCGGCGGCGCCGAGCAGGCTCGCCTCGTCGGCGATGAGGAGCGTGGCGTCATCGGCCGCGATGAGGAAGAATTCCCGGTCGGGGGTCGACGTGGGGGCGCCGAGGGCGCCGAAGGCGCTGTCGAGGCCGGATGCCGACCAAGCCTTGAGACCCGCGACGGTGCGCGAGGGCACCTTCTTCTCGGTCCCGAAGGCCTCGATCCTCGACTTGTTGAACTTGCCGCGGATGAGACCCACGATGCGGGGGTTCTGATTGTCCGCCGGATCGATGAGCAGGGTGACGTCGCGGACATCGCGGATGTCGGTGATGCCGAGCAGCTCGGCGCTCCGGTTGGCTTCCTTGTCGGCCTTGAACTGGCGGTTGAACTCGTCGACCATGACGCGGCCGACCTTGGTCTTGTCGGCCGCCTCGAGGGAGACGTGGACGACGACGGGGTGATTGCCCTCGGGCAGGCCCGAGGTGGGCAGGGCGGCTTGGGCGGCCGCGGCGAGCGCGAGGACGGCGCCGGTGAGGAGGTGTCGCATGGGGATAAGACAACCACTCCAAAAGAAAGGGGCTGGCGATGCCAGCCCCTTTGTCGGCCCAAATGGGCGATTAACGGCCCTTTTGGTCGGTTTTCTTGTCGGCCTCGGGCTTGGGGGCGACCGCGGGGGCGCCGGCAGGCGGGGGAAGGGCGGGGCCGGGGGCGGCCGCCTCCAGGGTCGCCAGCACCTGCTTCTCCAGCTTCCCGAGGATCGCCTTGCAGCGCTCGACGCCATGCTTGGCGACGAGTTGGAGCTCGGTTCCCTGTTGATTGACCATCACCGAGCCGAGGAGCGCGGCGGCCTCCGATTTCATGAATCGGGTGTCCTCGTCGTCCTCGTCGGCCGGCATCGTCGCCATGGCGCCGATGGGCAGGAAGGCGCGGACTTGGTCGGCCGCGAGCTTGGCCTGGGCCTCGGTGGCGAAGGTGGCGCCGGCGAGCAGGCGGACATCGGTGGCGTCCTCGCCGAGGTGGAGGGCGGCGCGGGTCATGCCGCCCGCGAAGGGCTCCGCCGGGGCGCCGGCCTCGGCCGCCTCGGTGTCGAGCGCCGCCATCTTGGCGACGTCCGCATGGACGGTGGTGTGGCAGAGCGGGGTCGCGGCGGCGCCGGCCTCGGTCGTCGCGGGCAGGGCCAGGCTCGCGGCCTTGCCATTCCAGCGCCCGAGGGTCTTGCCGAGCTCGGCGACGGGCGCCACGAGCAGCACGCCGTCGGCCGGCATCATCACGGCATGGGGCGACTGCAGGATGGCCTCGAGCGGAATCTGCTCGGGGGCGCCGGAGACCTTCTGGAGCGCGCCGAGGAGGGAGGCGAGGTCCCAGCCCGTCGCGCCGTCGGCGGCGACGGACGCGGCGCCCTGCTGCTTGGCGAAGGCGTCGAACTTGGCCTTGCTCATCTCGAGGCGCATGGCGCCGAAGAAGGCGATGTCGGGACCGGCGGCCCCGGCGGTGACGCGCACGCCGAGGTCGAGGTGGTGGGCGCCGTCCTCGGCCGCGCCGAGGCTGGCCTGGAGGTCCTTGCCGGCCTGGACCTGGCCCGGGTTCAGCCGTTCGGCGGCCGCCTCCATGCGACGCTGCATGGCCTTCATGGCCGGTTGCAGCTTCGACTTGGCCGCGGTGTCGTAGGAGATGCGGACGCCGACGAGGACGTCGTCGGGAATGCCGCGGAGGGGCTCGGCCGCGAGGGCGAGGGCGGCGAGGCCGCAGGGGAGGAGGGAGGCGAGGCGCATGGGGTTACGTCGATGGGCGTAGCCAATCCGCGGAATTGTCCGTCCGCCAGCGCCAAATCCGGCCAACAAAAAGGGCGCGCCGTGAGGCGCGCCCTTGGGGTGAGGTCGATCAGGGACGCTTAGTAGCCGCCACGGTCGCCGCCGAAGCCGCCGCGACCACGGTCGCCGCCGCCGAAGCCGCCACGACCGCCGCCGAAGCCGCCGCGACCACCACGGTCGCCGCCGCCGAAGCCGCCACGACCGCCGCCGAAGCCGCCACGACGCTCACCGCCGAAGCCGCCGCGGTCGCCACCGCCGAAGGCGGGACGCTCCTCGCGAGGACGCGCGACGTTGACCTTCAGGGGACGGCCCATGAAGTCGACGCCTTCGGTCTTCGCGATGGCAGCCTGCGCGTGCTCGTTCGACGCCATCGTGACGAAGGCGAAGCCGCGAGCACGGCCGGTGAACTTATCGCGCATGACTTCCACGGTGGTCACGTCGCCGAACTGGGCGAAATGAGCGCGGATGTCTTCCTCGGTCGCTGCCCAGGGCAGGTTACCGACGAACAGTTTGTTTTCCATGTTTTTTCTTTCTTTTACCGACTCCGCATTGCCCGTTTCCGACCTCGGATTTCAAATTGCCATCGCTTGCGACCGACAACCCACCAGCTTCCTGCGGTGTTCCCTTATTAGTTGTTACGGGAACGGGCGTAAGTTGGACAAGGGTGGGCCGATAAGCAAGGTTAATCGGGGGAGGCGGAAAGGGCGGCCGAGTCCCTGTCCCGGAGCCTCCCTTCTTCCCTTCGCCCCCTTCCTCCCTTAATTCCCTCCCGTCTCCCCGCCTTGGATCCCGCCGACGCCATCCACCTGCTGCTCGCCGAGCTCCGCCGCCGGCGCGCCGAGGGCGTGCGCTCGGTCGATCTCAGCGCGGCGGGCGAGGCCGCCCTCGCTGATCTGCTCCGGCGGGCGAAGGGCGTCGCGACGCCCGAACCGGCTCCCGCCGCCGCCGAGTCCCGCCGCGAGGTCGCGCCCGCGCGCCCCGCCTTCCGGCCCGCCGAACCCGAGCCCCGGGCCAAGGCCGAGCCCCTGCCGCCCAAGGTCGCCGCTCCCCGCACGCCGAAGGTCGACGACGCCGCCGTGCCGCCGCCGCCCGAGGTGGCCATACCCGACCAGGGCGACAAGCTCGCGCGCCTCGGCGCGCTGCGCGACCGCGTGCTCGCGTGCCCCGAGTGCCGGCGCCAGCGCGCGCCGGGCGCCCGGCCCGTGTTCGGGGCGGGCAACCCCGACGCCGCCCTGCTCATCGTCGGCGAGGCCCCGGGCGCCGAGGAGGAGGCCGCCGGCGAGCCGTTCGTCGGTCCCTCCGGGCAGATCCTCGCCAAGGCGGTCGCGGCGATGGGGCTCGCCCGCGAGTCGGTGTATCTCGCCTACCTCATGCGCTGGCGTCCCGTCATGGCCAACGGCCTGGGCGAGCGCGCGCCGACGGCGCGGGAGGCCGCCTACTGCCTGCCTTACCTGCGCGCGGAGATCGCCATCGTGCGCCCCCGCGCCATCGTCGCGCTCGGGAACTCCGTCCTGAACGGCCTCATGGGGCTCGAGGGCGACAAGGCCCTGCGCATCACCCGGCAGCGCGGCGGCTGGCTGGAGCTCGACGGCGTCCCGGTGATGCCGACGTACCACCCCTCGTACCTGCTCCGCAACCCGTCGCCCGTCGCCAAGCGCGAGTTCTGGACGGACCTGCTCGCCGTCATGGAGCGGCTCGGCATGCCCGTCAGCGAGCGCCAGCGCGGCTTCTACGCGCCCCCGCCTCAGCGCGGGCTCTCGGAGTAGCGCGCGAGGGGGAAGGTCAGGACGCGGGAGCCGCGGCCGCTGGCCTTGAGCTCCCGGCGGCGCGCCGCCGGCAGGTCCTCGGCGGTGCCCTCCTGGAACCCGCAGGCGCCGGTGAAGAAGCCCTGCGTCTGGGTCGTCAGGGCGACGAGCTTGGTCGCGCCCTCCTTCTTGGCCTTGCGCTTGAGGTACTCGACGAGCTTGGTGCCGACGCCGCGGCCGTGGTAGAAGGGCTGGACGTAGACCGCGCCGAGCTCGCGGACCTTGGCCGCGCCGGGGAATCGGCGGAGCGCGGCGCAGCCGATGATGGAGTCGTCGATCTCGTAGACCACGAAGTCGCCGACCGACTGCTCGATCTGCTGGCGCGAGCGCGAGACGAGCGCGTCGGCCTTGGCGCCGTGGCGCGCGAGGTTGTAGAGGGCCTGGGCGTCCTTCTTCCGCGCGGGCCGGATCCGGTCGTAGTCGTTGGCATGCACCATCGTGCCGAGGCCGACCTTGTCGAAGATCTCGATGAGCAGGCCGCCGAAGACGCGGCCGTCGAGGATGTGGGCCCGCGGCACGCCCTCGTCGAGGGCGAAGGCCGCCTGCTGGGCCTTGCTCCGCAGGCGCGGCTCCAGCCCGGAGCGCCGGTCGGCGAGCAGGGCGGCGAGCTCGTCCTCGGGCAGGTTGACCTTGACCTCGCCGCCGACGGTCAGGCCGGCGTGGGGCGTCAGGTAGATGAGCTTCGAGGCGCGCAGGGCGACGGCGAGCTCGGCCGCGAGGTGGTCGCTGTTGACGCGGAGGGACTGGCCCTCGCGGTCGCACAGGATGGGCGTGACGAGGGGGAGGATGTCCTGCGCCAGCATCGAGGAGAGCAGCGCGGTGTCCACCTTCTCGACCTTGCCGGTGAAGAGGTGGTCCTTGCCGCGCAGGACGCCCACGCGGGTGGCGCGGACGGCGTTGGTGATGGCGCAGCGCAGGCCGGCCTGCGAGAGCTGCTCGAGCACCGTCTGCGAGACGAGCGCGGCGGCCTCGCGGGCGAGCGACATCGTGGGGGCGTCCGTCGGGCCCTCGCCGTGGATGTCGGGGGCCGAGATGCGGTGCTCGCGCAGGAGCTCGCCGAGCTGGTGGCCGATCCCGTGCACCAGCACGACCTTGATGCTGAGGCTGCGCAGCACCGCGATGTCGGTCACGAGGTTGACGAAGTTCTCGTGCGAGACCACGGCGCCGTCGACCGCGATGACGAAGACGTGGTCGCGGAACATCGGGACATAGCGGAGGATGCCGCGGAGGTCCGTCGGCTTGATCGCGCGTTCCCGGGGGGAGCCCATGCCGTTCCTTATGGACTCCGCGGCCGCGGGGGCAAGACTCCCCTGCGATGCGCCCGAGGCGCCCCAAGCCCGCCCTGCCCGAGGGCCTCGCCGAGCCCCTCGAGGCCTTCCTCGCCCATCTCGCGCTCGAGCGCGGCCTGTCGCCTCACACCGCCGCCGCCTACGAGGGCGACCTCCGCCAGCTCGCGGCGACCTGCGCGCGCGCCGGCCGGGCGTCCTGGTCGGAGGTCGGGGCGGGCGACCTCGACGCCTTCCTCGCGTGGCTCGGCCGCCGCAGGGTCGCGGCGGCCACGCTCGCCCGCAAGCTGGCCGCCGCCCGCGCGCTCGCCCGCCACCTCGTGCGCTCGGGCCTGCGGCGCGACGATTTCGCCGAGCTGGCGCAGGGTCCGCGCCATCGCCGCCGGCTGCCGGGCATGCTCAGCCCGGAGGAGGCCGCGCGGATCGTCGCCGCGCCCGACACGTCGACGCCGCACGGCCTGCGCGACCGCGCCATGCTCGAGCTCATGTACGGCTCCGGGCTCCGCGTCTCGGAGCTCTGCGGCCTCGAGCTGCCCGCGCTGGACCTCGACGAGGCCCTGGTCCGGGTGCGCGGCAAGGGATCCAAGGACCGCGTGGTGCCCGTCGGCGAGCCGGCGGCGGCCGCCATCCGCGCCTACCTGGCCGCCGGGCGCCCCAGGCTCGCCGGCGCGCGCACCGGCAGCGCGGTGTTCCTCTCCGAGCGCGGGCAGGCGCTCTCCCGCAAGACCTTCTGGGTGGGCGTCAAGGCCGCCGCCCGCCGCGCCGGCGTCGACAAGCCCGTGAAGCCGCACCTGCTGAGGCACGCCTTCGCCACGCACCTGCTCGGCGGCGGCGCCGACCTGCGCTCCATCCAGGAGCTGCTCGGCCACGCCGACATCGCGACGACCCAGGTCTACACCGCGGTCGACCGCGCGGCGCTGGCCGACGCGCACCGCCGGCACCACCCGCGCGGTCGCCGGCGCGGCTGACTCAGCGCGACGCGGACGTCGCCCAGCTGGCCAGGACGGCGAGCCCGAGCAGGACCGTGGCGGCGCCGAGCGCGAGGGGCAGGGCGCGGTCCTGCCAGCGGACGTCCAGGGGGTCGCCGGGTTCCTCGGCGCGGGAGACGGCCTCGCGCACGATCGAGAAATAGTAGTGGATGCTGATCGCCACGGACACCACCGCGAGGCCGAGCAGGAGCCAGGACTCCGTCTGGACGAGGGCGAAGAGCACGAGGAGCTTGGCGAAGAATCCGGCCGAGGGCGGGATGCCGGCGAGGGAGCCGATGCCGAGGGTGAGCGAGGCGGTCAGCGAGCCGCTGCGCCCGATCAGCCCGCGCAGCCCGATGAGCGGGCGGCTGGCGTCGTCGGCCGAAGGCGTCGCCGACAGGGCGCCGAGGGTGGCGAAGGTGCCGAGGACGTAGGCCAACAGGTAGGCGAGGACGATGACGGCGGAGAGCCCCCAGGCCGTCGAGGCGTCGGTGACCTTCGCGGCGGCGGCGAGGGCCGCGAGGAGGAATCCGGCGTGCGAGACGCCGGAGAGCGCGAGCGCGCGCTTGGCGTCGGTCGAGCCGAGGGCGCCGAGATTGCCCGCGAGGAGCGAGCCCGCGGCGAGCAGGGTGAGGACGCCGACGAGGCGGTCGCCGAGCGGCATCAGCGGCCCCTGCACGAGCAGGAGCAGGCCGACCACGCCGGCGGCCTTGGAGGCCGTCGCCAGCAGGGCGGTGACGGGGGTGGGCGCGCCCTGGTAGACGTCGGGGACCCAGCCGTGGAAGGGGAAGGCGCCGAGCTTGAAGCCCACGCCGACGAGGACGAGCGCCGCGCCGACCAGGCCGAGCGGGGAGCCGGGGGCGGCGGCGAGGGCGTTGGCGATCGCGGTGAAGGCGAGCGGGTCCGCGCCATTGGCGGGGTCCGCGCCGGCGAGCCCCTGCAGCAGCACGAAGCCCATCAGCAGGAACGCCGAGCTCAGGCCCCCGGCGACGAGGTACTTGACCGCGGCCTCGAGCGCGGGCCGGCTGGTGCGGAGGAAGCCGACGAGGATGTACAGGCCGACGGTCGCCGTCTCGAGGGCGACGAAGAAGGTCGCGACGTGGGCGGACTGGGCGAGGACCATCAGGCCCGCCGTCAGGATGAGCAGCACGTGGTGGAACTCCGCCTCGTCCGCCCCTCGGTCGCGGAAGAAGCGCGAGCCGATGAGGCTGGTGAGGAGGGCGCACGCCACGAAGAGCAGGCGCCAGGTGCCGGTGAAGGCATCCTGCCGGACCAGCCCGGCGAAGAGCGGGGCGGCCTCATGGGCGGACGCCAGAGCCAGCCAGCCGGCGCCGAGGAGGCCGACCCGGGCGACCGTGGGGATGAGCCAGCGGGCGGCCTTCGGCACGACGAGGCCTTGGACGAGGGCGACCAGCGCGAGGGCGGCGACGACGATCTCGGGCAGCAGCGCGCGCCAGGCGGACGCGGTCGGGGCGGCCTCCTTGAAGGCGTCGAGGGCGAGGAGGGAAAGGCTCATGGACGGAGAAGGCGGGTCACGAGGAAGGGCAGGCAGCCGATGGCGAGGGAGGCGGCGAGCAGGGCGAGCGGGCCGAGACGGTCCGCCCAGCCGATGTCACCCTCGTCCCTGCGCGCGGCCAGCTCGGCGTTGAGCGGGCCGTGGAAGACCGCCGCGGCGGCGCGCAGCATGTAGATGGCGGAGACGACGACCGTCGAGGCCGCGGCGGCCTGGATGGCGAGCGGCTGGTCGCGCAGGGCGAGGAAGATGCCGAACTCGCCCCAGAAATTCCCGAAGCCCGGCAGGCCGATGGAGGCCATGGAGGCGGCGATGAAGCAGGCGGCGAGGACCGGCGCGCGCTCGGCGAGGCCGCCGAGCTCGTCGAACCGGTAGGTGCCGGCCTTGAGGCGCACCTCGTGGGCGAGGGCGAAGAGGGCCGCGGCGGAGAGGCCGTGAGCGGCCATCAGCAGGACCGCGGCGTCGAGGCCGTCGGCCTTGCCGGTGGTGTCCGCGACCCAGAGGCCGAGGAAGATGGGCCCCATGTGGGCGACGGAGCTCCAGCTCACCAGCTGCTTGAGGTCGCGCTGCGCGAGGCAGACGACGCCGAGGAGGACGGTGTTGCCCAGGGCGAGCCAGAGGAGCGCGTCGGACCAGGGGCCGAGGTTGCCGACCGCGAGGGCGACGAGGACGGCGAGGCCGAACTTCTTGAGCGCGCCCGCATGGATCATCGAGACGGGTGTGGGCGCCGCCGAGTAGCCGGGCGCGGCCCAGCTGTGGAAGGGGAACAGCGAGACCAAGGTGCCGAAGCCGAGCAGCAGCAGGCCGGCCTCGGTCGGGCCGACGCCCGAGGCGGAGAAGTCGCACATCAGCAGGCCGGCGAGGCCGACCATCGCGCCGAGGGTCAGGTAGATCGCCATCTGCATGGCCGCCGCGCGGCGCCCCTCGCCGCCCCAATACAGGGTCAGGACGAACGTCGGGATGAGGGCGACCTCGTGCAGGACATAGGCGGCGATGACGCCGGGCTTCGTCGAGAGCGGCGAGGCGAACGCGCCGAGCGTGCCGGCCCAGAGGATCAGCACGAGGCCCAGGTAGGCATGCGGCAGGCGTACGTCCGGCAGCTGGCGCAGGGTCTTGTGCAGGGCGGCCGCGCCGACCACGACCGACATGCCGAAGAGCACGGCGCCGACGGGCTCGAGGAGGAAGCCGCCGACCGGGCTGGCCGCTCCGAGGCGCCCCTCGGTCAGGAGGAAGCCCAGCTGGAAGAGCGCCGGCAGGGCCGCGATGTTGCCCGCGAGCACGAGCCCGCCGTTGCCGACATGGCGGCCGAGGAGCAGGAGCAGCAGGCCGAGGGCGAGCGGCGCGCCGACCGCGAGGTCGAGGAGGGCGCCGGAGGCGAGGAAGTCGGTGTCCATCTCAGATAAGGCCCATCAGCAGGGCGGCAAGGAGGAGGGCGCCGGCCACGAACCACGCGGCGGTGGCGCGGGGGGAGCCAGCGTGGAAGAGGCGACGCGAGGCGGCGCCGAGCAGGGCGGGGATGCCCCCGGCCAGCACCTTGCCGGCAAGGCCATTGATGAGGGCGAGGTCGAGGAAGGCGAGCAGCTCGGCCGCGGGCTGCTGGACCTTGGCGACATAGCCATCATAGAGGTTGTCCATCCAGCGGCGCTCGAGCGCGCCATAGAGACGGGGGGTGCGGTCGCGGAGGGCGTCGCCGGACGAGCGTCCGTAGAAGAGCAGGCCTCCGATGCCAAGCAGGAGGGCTCCGAGGCCGACGGCCGAGGC
>VFQS010004305.1_pt1 | contig 10395 bp, 8 predicted proteins | sample 3512361 | NCBI WGS metagenome assembly VFQS01 (sample SAMN10412375, study PRJNA504923) | tailings metagenome | isolation source: Relicate 1 Philex TSF3 active mining | place: Philippines | reverse complement strand
CGTTCGACCTGTCCGCATTCAACGTACCGTATGTCTGATAGGCGATCTGGAACGGCCCAAGATCCTGCTGACATTCCAGCCGCAGCGGCGCACTCTCGGGAATGCGCAACACGAGGCTCGACGGGTTGTCGACCTCGGGCGATCGAGAAAGCGGCTGTTCGGCCGATGTCTCCATCACGACGTCGCCTTCGCGCGCATTTCCACCCGCTGCCATCAGCGCCTCCCTCGTCGGCGCGCCTGCGGAGTGCGTGCGCCAAACGAAAAACCCGGTTCCGGCCGCCTCGCTGCAAAGGTCCGAGGCCATACCGGAGAAACCGGGTCGCGCACGGCCTTTTAGCGAGTTCTTTAACGTGGCTGCAAGCCGGCCGGCCAAATTACCACGAGGCCCCTGATTACAGGAGCGAAGGCACGCCGGTCAAGGCTCTGTCGTGGGCGGATCGCTCCTGACGCGAGGTCACGCGCACGAGACGGGCCGTTACCCGACCTCTCCCACCGCCTCGGCAGGCCGGCAGCGCGGCGCTGAAGAAAAGGCATTGCGAACGCGCCGGGTGACAGAGGAATGTTCCATGCGCCAAACGCCTCCGGTCTAGAGGTAATTTTCTTTCTTTCGATGAACTTCATCCAAATTTTTGCTATTTTATATCTATCTATGCAGATTATTTGAAATATTTTTTCTTTACGAGTATCGAGTTCCAGAAATGAGCGATATCAAGGGAGAACTCCCATGTTCCAGGAACTCGGCCTCGAAGGATGGACCCCGGCCGCCGCGGCGGTCGGGCTCGGCCTGCTGATCGGCATCGCGTTCGGCGTCTTGGCGCAGCGCTCGCGCTTCTGTCTCAGGCGCGCGCTCGTCGGAGAGGCCCATGAACGCGGCCCGGCATTGGCCGTCTGGGCTTCGGCGCTCGCGGTCGCCATCGCGGGCACGACGCTCGCCAGCACGGCCGGTCTCGTGAGTTTCCAGGGGCACAGGTTCCACAGTCCCAACCTGCCGGTCGCGGCCATCATCGTCGGCGGTTTGCTGTTCGGTATCGGAATGGTGCTGGCACGCGGCTGCACGTCGCGGCTGCTGGTCCTTACCGGAACGGGAAACCTGCGCGCGCTCGTCGCCATTGCGGTCTTCGGGATCGTGGCGCACGCGACCTTGAAGGGTGTTCTGGCGCCCCTACGCGTGGCCATCGGCAACGTCACAGTCGGCGTCGGCGCCCATGGCTCCCTCGCGGCGTTTCCAGGCGGTGCGGTGGCTTGGTCGTCATTACTCGTTTTCATGCTCGCCGTCGTCGTCCTGCGCTCTGGCGTCCGCGCCGGCCATCTCGCGATGGGGGCAGCCATCGGCGCACTTGCCGTCGCGGGGTGGGTCGGGACCGGCCACGTGCTGAAGGACGAGTTCGCCCCCATTCCGCTCGAGAGCCTCGCATTCACCTCGGCCGTGAGCGAGGCGACGTTCTGGTCGATGGCGAGCAGCGCCATCGCGCCGACGTTCGGCGTCGGGCTGCTCGGCGGCGTTCTCGCGGGAAGCTTCATCGCAGCACTCGCGGGGCGTGAACTCGCCCTCGTCGGATTTGCGCCGGACGCTCCTGTGGGCCGCTATCTCGCGGGCGGCGCGTTGATGGGCTTCGGTGGTGTGCTGGCTGGCGGCTGCACCATCGGGGCGGGGCTGTCCGGCGTCGCATCTCTGAGTGTGGCGGCGTTGCTGGCTCTCGTGTCGATCATCGCGGGCGCATACGTTCCCGACCTGGTGGCGGAAGCGGGCGCGGGAGAGTCCGGGGAGATGCGCGCGACCGAAGAGGGCCGCGACGCCTCGATCATCAGCCTTGCTGCAGGCGCCGCAGCCGCAGCATCGCTATGATGCCCAGCGCGGGGCCTGCCGCCAGGATGGCCAGGACCGGTGCCCATCCGGCCCAGGCCGCCACCAGCGGCATGATCTGCACGGTCCCGAAGGTCAATGCGAAGCCGAGCGCCGTCTGCAGGGTGAGCAAGCTGCCCGCCACCTGAGGCGGCGCCGCATCCGCAACGAGCGCGGAGAACTGCGCCGAATCCGGCACGACACTGACGCCCCACAGCAGCACGAGCGTGAAAGTGAGCCACGCCGGACCGCCGAACGTGGCAGCCACGGCCAGTGCCGAGGCACCGCTGACGGCCATGGCGAGGGCAGCGACCTCCGCTTTTCCGATCCGGTCGCCGACGAGGCCTGCCACCACGCACGCAATGCCTCCAACCCCGATCGCGAGAAAGGCGGTCAGCTTGGCGAACGTCTGTGCCTCGTCGCCGTGCAGCGTCACGGCATAGGATGCGGCGGTCGCCGTGCCGATCCACGCCCACATCGCGTAAAGTTCCCACATGTGGCCGAGATAGCCTGCATACGCCAAGCGTACGCGCCGGTTCGTCCAGGCGACGAGAATAGCCCGCGGATCGAACGCGGCCGCCGCCGCATGATGCGGACCGAGCTTCACCATGAACCCGAGCAGTCCCGCCGCAGCAGCGGCCAGGGATGCGACGATCACAGTCACCCGCCAATCCGCGCCGCCGCCGATTGCGATCAGATGCGGCACGGCCGAGCCGAACGTCAACGCCGCGACCAGCGCGCTGACGAGGAAACCCCGGTCGCGCTGTCCCCAGCCGACGGCGATCTTCATGCCGACAGGATAGACGCCGGCGAGCAATGCTCCCGTCACGAAACGCGCACCGATCGACGCGGCGCTTCCCGGCGGTACGACGAGCAGCACGGCGTTCACGCCGGCAGCCAGCATGGCGCAGGCCGAGAAGACGCGACGGGGATCGAAACGGTCCGCGAGACCCAGGATGGCGGAAGTCAACGCGCCGACGACGAACCCTGCCTGGACCGCGCTCGACAGCGCCGCCTGCCGCGTCGGCGACATTGCGGTTTCACGAACCATGTCCGGCAGGATCGCGGCCGTGACGAACCACAAGCTCATAGCAGCGAGCTCTGCCACCAGCAGCAGCGTCACCGAACGGAACTTCATAGGCGACGCTCCTTTGCGCGGTGCAGCCGGGGGTCAGACGAGATCGTGGACGGCGGCCATGTAGTCGCGCATGGCCGTCAAGTGGTCCGCCATCGTGCGACCGGCGATGCGCTTGTGGGGCTCGCGCGCGTACGTCGAATTGAGCGTCACGTGGGTCACGCCAGACGCCTTCCAGCCCTCGAACGCGCGCCGCCAGTCTTCGGGCGATCCTTCGGCGGTCGATACCCAAACCTCGATCCCCACCTCCTGGGGATCGCGGCCCGCCTCGCTCACATAGCTGCGGAGCCTGGCAAAGGCCGCATCGGCCTGCGGGCCTTGCGCATGGGCAAGCATGATCCAGCCGTCCCCCCACTGCGCGATCCGCCGCAAGGTCACGTCCTCGTGCCCCCCGAACCAGAGCGGAATGCTGCGCCCCGTGGGCAGTGGATTGATGCCAGCGTCGTCGATGGTGTGCCATTCGCCCCTGAACGTCACATGGGGCTCGGCCCACAAGGCTTTCATGACGGCCACCTGCTCCTCGGAGCGACGCCCCCGGTTCTTGAAGTTCTCGCCCAGCGCCTCGAACTCGACGGGGTTCCAGCCTATGCCGACGCCGAGCCGGAGCCGCCCGCCCGAGAGCACGTCGACGCAGGCCGCCTGCTTGGCCACGAGCGCGGCTTGCCGCTGCGCCAGGATCAGCACCTGCGTGGAAAAACCGATCGTCTTCGTGCAGGCTGCCAGAAAGCCGAACATCACGAAGGGATCGTGGAAGAGATCGGCCGACGTGTTGCGCTGTCCCCAATCGGGCCGATTGGCGACGTTGGCGCCCAGCACATGGTCGGGCGCCCCCAGATGCGCATAGCCGAGCGCCTCGGCGGCCTGTGCGAAATCACGCACGGTGGCGGGATCGCCGCCGATGTCGATGAAGGGGACTGTGACGCCGATCTGCATGGCTTCAACTCCAGGGGGGGGGGAGGCCGGCGCGGCGATGCGCCGTTTCCGGCAGCGCTCAGGCTTCAGCGAGGAAGTCTGTCACCAGTTCGCAGTAGCGAACGGGGGCCTGATCGAACATCACGTGCGTCGTCTCGGGGATCAACTCGCTGCGCGCGCCAGGAATTGCAGCAGCCAGCGCCTTCAGCACGACAGGCAGCATGCCCGGCGTCTTGGCGCCGCCGATCAACAGCGTCGGCGCGCGGATGGCCTGGGCATCGGCACGCGTGAAGGACTCCCGCTTCTCGTCGATCTGCCCCATCAGCGTGCGCGCGTTGTCGCGTCGCAATTGCTTGGAGGCAGCCGGCCGCTTCGCCCAGGTGCCCGGGCCGTCGATGCGATCGACGAAATGCTGCAGGCCGCCTTCGATATCACCCTCGCCGATGAGCCGCGCGGCCTCCACGATGCTGGCCAGACGCTCCTTGGAAAGCGGCATGCCGGGTGGCAGCAGGGAGGGATCCAACTCTCCGCCGGGCTCGGCCAGGATCAGCTTGCTCACGAGATCGGGCCGCATCTGCGCAACCCGGAAGGCGATATGGCCGCCGCGCGAATGACCCATCAGGTTCACCGGCCCCAGCTTCAGCCCTTCGACGAAGGCGATCACGTCGGCGACATGCCTCGGGATGGTGAAGGTGCCGTCGCGCGGATCGGTCTTGGCGGGGAAGAAGTGACGCAGACTGGGAATGATCGTGCGGAAACGTGCGGACAATGGCCCCATCACCGACGACCAAGCGCGAAAATCACCGAGTGATCCATGGATGCAGACCAGCGGCGCCCCCTCGCCAAGCGCGATATAGGGCATGTCGTAGTCGCCGACCCGCATGGTAAGCATAGGCAATCCTTCCGTCGTGTCCGGGTTGTGGGGCGCTCCGGCCACTCGGCCGCGCCCCCGCGAGTATGACCGAAACCGGCCGCCTTTCAATTCACCGCTGCTGTCCGGCGGGACCACGCGAGTGCCAAGGGGCCCAACGCGATGCCCGAAGCCATCACGAGGAAGGCTGCCGTCCAGCCGCTGTCGGTTGCGGGCCCGCCGGCCGCGTCGAGCGCGATGCCGACCAGCGTTCCGCCAGCAGCCGCCATGCCGAAACCGACCATGGAGTGCATCGCCATCGTCGCGCCCTTGTCGGCGGTCGTGGCGCTCTGCGTCATGCCCGATGTCAGCGCGCCGGAATCGCCGGGCAGTGTGAACGCATAAGCCAGAACCAGTGCCAGCAGCACCGTGGGCGGCAGACTGATGCAGAGCCCGATGGAACCGGCGACGAGCGCGGAGCACGACTGTACCCAGGCGATACTGCGATGGCGGCCGACACGGAGCGCACTCTCGTTGCCGAGCACACTGGCGGGTACGGCCAGAAGCGTGACGAGTACGCTCACCATCACCGGCTCGAGAATGGCGCTACCGCCATTGCGCGCGGCGACGTACGACCAGAAAGCCACGAGCCACGTGCGGTAGCCGTAAAGCTCGAAGCAGTGCACGCCGTAACCCAGGACATACCCCATCGCGGGGCGGTTCCGCAGGACGCGCCCCATGGCCCAGCCGCCGCCCGCGGTCGGCGTCGGCCATGCCGGTGTCAGCAGGGCACAGATGCCGATCGTGACAATCGGCGTTGCGCCTGTGACGAAGAACGCCCATCGCCAGCCCCAAGCCTGGGCGATCACCTGCGTCGACAGGAAGGACAGGCCCACGCCCAGCGAGAAGCAAGCGGTGTAGAGCGTGATGCTGCGGGAGTGGTCGCCGGATCCCAGCCGATCGGTCAGCGCTCGCAGCCCCGGCATGTAGGCCCCCGCACAGCCGATGCCCGCCAACGCCCAGAGGACGGTGGCCGACGCAAACCCCTCGGCCAGCAGTCCGAACCCGATCGTTGCCGTGCCCATCAGGGTCGATCCAGCAAGCAGGATCAACCGCGCGTCGATGCGATCGGTGAGCGTCATGAGGACGGGAACGGCCACCATGTATCCGATCGAATAAGCGCCGGCCATCACGCCGGCCTCGCTGGCCGAGAGCCCCCATGCGGGAATGAGATGCTGCGCCATCACGGCCGGCACGGCCACGTGCGACAAGAGATTTGCGACCTGCGCCAGGCACATCGCCGCCACAAGTGCGCCACCGCGCAAGCTCACGTCCATCCCCCGCCGCATTCGTTGCTCATGACAGTTTCATGACACGCACTGTGGATGGCGCACCGCCCCCATGGCAACACCGCGCCGCCGAAATCTGCGGGACAGCGGCCATCGCACGCACCCGTCCTTGCGGTAGGTCAAGGACGCAGCGCGCCATCTGGCGATTGTCGACCCCGACTTTTCATTCCGGACAGGAGCCACCTGTGACGAAGCCGATTGCACCGAAGGATCGCGCGACGATCGAGTCGATCCTGGCCATGGGAGCCGGCAAGAGCAGTGGCTTCCTGGCCTCCACGAAGGCAAAGCTCGCCGCTGGCGGCCTCGCAGTGCTGGCGCTGATCCTGCTGATCTGGTCGTTGAGCGGAACGCGAAACAATGTGCGCTACATGACCGAGCCCGTAACGCGGGGGGCTCTCATCGTCGTCGTCACTGCGACGGGCTCCGTACAGCCGACCAAGAAGGTCGATGTGTCGAGCGAGCTGTCCGGTACGGTGCGTACCGTCCTGGTCGATTATAATTCCTTGGTGAAGGCAGGCCAGCCTTTGGCCGAACTCGACACCGACAAATTGAGGGCGACGGTCGCCAGCTCGCGCGCGCGGCTCGCGGCCGCCAAAGCCAAAGTCGCCGATGCCGAAGCGACAGTGATCGAAAAGCAGCGCGATCTCGCCCGCAAGCGTCTGCTCGCGGACAAGAAGGTCGCCTCGACGCAGGATCTCGATCTGGCGCAGGCCAGCCACGACCGCGCCGTCGCGGCCAAGGCGAGTGCGGAAGCCGACGTGGGCGTCGCCGAAGCCGACCTCAGGCTCAACGAAACGAATCTGACGAAGGCCAGCATCGTCTCACCGATCAGCGGCGTCGTGCTCAAGCGCAACGTCGATCCGGGTCAAACGGTGGCTTCCTCGCTGCAGGCCCCCGTGCTGTTCTCGATCGCGGAAGACCTGAGCCAGATGGAGTTGCAGGTCGACGTCGACGAGGCCGATGTCGGCAAGGTCCAGCCAGGCCAGAAGGCCACATTCACGGTCGACGCCTTTCCCGACCGACGTTTCCCGGCATCTATCCGGGACGTGCGCTATGCATCGGAGACGATCCAGGGCGTCGTCACGTACAAGGCCGTCCTGACGATCGACAACGCGGAGTTGCTGCTCAGGCCGGGGATGACGGCGACGGCGGAAATACGCGTCACGGAAATCGCGGATGCGTTACTCGTTCCGAACGCCGCTTTGCGATATTCGCCAGCCAGTACCGTCGCCACGACGCGGCAACGTAGCTTTTTGCAGCGGATCCTGCCGGGACGCCCGCCGTTCCGGGAGGCGAGCAAGCGAGAGGATACGACCACGAGCCGGACCGTCTGGATCCTGCGCGATGGGACACCTGAAGCCTCGCAGATCACCATCGGCCCGAGTGACGGCCGGAATACCCAGGTGATCGACGGAAAGCTGCAGCCCGACCAACAACTCATCGTCGACCAGACGACGACGAAGTCCTGAGGCGGGGGACCAATGCCTCATCCCCCTAAACCGCCGCTGATCCAGCTCATCGGCATCTCGCGCGTCTACGGGCATGGACAGGCCACCGTGCGCGCACTCGACGGTGTCGATCTGGAGATCGAACGCGGCGATTTCGTCGCGATCATGGGACCGTCGGGCTCGGGCAAATCGACGGCCATGAACGTCATCGGATGTCTCGATACGCCGACGTCGGGAGATTATCGCTTCGACGGCGTCTCGATCACGGGATTGACCCGCAATCAGCGCGCCCTCGTGCGGCGGAACCTGCTCGGCTTCGTGTTCCAGGGCTTCAACCTGCTGCCGCGCACGACGGCGCTCGAGAATGTCGAGCTGCCGCTCGTCTATCGCGGCACACCGGCGGAGCAACGGCGCCGGCTGGCGATGGCCGCTCTCGCGCAAGTGGGGCTCGCGGGGCGCGAGCATCATACGTCCTCGGAGCTGTCGGGTGGACAGCAGCAGCGCGTGGCCATCGCGCGCGCCATCGTGACCGATCCGGTGGTGCTGCTCGCGGACGAGCCGACCGGCAATCTCGACACGCGGACGAGCCGCGAGATCATGGAGGTCGTCAGTTCACTCAACCGCGACCGCGGCATAACGGTGGTGATGGTGACACACGAGAACGACATCGCCGCCTACGCCCGGCGCGTCGTGCGGTTCGTCGACGGCCGCATCGACAGCGACGTCATCAACGAGAAAGCCGCGTGATGCTGACCGAGGCCATCAAGCTGGCGCTTCGCGCCATCCGCCGCAACGCCTTGCGCTCGTTCCTCACCGTGCTCGGGATCGTGATCGGCGTCGGCGCCGTGATCGCCATGGTGACGATCGGCAATGGCACGACGGCCAAGGTTTCCGCCGATCTGGCCAAGCTCGGCTCGAACCTGCTTTTCGTCAGCCCCGGTCAATTCGGTCCCGGACGGGCGAGCGCGGATGCACGTGCCTTCACGACCCGCGACGTCGATTCCATGCGCGCACAGCTCAAAGGGGTCAAGGCCGTGGCGCCGACCGGACAAAAATCGGCGACCGTGGTCTTCGGGACGGAAAGCCGCAGCACGACCATCACCGGCACGGACAACGACTATTTCATCACACAAGACTGGCCTCTTCGGAGCGGGCGGCAGTTCTACGACAGCGAGGTGCGCGGGGGACGCGCCGCCTGCATCGTTGGGGAGACGATCCGGACCAAGCTCTTCGGCGCGATCGAGCCGCTCGGCAATTCCATACGGATCGGCAACGTGTCGTGCGAGGTCGTGGGCACGCTGACGCCCAAGGGGCAGTCCAGTTTCGGATCCGACCAGGACGACGTCGTGCTGATGCCGCTGCGCGCCTTCCACCGGCGCCTCGCCGGAAACACCGAGATCCGCCGCATCATGATCTCGGCGTCGGACGGCGTCGACACGGCCAAGGTACAGGGCGACGTCGAGAGGCTCCTCCGCGAGCGTCGCAACATCGCCCGCGACAAGGAAGACGACTTCAGCGTCCGCGACATGACGCAGATCGCGCAGACGACGGCAGGGACCACCGCGATGCTGACGGGCCTCCTCGCGGCCGTGGCCGCGGTCAGCCTGCTTGTCGGCGGCATCGGCATCATGAATATCATGCTGGTTTCGGTGACCGAGCGCACGCGCGAGATCGGAATTCGGCTGGCCATCGGAGCGCTCGAGCGTCAGGTCCTGTCGCAGTTCCTGATCGAGGCCGTCGTGCTGTCCCTGCTGGGCGGCCTCGCCGGCATCGTACTGGGGCTTTCGCTCGCGTGGCTGGCGACCCGCGGCTTGCAAGTGCCGTTCGTCGTCGATCCGACGATCGTGATCGTGGCCTTCCTGTTCTCGGCTCTTGTCGGCGTGGTGTTCGGATACTTCCCCGCGCGCAGGGCCGCGCGCCTCGACCCGATCGAGGCACTCCGGCACGAGTGACGTCCGCGCAAGGCTGTTCGTTCAATCTGCGTCCGGATCCTCGTCGTCCTGCGGCTGCCAGCGATAGCTCTGGGCTGCGATGCCTTGGCGCGGCAAGCGGTTGATCACAACGACGCGCGTTCCAACGCCGACTCGGGACGCCAGATCGATCACATGTCCGTTGAGCATGCGAAAGCAGCCCGACGAGGACGCATGTCCTATGGTGCGGGGATCGTTCGTGCCGTGAATGCGGTAGAGCGTGCTGCCCAGATAGAGCGCCTTGGCGCCCAGGGGATTACGCAGCCCCCCGGTCATCTTCTCGGGCAACCACGGCTGGCGGCGGCGCATGTCCTCGGGAGGACGCCAGTCGGGCCAATCCGCGATACGGGAGATCTTCTCCGTGCCGGTCCACTGAAAACCTTCCCGGCCGACCGAAATGGGATAGCGCAAGGCCCAGCCTTCTCGCGCCACCAGGAACAGCTGGCGCGCGCGCGTCTCGATCACGATCGTGCCGGCTGCATAGGACCACGGGAAGGGCACGGACTGCGGAGCTTCGGACTCGACATGAGGGCGCGGCCCGCCACTGGCGACCTTCGGCCCCGGCGTGCGGGAGGGTCGCGGCTCGCTCTCGCGATAACGACGCGGAGGCTCGTCCTCATCCTCGTACCGGTAAGGCCGCCGCTGATAGGCAGATGGCGGGCGATAGGGCTGCGGCTCCCATTGCGGCCAATCCGGACGGGCGCGATAGCGCGGGCGTGTATCCCACTCGGGATCGAAGGGGCGCACGTAGCGTGGCTCGCCGTACCACTGCCAGCCCTGCGCCTGGACTGGAACGGCGAAGGTTACCAAGAGGCCGATCGCGGAAATGCTCGAGCGGACGCAGGACATGTAACTGTAATCCCCAGAACGTGAACCGATGCGACTTGT
>VFQS010004304.1_pt1 | contig 10395 bp, 10 predicted proteins | sample 3512361 | NCBI WGS metagenome assembly VFQS01 (sample SAMN10412375, study PRJNA504923) | tailings metagenome | isolation source: Relicate 1 Philex TSF3 active mining | place: Philippines | reverse complement strand
CTCTGTTTACGCTGGAATCAATCGTCGCACTACCAACCAGGTAGCGAAGGACATCTCGGATTGCGATTGGTTGAATCCGATTCTTAAGCCACTTTGGTGTAACCATGATTGGAAGACGTTCGGTCAAGTGTCTGAGCATTTCAAAAGATGCCGAACCAGAACCAATGACAACACCTGCTCGCAATTCAATTGTTGGGACACCGCTTGAGCGGAGGATCTCGCCGGTAACGGCTCTCGCAGTCATGTGAGGGGAGAGCTTGTCATCACCTGAGGCAATGCCACCCAGGTAAATAATCCGCTTAACTCCTGCTTTCGCAGCCTCTCCGAAAGCCCTTGCCAGGTCCTCTTCGACTCTCTCAAAGTCTTTGTCGACCATCAGCGCATGAAGCAGGTAATAGGCGAGGTCGATATCCTTTATCGATTCTTTGATGACGCTTGGATTAGTCGCATCGCCCTCGGTTATCTCCACCTGGGATTTCCACGGATAGTCCTGGAGCCTGGTTGCGTCGCGAACGAGAACTCGAACCCGATAGCCGTGGGAGAGGAGCTCCCTTACGAGTCTGCCTCCGATGTAGCCAGTGGCTCCTGTGACCAGCACTCGAGCTGCTTTACCATCCCGACCCTGCAGGGTTGGTAGGTCCGTGGTTACGGTTTCAATCACTTAATTCTCAACCAGAAAGTGGCTCATTTTGTTTCTAGCCGAATCGACCAGAAACATAGTCTTCGGTCTGCTTCTGAGCGGGGTTGGAGAAAATCTTCTCAGTCTTGTCATATTCAATAAGCTTGCCAGGTTTACCCGTGCCAGCGATGTTGAAGAAAGCCGTCATATCGGAGATGCGAGATGCTTGCTGCATGTTGTGCGTGACAATCACCACGGTAAATCTTTCCTTGAGTTCAATAGCCAAATCTTCAATCGCAGCCGTAGAGATTGGATCAAGAGCTGATGTCGGTTCATCCATCAGGATTACCTCTGGCTCAACCGCGATAGCTCGAGCTATGCAGAGTCTCTGTTGCTGACCGCCAGATAGTCCAGAGCCTGGCTTATCTAATCTGTCCTTTACTTCATTCCAGAGATTGGCTCCAACCAGCGCCTTTTCAACCAGGTCATCTGCGTCTGACTTTTTCATTTTGACATTGTTCAGCTTGTAGCCGGATAGAACGTTGTCGCGAATGGACATTGTTGGAAAAGGATTGGGCCTTTGGAAAACCATACCGACTTGACTACGCACAGTCACCGGATCCACTTTTTCACCATAGATGTCTTCACCATCCATCAGCAGCTGTCCCTCAACGTATGCACCTGGGATTACTTCGTGCATTCGATTCAAAGTTCTAATCAGGGTGGACTTTCCACAACCAGAGGGACCGATGAAAGCAGTAATCTCTCTCGGCTCAATCACCATGTTGATATCCTCAACCGCCAAGAAACTGCCGTAGTAGACGTTCAGTGATTTGAGTTCAATTCTTTTCGACAATGGCTATCCCTTCGGTGAAAAGTATTTGGAAATAAGTCTGGCTATTAGGTTCAATCCCATGACAATCAGCATCAGGGTTAGCGCTCCAGCCCAAGCCCTATCAAGATAGGCCTGCATCTCTACACCCTGATTAGCAAACGAGGTGTAGACGAAAACAGGAAGAGTCATCATGCGCTCATCAAATGGGTTGTAATTCATCGATGCAGTAAAGCCTGCAATCAATAAAAGCGGAGCGGTTTCTCCAATTACTCGAGCGATTGCAATCATGACACCCGTTGCAATACCCGCTAGGGCGGTCGGTAGCACCACCTTGGTTATCGTGAGCCACTTCGGAACGCCGAGTGCATAGGCTGCTTCTCTAAGCTCGTTTGGAACGATTTTTAGCATTTCTTCCGTCGCCCTTATGACTACCGGCGTCATCAAAACGCTCAGTGCAATTGCGCCACCTAATCCCATTCTTACGCCGGGGCCGAAGAAAACCACAAAGAGCGCATAGGCAAAAAGCCCTGCGACTATCGAGGGAATACCCGTCATGACATCTACGAAGAAAGTCACCGCGCGGGCAAGGGCCCCTCTTCCATACTCGACCAGATAGATGGCGGTCAAAATTCCAATTGGCACCGAGATAATGCTGGCAAGCAGTGTGATCTCCAAGGTGCCAACAATCGCATGAAGCGCACCGCCACCCGACCCAACAATGTTGCGCATTGACATTGTGAAGAAGTCAATGTCAAATCTTTTTGCTCCGTTTTGGATAACTGTCCACGCCAAAGACAAAAGCGGGACAATTGCAACAGCAAAGGCGCTGGTAACGAGATTTGTGACCAGTCGATTGGTTGCTTTTCTCCGGCCTTCCACCAACAGAGAAACGAAGTAGGACACCAAAATGAAAGTAGCGACACCAATTACAGAAACCCCAAGCAGATTCAGCTCTGGTTGTTGTAGTCCACCCGCTAAAGAAAAGACAAATGATCCAACCAAAATGGCCGGTGTCAGCCACTTTGGTAGCGAACGAGCAGGGGAGGTAAGCAAACTATTCGACATTAGTTAGCCCCCGAAAATTCAGCTCGTCTAGAGATAATCCAACGGGCAGTCATGTTCACAACCATTGTGATGCCGAACAAAATCAAGCCAGTGGCAATCAGCAGGTTGACGTAACTTCCTCCAGCCTCAGGAAATTGCAGAGCAATGTTGGCCGCAATAGTGTTCGGGTTATTTGAGGTAAGAAGTGCAAAGGAGACAACCGCAGAGGGCGATAGCACCATTGCAACCGCCATGGTTTCTCCAAGTGCTCTACCAAGTCCGAGCATTGCAGCAGAAACAATTCCAGTTCTTCCAAAAGGCAAGACAGCCAGCTTGATCATTTCCCAACGGGTTGCTCCCAGAGCCAAGGCTGCTTCCTCGTGCAGTCTTGGTGTCTGCAGGAATACCTCTCTTATGAGGGCAGCCATGATGGGCAAAATCATGATTGCTAACACCACACCAATGGTCATCATGGTTCGACCAGTGGCTGAGACCTGACCCGAGAAGAACGGGATCCAGTAGAGGTTCTCATTGAGCCATCGGTAGGTGGGGACTAGAAATGGGGCCAGAACCATAATTCCCCATAGTCCATAGACCACCGATGGAACAGCTGCCAGCAGATCAACCATGTACCCGAGAATCTGAGCAAATCTCCTGGGGGCGAAGTGTGAGATGTAGAGAGCAATTCCAATGGCCAAGGGCGTCGCAATCAAAAGTGCAATTACCGAAGCCAGCACCGTTCCAAAAACAAACGGTGCAACATAGGCCCAAAATCCTTCTTCCGCTCCCGAAACTTTCTGTCCACTAAAGGCAGGAAGAGACTCAAGAAAGAGGAAAAACGCAACTGCGGCCAGGGTAAGGAGGATTGCTACGCCAGCAAACTTGGCTAGCCCAGAGAAAACAGAGTCACCCAACCTCTTGGGCACCTTAGAGAGCTGCTTGCTCAAAATTCCACCGTCGTTCTTAAGCTCAAGCTATCGAATTGCATCAATAATCTCCTGAGCCTTGACACGGAGCGACTGAGGCAGTGGTGCACTTCCCGCAGCCTGAGCCGCGATACTCTGACCCTCTTCCGATACTAGGTAAGAGGCCCACTCCTTGATAAGCGGGACTAAGTCATCATTTTTGTAGTCGTTGCAACCCATGAGATATGACACCAAAACAATCGGATAGATGTCGCTGGTATCTGTTTCTCGAACAATATCAAACGCAAGATTTGTTGCAGGCCGTCCTGGCACAAGCACGGATTTTTCAAGAACTCGGCCTGCCGCATCTGGAGAATAGTTGACGTAACGTCCGCCAACCTCGACTGCGACAATTCCAAAACCACCTGCTCTTGAAGCATCTGCGTAGCCAATTGTTCCTTGACCGCCAGCAACCGCTGAAACTACACCGGAGGTTCCCTGAGCTCCTTCACCACCGAATTGGGCTGGCCACTCCTCAGTTTTTCCTGCATCCCAAATTTCTGGCGCAGTCTTTGTCAGGTAGTCGGTGAAATTTCCTGTAGTTCCAGATTTGTCTGAACGATGAACGGCAGTGATTGGCAGATCAGGTAGTTCCGTTCTGGGATTCTCAGATTTGATTTTGCTGTCTTGCCAATTTCTTATCTTCCCCGAGAAGATGCCAGCGATTGTTTCCGCAGACAGATTTAACGAGGTCACACCCTCGATGTTGAAGATAATTGCAATAGGCGCTATCCAGATTGGAAATTCCCAGGGGAGTGTCCCTGGAGCACAGCTAGGGAAGTTTCCTGCCAGTTCCTCATCCTTCCAATAGGAGTCTGATCCAGTAAATAGAGTTGCCCCCTCTTGAAATTGAGTTCTGCCAGTGCCTGAACCAGTTGGGTCATAGTTGATGGTGACATCGGGATGTCGAATTTGAAAATAGGCGATCCATGCCTCCATGCCCGCGGCCATGGAAGATGCTCCAGATCCGTTTAGAGTTCCCGATAGGTCTGATTCGAATTGCTGGAATCCAGGCATTTCATTTCTTGCACACCCCATCAGAGCCAAGGAACTGGCCACCGCCAGGGCGAGAAGTTTGATTGGAGCCTGCAAGGGTGACCTCGGCTAGTTCATTTGTTCTTCAAGCTATGTTTACCTAGCTAACGGCAGGGAAACCAAAGGTTAACGCAAGGTTAACGACCATCTAGCTGATACTTATCCGCTCAGTTGCCACGAATTTAGGGCTTTTGCCCATGGTCAGGCGAAGAACTATGAATTCTGCCGGCTTGAGATCTGTGGCAGCAAGAATTTCTGGCTTGGCCCGCTCATTTGCTCTGGTTGCCAGAGTCTGGGTAATTGTTGGCAGTGCTGGTCGATGAGAGCAAAGCAATGCAGATTTCGTCTCATCAAAGAGAGCAGAAACGGCCGACCTGGTCTTTCGAGGACTTAGAACGGAGGAGAGTTCGGTTAGCTGGGATCTCTGAATAATCTTTCGCTTGCAGGCCTTGGCATATGGTTCAACGGTTTGTGAACATCTTCGCCAGGGACTTGTGACGATTCTCTTTGGTGAGTAGGCCCGAAGAACATTCACCAGTCTTTTGGCCTGCTCTTTTCCCTCTGGAAGAAGCGGACGCTTTGACTCTTCTGCCTTCCACTCCTCTCGCGGAGTTGCCTTGGCATGCCTAAGCAATATCAGTGCTCGGGTCTCGAGTTCTTTCTTGGCATGAAGTTCCAGCGCCTCTCTAAGAAGTTCTTGATCGTGCTTATAGGTGAGAGCTTCGATTGCTTTATCAGCAGAAAACCAATCGAGCTTTTCTATCTCTTCATTTGGTTTAAATTTAGATTTTTTCCAAGCCTTGTCACTGAGTTTGGATGCCCAGTAGTGAACTTCTTTGGTTTGGCCATCAGGAAGTTTGTAGGAGATGGTGGAAAGTTTTCTGCCGAGCTTCAGACGAACGCCTGTCTCTTCATGCATCTCTCTTACCGCAGTCTCTGGCAAATACTCTCCGGGATCTTGCTTGCCCTTAGGGAAACTCCAGTCTTGATAGCGAGCTCTATGGACAAGCAGAACTTCAAATTTGCTCTTTTGCTCACGCCAACAAATCACCCCGGCGGCAACTACTGCCATTAGCGAAGCTTTCTTCGATTGGATGCTCGCAGCATCATCTGGTCCTGGTAGTTAGCAAGGGGAGATGCGGATTGCCTGCGATGCCAATCTCCTTGAGCATTTAGCTGCCAAACATCTACCTCTGGACTCATGGCAAGGTCAATAATTTCCTTCAGCTGGGCAATTTGATCACTTTGAACAATCTTGACCAGGGTCTCGACTCTGCGATCAAGATTGCGATGCATCATGTCGGCCGAACCGATAAAGACATCAGGATCACCATTATTTTCGAAATAGAAAATTCGAGAGTGCTCTAGGTATCGGCCAAGAACTGAGTGGACGCGGATGGTGTCACTCAGGCCCTTGATTCCTGGCTTTAGCGCACACATACCACGAACCAAAATGTCTATAGGAACGCCAGCCTGTGAGGCCAGATAGAGCTCGTCAATTATTCGCTCGTCGACTAGTGAATTGAGCTTTAGTGCAATCCTGGCTGGTAGGCCATCCAGATGGTTGTGGATTTCTCTTTGAATTCTCTCGGTTAGTCCTTCGCGGACTCCAACCGGTGAGGTGAGCATTGCTTTGTATTGCGGCTCAGTGGCGTAACCAGAGAGCAAGTTAAACAACTTGGTGAGATCCTCACCAACTTCGTTTCTGGCTGTCAGTAGCCCCAAGTCTTCGTAGTATCTCGCAGTCTTGGGGTTGTAATTGCCGGTACCGATGTGGCAGTAGCGACGAAGTTGATTATCTTCCTGCCTGATAACTAGGGAGAGCTTGCAGTGGGTCTTGAGTCCAACTAATCCATAAACAACGTGAACTCCAGCGCTTTCGAGTTTTCTAGCCCAGCCAATGTTGTTCTGTTCATCAAAGCGGGCCTTGATTTCCACCAGGGCCAGCACCTGCTTGCCAGCCTCGGCTGCATCAATCAGGGCATCCATAATGGGCGAATCACCTGAAGTTCGATAGAGAGTCTGCTTGATAGCAAGCACTTGTGGATCCTGAGCTGCCTGCTCCAAAAACGCCTGCACGCTCGTAGAGAATGATTCATATGGGTGATGAACCAGAACTTCTCTTTCGCGTAGCACGGCAAAAATATCAGCCGGCTCATCCTCGTCAGCTTGCAGGTATGGGTTTGACTTGATCTGGTGGGGTTCAAAATGGAGCTCTGGTCTAGGCATTGAGGCAAACGCACTCAGGCTTCGCAAATCTAAGGGCTCTGGCAGAAGATAGACGTCACTTCCGTCAATGTCCAGCTCCCTTTGCAACAGGCTGAGAACTTTGTTGTCAATGTCTTCTGCGACTTCTAGTCGAACTGGCGGACCAAATCTTCTGCGCAATAACTCTTTTTCTAGTTGGACCAGTAGGTTTTCACCCTCATCCTCATCAACCTCAAGATCTTCGTTTCGGGTGACCCGGAAGGTGTGGTGCTGAATGACCTCCATGCCTGGGAATAGCTCGGAGAGAAATTCACCCATGACATCTTCGAGCGGGACAAACCGAGAGTTTGAGCCAGGAACAGCCACGAAGCGTGGGAGTAGTGGTGGGACCTTTACCCTGGCAAAGTGTTCACCTGCAGTCTTTGGATTTTTCAGCACAACAGCCAGATTTAATGACAGGCCAGAAATATATGGAAATGGGTGAGCGGGGTCGACTGCCAGGGGAGTTAGGACCGGAAAGATTTGGTAGGTGAAGTATTCGTGAAGCCTTGCCTTTTCCTCTTCACTCAGTGTTTGCCAGTGAACGACATTGATTCTTGCCTCGGTTAGTAGTGGGGCTAGCTCATCGCGAAAGAGCCAGGCATGGCGAGTCTGAAGTTCTCGAGTCTGTTGAGAAATCTGCTGCAGCACATCTTGAGGGCTGAGTCCAGATGGAGATGGGACGGCAATGCCGGTGGCAATGCGTCTTTTTAGTGAGGCAACCCTGACCATGAAGAATTCATCCAGGTTGGAGGCGAATATAGAGAGGTAATTCACCCTCTCCAGCAGAGGGATAGCTGGATCTTCTGCCAATTCCAAAACTCGCTGGTTGAATTTGAGCCAGCTGAGCTCACGCTCTAGAAAGCGATCCTCGGGTAGGTCAGGCGAGGTTGCTGGTGTGAAGATGGCTGTGGTCTCATCGGACATAGCGAATATCTTGGCACTTAACCCTGAACGGTGGGTAAAAGGTTAATTCGCTGAACTTCCCGCGGGATCTAGGCGATATCCGACGTTTCTCACGGTAACAATCAACCCCTCGTGTTCGCCTAACTTTGCCCGGAGCCTCCTGATGTGAACATCGACCGTCCTGGTGCCTCCGAAGTAGTCATAACCCCAAACTTCGCTGAGCAACTGTTCTCTGGTGAATACCTGACTTGGGTTTTCATGCAAATACCTAAGAAGTTCGAACTCTTTGAAAGTTAGGTCCAAAGTCTGGCCATTGATCTTGGCAGTGAAAGTTGCTAGGTCAATAGATAGTCCAGTGGCAACATCCGCAGACTTGGGTTTATTGTCGACGCTTAACATCAGCCGCAGTCTGGCATCCACCTCGGCTAGCGAGGCACCTTCCAAAATGAAATCCCTAGTTCCCCATTCGGCATTGATGGCTGGAAGTCCACTTTCAGAAATCACCATCAGCATCGGAGTTTGCCAGGTGGCGGCCTGCAATATTCGGGCGACCGCTTTGGCACCAACTAGGTTGCGACGGCAATCTAGGACAATCAAATTGTGTCTAGGGGCAGCCGCTAGAGACTGAGGTTCAAAGTCACAAAGTTGGATTTGGTGCCCCAGCACCTCAAGCGGCGGTAGCGGATTCTCGCGCTGGGGCGAGATGCAGAGGATTGTTGCCATAGACCCGCCTTACGCTTGCCAAAAATGATAGTGGCATTGGCAAAGCCATTGGATAGAGTCTTTTTATGAGCAAGCAGTGGTTCCAGATCTCAATGATTTGGGCAGCAGTTTTGATTGCCGGGATTCTCGCCCTGGTCTTGCTCGAAGGGGAAACCAGATATTCGGCATTCGGGGCCATAGCGGCAGCCTCGATCGCGGTAGTTAGCTTGGAGCACCTTATTTCTTCAAAGTCGAAGGACACCGTTAGGCAGCAGGTCTATGTCTCTGCTGGCACGCTATTTATTCTTGGTGTGATGACGCTCCTGACACTGGTTAGTTAGAATTGACGCATGCTGCTAGCCATTGAACTTGTTTTTACTGGACTTCTCATTCTTGCCTCGCTAGCCATTGCTGGGGTATCGGCTCTGGTCCTTTTCAAGCTCTTCAAGGGGCAGCAGTAATTTGTTCGTCCTGCCGGATGATCTCCCGATTGAACTAACCCCTTTCGCTTTTCTATTGGGAAATTGGAAGGGATCGGGTGTTGTTTCCTATGGAACTGGTGACACTGAGTTTCTTCAAACCATAAGCTTCACAGCTCTACCCGATGGAAAAATCGATTACGCATCAAATGTCACTGATCTGTCAGGCAAGCCCATTTCATCTGAGCGTGGCTACTGGATGCTCTCCAGACCCAATGACGAATCAGATGCGGGACCAGGGTTGCTACCTGGGTCCGGAGTAAGCGCCATTACCGTGAGAGAAGATCTCGAGCTCTGGAGGAACAAGAGCGGAGGCTTTGATATCGAGGCACTGATTATTCAGCCAACTGGAGTTGCTGAGCTTTACTTTGGTGAAATAAAAGGAGCTCGAATTGATATCGCTACCGATGCAGTTCTTAGATCTCCAAATGCCAAGGAGTATTCGTCGGGTAAACGGATGTGGGGTTTGGTTGAGGGAGCTCTGCTTTGGGCATGGGACATGGCAGCAATCGGCAATCCTTTGAAGTCTCACGCATCAGCCAGATTGGTTCGCAATGACTGATCATTTTGGCAATCCGCTCCTTGAACAAAGGAAGCTCCTGGCGGGCGAAGCCTATGTTGAGCGAACTGATTGCCAAGTTATATCGGTGTCTGGACCCGATGCAAAAAGTTGGCTGCACTCACTTCTAAGTCAGGACATTCTCAATCTCAATCCAGGGGATTCAACCGAGGCTCTACTACTAGATCCCCAAGGTCATGTGGAACAGCAATTGAAGGTGATTGCTCGGGAAGATGACCTGCTGCTGATTGTCGCAAGGGAAAAATCCGAAGCACTTATTTCGTGGCTCGAGAAAATGAAGTTTCGAAGCAAAGTCGAGATTTTGATAACCGAGCTCAAGGTATTTGGAAGCTTTGGCAATGTTGCTGGTGATGTTTGGATTGACAGCTTCTCAATAGAAAATCCTTTTTCAGTTAGCTACAACAAGAACAGAGTTGAACTTAACTATCGCGAGCTTGTCTCTTCGCGGCCGCCAGATTGCGAACAGGTCGGACTCCTTGCCTATCAGGCTCTGCGGATTGCAGCTGGTAGGCCAGAGATTTCAGATATTGATGAGAAGTCCCTCCCGCATGAATTTGATTGGCTGCTCTCCGCTGTTCACATGAGCAAGGGCTGCTATCGAGGGCAGGAATCAGTTGCCAAAGTTCATAACCTGGGCCATCCTCCAAGAAGGCTGGCACTTCTTAACTTAGAGTCGGGCGATGATGCCGCCAGTAGAGGTGACCAGGTTTACTACCAAGACAAACTGGTAGGAAAAGTTGTAGCAGCTGCTTTGCATTTTGAACTAGGTTCAATCGCACTCGCCCTGCTGAATCGAAACACTCCCTATCTTGACCTGCAGGTTGAAATTGCAGGAAGAAAAGTCTCTGCGAGCCAAGAAGTGTTGGTGCCAGCAGATGCTGGAAAAGCGGCGAACCTACCGAGACCAGCTAGCTTCAAGCTCTCTGGTAGAAAGCCCTAAGCTTTTCGCATGACCTACAACCTGATTCTGCTTCGGCACGGAA
>VFQS010004303.1_pt1 | contig 10395 bp, 6 predicted proteins | sample 3512361 | NCBI WGS metagenome assembly VFQS01 (sample SAMN10412375, study PRJNA504923) | tailings metagenome | isolation source: Relicate 1 Philex TSF3 active mining | place: Philippines | reverse complement strand
ATTTATTTCAGGGCATTAAGAGGGTTAAAAAAATAAATAACCAACCGCACTATGTACCGCTTCTTTTTTGGTAAGTTAGAGAACTACCCCTTTTGGTGTGGGAATAGAAGGCTGAAGATACATGGTCAAGAACTGAAGCCCATTATTAGCAAGGAGAGGAAGCTTTTGTAGCTTCTTCACCCATTCTGGAGCATTAGACGCATCAATCTTCGAGAGCTTAGCATTGTTCTCTTCGCACTTCTTGAGGCAAGACCAGAACTTAGGATTATCCAAATCCATAATTACTGGGAAAGCCTTAGCTGCGTCACGATTAGTTTCGCGAAGAACTTCATCGACATACTTTCTGGTATCCATGCCGATTGCCTCGTAGAACTCATTGCGAACACAAATATCGTTTAGATACATGGTTGCAAATACGGATAGTAAAAAGAACTTACTCCATAGATTTGCTCTAATACCCTTGATATTATTCTTTTCACTGCGGAGCAACAAACTACAGAAGTCACCGTGGCGGCTTTCATCTTGACACCAATTTTCAAAGAAATTGAAGATGGGGTAGATGCGATATTCAGGATGAGCAAGGAAATGCTGGTGAATTTTGATATAGCGCCAGTAACCGATCTTTTCAGATAGATAGGTAGCGTAGAAAATGAACTTCGGTGCGAAGTAAACGTATTTCTTGGTCTTCGATAGGGTCGAAAGGTCAAGTTGCAGGTCAAAGTCGGGCATCGCCTTATTTAAGAAACCTGCATGACGTGCTTCATCACGGCTCATTAGACTGAAAATCTCTGCCATGAGAGGATTTTTGTCTTTGATTTTGACTGCAATTTCTTTGTATAGCAAAAATCCTGAAAATTCAGATGTGCAAGAGCCTTCGAGGAAAACACGAAAATGTTCTTTGACTGTAGGATCGATGTGATCCCATGATTGATTGAAATCAGCCGTGCGGACAAAGTGGCGACGGTTATAGTCAAATTTGAATTCTTCGAGGATAGCTTCATAGTCTGGCTTGAGGTCGAAGATGTCCATATTTGCCATCGCTTCAAAGTCAGTAGTGTAGAAGCGTGGGGTGAGGATGGTTTCGCGTCGGCCAGTCCCATTAACCTTTTGTTGGGTTGACTGGCTTACATCGGGTTTAGAAGGAGTAGCTACCATAGTTAGTGCGTTTTCTTAAATTCTGTGAGAAGATTTTGCTGATAAATTGCAGTTTATATACCTATATAACTGCCTATTTTACGACTAGTGTTTAGTTTATGGGTAGTTATATCTAGAAATAAGGTTTGCTTGTTAAGAAGCGTTAAGCAAGAGGGTTGTTGGGCTTGTAATTTTATTAAGGAGGGAAGACGCAAAGCGTCTCCCCTCCTTAACTATTTAGCACTACCGTAATTTTTTAGGTGGCGGCGGCTTCATTCGCGATCGCTTCCAAGCAGTTAATTAACTCACCAACCACAATTGGTTTACTGAGATATCCATTTGCACCAAGGCTCAGAGCTTTTTGGCGATGCCGATCGCCTGTGCGCGAAGTCAACATGACAACAGGCAATGCATACCAAAGATCGTGGGTGCGAATTGTTTGGAGCAAATTAAATCCATTGACTCGAGGCATTTCAATATCTGAAATCACCATTGATAATTTTCCTTGAGTGCGTTGGAGGGCTTCGATCGCTTCTTGCCCATCACGACAAGCAATCACTTCAAAATCCAGTTGTTTTAAAAGGCGTTCTAACATATTCCGAGTAGCGATCGAATCTTCGGCAATTAATATGGTTGTTGCCGACTTGAGACTAACCTTAGATTTTTTATTGCTTGCCTGATTAATAGTTTGATTAATGGCTTGTTTTAGTTGATTAGTTGGTGGTTGAACTATGGAATTGGGAGGCTTAATATTTTGCGTCTTTTTAACTATATTTTCAGGTAAGAGCAGATGGAGGTTATCGGGGAGTAACACAGGCACAACCTGTCCAGTACCTAAAATCGTACAGCCTGTTAGATAGCTAGGAATTGACACTGCGCGATCAAAGGGTTTGAGAATTAATTGTCTTTCTTCGAGGATCGTGTCGATCGCTATGGCGATCGGTTGATCCAGATCATTACGATTGAGGACTAAGCAAACTTTGGCATTGATTGGCTCCTTGGTTTGGTAGGCATAGGTTAGGGCTTGTTTGAGTTGTAATAGGGGGAGAGATTGTTTCCGCCATATAATCTTGAATGTCCGATCCTCTCTATATATTTGGGCTTCAGCATAGGGAAAAATATCCAACACGTCATTAGCAGGAATTGCAATTAGATTTGCCCCGATCGCACAAATCAGTAAAGTAATCAGACTTAACCCAAGTGGTAAGCGGATCGTGAAAGTTGTGCCTTGTCCCTGTGTGGTATCAACTTGAATATTGCCGCGTAAACGATTAATTTGAGATCGCACAATATCTAAACCCATGCCACGCCCAGAGATATCACTAACAATACTTTTGGTGGAAAAATGGGGTTGAAAAATAAAGTTAAGAAGATCTTGGCGAGGAACTTTCTGCATGGGGATTTCGATCGAACAGATATTTCTTTCTATGGCTCGTTCATAAACTTTGTTGAGATTAATGCCATCACCATCATCCTTGAGAGAAATGATCACTTGATTCCCTGTAATAACCGCACTAAGCCTGATCGTTGCTATTGCTGATTTACCTAATGCCAATCTGGTCTCAGGACTTTCTACTCCATGATCAAAGGCATTAATTAATAGATGATTGAGTGGCGTTTGTAATTGTTCGAGGATTACCTGATCGATGGGTACATCTTCTCCCTGAATTACCAGTTCCACTTGTTTGTGATAGCGTTGACAGAGCCGCTTAAGCTGAGGTACAAAACGACTGGCAAGGGTTTTAAAAGGGACAAGGCGGGATTGGGTGAGTTGAGCATAGAGTCGATCTAAATCTTGGCGCAAATATTCAATTTCTTCTCCTAAATCACGATAACTTAGATCAATATCTGCACGACTTTCACGGACGCGCAGTAGTACCTCTTGCAAATTTTGAAGGGTAGTATGGGAAGTGGAATATTGATCGAGTTCTAATTGATCAAAATCATCATTGTCTTCAGGATTAGTAACTGATTGCTTGGAAGTTTCATTAATCGCTAAGGCATCATAGATAGTCTGTACCTGCTCTTGGAGAGGAATCATTTGCAAGACTAAAGACTGTAGATTTTTATTGGTTTGCCCCAATTGCTGTTGTTGTCTCACCAAACGATCATGACGCAAAATCATTTCTGCAACGGTATTTGTCATACTCTCAATCTGGGCAGAGGGAATCCGTAGATAGGAAATTGATTCTGAAGTTGAAGAGGTGAACGCCTTGTTTGGTAAAGTTTTAATTTGAGGAGATGGCTCTGTTGCAATAGATTTTGTCACTACTTCCACTTCCTGTGGAGGTAGTTGGTTTGTACTGCAAATACTAAAGTCCTTGTTGAAGGCAGCATTGAGATATTGAGCGCGTTGCGATCGCAAACTATTGACAATCTCTTGAGTGGTAGATAGAAGACTATCAATGGTTTGTAATTCTTGAATAGAGGATTCAAATGGCTCTACGATATTAATTAACCACTCAAGGTTGAGGGTATCTCCTAACAATAAACATTCATCACAAAAATATTGAAGTTCCTCTTTGATCTTTTCTAAGGATAATGAATTTGTCTTATTGAGTAGTTGCGTTTCTACTTGCTGAATACAAGCTTCTAAATCTTTTTCTAAGGAAGTGCGAATAAGTGGATTAATGCCAGAATTGGGTTTATCTAGACTAGAATCTGCGTAGGAATTTGGTAATGCATTATGGACAGACTGATGATCTGAGTAAAGGGATTGCTGATAGTTGGATTGGGGTGATGGGCTTTTAACACTCGCTAGTAAAATATCTAAACTCTGCAAAAATTTCGCGTCAATGTTGATATCTAGTAGAGACTGATGGGGGAGATTACTTGCCTGCGCGAGAACTGAGGCAACTTCATCAATGCCATGACTGAGTACTTCAGCAATTGTCGTGCGATCGCAAAATTCGTTATGTTGCAAAATTTCCAACATGTCTTCTAACTTATGAGCAAGTTGGCTGAGACTACTTAATTCCGCGATCGCTGAGCCACCTTTGAGGGAATGGGCTGCGTGCATTAAGAAAACATAGTCAGGCTGTCCTGCCTGAATTTGAGCTAAACCTTTTTGAAGATTTGCCAAGTAACTGGGGGCATCTTCGTTGAGAAAGCATTGCCGCGTTTCAATGGCAATTTCTTTGAGAACTTCTGAATTTAAGGTTTTCATTAATCTGATTCCCAAATATGGCAGCATCTATAGTAGTTTTCAAATCAGTGCATACTCATTTGAAAACAAAAGTAAGCCTAGTAACAGTTTTGAGTTTGCATGTCTTGAAGAGATAATCACCATAAAGTGGTGCTTACCTTAATCTTTTTCTAAACGGAACTGGCGTACTGATGCCTGTAGCTCATCAACCACACCAACCAGTACTTGGAGTGAAGAAACGACCGTTTGGGTATCGGTTGCTGTTGCTTGGGCGATCGCATTGGCATTCTCCATAATGTTATTCACTTTTTGGGAAACCTGCGTTTGGGAAATCGTACTACTGGAAATTGTCTGTAGGTAGTTGTCAATGGTTTGGCTCAAGTCTGCCAAATCCTTCAGGGTCTCTTTAGTCTCTTCTACCGATTGAGTCCCTGCTACAACTTCCGCAGTTCCCACTTCCATTGCTTTGAGAACTTCAGTGGTTTCTTGCTGAATATTGGTAACCAGTAACTGAATCTCTCTAGTTGCATCGGTGACTCGATCAGCTAAGCGTCTAACCTCATCAGCAACTACGCGGAAGCCTTGCCCATTTTCACCAGCTCTAGCTGCTTCAATCGAAGCATTGAAAGCAAGGAGGTTTGTTTTTTCGGAAATGTTAGAAATAATTGCCACAATTTGCGAAACCTCTTGAGATGACTCGGCAAGTTGTTTCATCTTTTTCGATGTTGCGGCAACGGTAGAACGAATTGCTTTAATACTACCGACGGTGCGATTCATCTTTTCATCACCTTCCCTTGCGGCGATCGCGGCTCGTCGGGCAACCTCGGCGGCATCCTGTGCGGACTTTGCTACTTGAGCGATCGATTGTGTATTTTGTTCTACGGCTTCAAGGGCTTGGGCGATACCATCGGACTGTGCTAAAGATGTGCTCGAAAATTTTTGTACCGAATTTTCGCTTTCTTTTGCCAGAGATTCTGCATGAACTGCTGTGGACTTGACCTCTTCAACTAATTTCCGTAATTTGCGAATGGTGGCGTTGAATGCGTCAGCGATCGAACCTACTACCCCATCTGTTACCTTAGCTTCAGCAGTTAAATCACCTTTCTGTGCACCTTCAATCTCTAATAGCAGATTGATAACTTCTCTTTGTAAAAGTTCTTTCTCTTTGCGTTGAATTTCCGCTTCTTGCTCTTTAATTAGGGACTGTTGGGCAAGAGATTGTTCGGACATCTCAATGCTATCCGCCATGATATTAAATGAGCGTGTCAATTCGCCAATTTCGTCCTCAGCAAAGACTTCAGCTCTGGCTTTGCGATCGCCTAATGTAAAGCGTTTAGCGATCGGCGTAAGGGACTGCACAGGCTTAGCAATAACTCGATCTAGAAATCTAGCGAGTAAAATATCTAAGAGTATGACAACTGCGGCAGAAATACTTAGAGCAATCCATGTAGTTCGCAACAGATCATTCATTTCTGTTTCAGGAGTTCCCCGCACAAGGATGCCAGTTGGTGCATTGATATACTTAGGCACACTTCCTTTTTCAGTTTCAATGATGCGATTAGGAACTGCTCTTGCTGCCATGGTGTAGTAGGTGTTTCCGACCAAGACCCGACCTGTGACAGTTTGTCCATTTTCGGCAGTAGCTGCCCGATTCAGCAAATCATCAGCCGCCGCCCCTGAAATGGGCAGATTGGGTGTAGTAGTGTCAAAATCTGCTTGTTCAACGGAAGTAGCGATCGCAAATTCTCCAGATGGCTTGCGATAATACACGGCACTGTATCCACCTATTCCCTTTTTGCCAGTGATCTGTGAGGTTGCGGCTAGGGCCTTGATGGTATTTTCCACAATTGTAGCTTTCTTATTGACAATATCCCCCGAAATTAATACCCCAATTACTTTCTGAGTAGCAGGATCTTTTACAGCAGTAGCAGTGTAGCGAATTAGAGAATCCGTTGGTGTAAACCCATCAGGTAAAGGTGGTGCTTCCTTTTGGAGATCATCTGCACTCACGATCGCAGTTGCCTTGATTTGATTTGGCTCGGCGACAACATCACTCACTAGATTATTGGGATTGAAATCCTGTCCTGTGCGATCGCTATTGGCACTAACAATTACCTTAGCATCTGCACCGACGAGGGTGGCATACTCGATCTTCCGTGCTTTGATTTCGTTTTCTAGGATCTTCTTCACTTGATCCTTTAATGGTGGTGGTACTGGTTGCTTGTTGGCGTAGGTGCTAGCCGCACTGATAACGGCTACGTTATCTGACTGTCCCCGAAAGCCAAATCCCATCTGATTGATTTTGATGTTGTAGTTGATATCCATAACGGATACCTCAGACTGAGCCTGTTTGAATAACTGATCCTGTAGGGATTTACCAATTAAGAATGCACCGAATCCAACCAGTGATAGTGATAGAAACTCGGACACAAGAAGGGCTGTAAATTGTTTGCGTCCAACGGGTAAATTATAAAACCAACTTAGTGCGTGTGATTTTTGTTGCAGTTTTACTTTGGATGATTGATCAACTTTTAGAGATTTTGAAGACTCATTGCTAGGTTCAGGTTTGTCAATATGAGTGGTTTGCGGGACTAGAGATGTGGTGCTCGATCCATTTTGCTCCTTCTTAAATGCCGTTCCTAAATTGCTTTGAGACTCATCCATGGCAGCGATCGCCTTAGCCGCGATCGCTGCATGAGTACCGTCTTGATCCTCAGCAATAATTTGTTGATAAATCTCCCTAGCGGCTTTAGCATTACCCTGACTTTCTAGGTCATAGGCGTAGAGAATCCGAGACATCGGATCACTGCTTTGCCCAGTGGGATTGCCAGTGGGATTGCCATTAGCAGTATAGCCATTGGACTTCAGGGTGGTTACGGTGTCGCTATTTGAGTTCATCGTAGTATATCCAAGTAAATGAAATTTGATGATTTGGTGCAATCTTTATCAGAGAGCTAAGTCTTGGGAGTAGATTGTGAGCTTGACAACTCATTTGCAAAAAGTGATTTTGGTGGATGTGAATTTGCCATGCCACAAAATAGGGTTCTTGGTGAATGCTGAACTCTTACGCCGTAGAAAGATCAGCTAATTCGTCAATCGCTTCACTCTCCGCCATTGCAGGATTTAACATCCGAAATAACTCATTGACATTCAAGATTCCATAGGTTTTGCCATCTAATTTGGCTAAACCCAACAGTAGCAACTTAGCGCGTGGTGGAGCGTTGTCTGGAACAGGAAATAACTTCTGGGCATCAATTGTCACAATTTCCTCAAGTGCCATCACCACACAGGCAAGATCGCATATTCCCCCATTTAGAACCTGAGCGCGAATAGCGATCGCCATAATTGGTTTGGCTAAAGGCATCGGCTGCATACCTAAAAACCTCTCTAAATGTAGTACCCATAACAACTTGCCCCTTTGATTGGTAATCCCTAATAAACAAGGATTAACCCCTGGGATCGGGCTGATGTCCTGTGGTTGTAACTGGACAACTTCATTAACGGAGTTAACTGGTACAGCAATCCGCAGAAATGGTGAGATCTGAAGTCGGCAATATTCTTGAATCATATTTATTTAAAGAGAGATAGACACACTCACGATACTTCCCTCTTAGATTGTTAATTTGATTTAGTTGACATATTGATAAACAGTTTCTAGCAATTGTTTCGGGGCAAAAGGCTTTGTCAAATAAGCGTTACCTCCCTGTCGCAAAGCCCAAAACTTATCAAAATCTTGATCCTTAGATGTGCAGAAGATAATGGGCACTTGCTTGAATTTGTCTTGATCGCGAATGGTACGACATAGCTCCAGTCCACTTTGTCCTGGCATAATTACATCTAAGACAATTAAGTTAGGAGTCGTATTATTGGATAGCCATTGCCAAGCATCTTCAGCATTGGCTTGTAAAACCACATCAAATCCAGAACGGGATAATAAGCTGGAAATAAGTTGCTGTTCGGCATGTCCATCTTCGACAACAAGTACTGTTTTCATAGATTTTTAGGATATTTTTAAAACTGAGTTAGTAGGTGATTTATTGGGAATATGTATGATGATGGGTAGCTCTAAGTACTGCCCATCATGGAATCGAGGTCTCTCTGAAGAGGATGATTGGGATTTTTGGGTAATAGTCTTTGAACTTTGTCGATGAGTTTGTTGGTACTTACAGGCTTGGTCAGATAGTCATTTGCTCCAACCAGTTGTGCTCTCATGCGATCAATAATGCCATCTCGACCTGTAAACATCACAATCGGAACATTCCGTAAATGTCGTGACTGTCGCAGCATGGCACAAAGTTCATAGCCATTGATTTCGGGCATGGTGATATCCATTAAAATTAAGGCAGGTTTTTGTCGCACTAACAACGTTAAACAACTACTAGGATCTGTAATTCCCAAAAATTGGAATCCAGACATTTCCAAAACCATTTTGACTTGATGTTGTACTGTTTTGCTATCGTCAATACAGGCAATCAAAGGTCCTTTAGGTTGTTGAGAAACAATATCCGCATTGTTTGACGATGGAAGTATTTCTAAAACTTGATTCTCAATTAATGGATGTAAGAGCAAAGATAAAATATGCGGTTCTATTTTGAGTTGACGACAGATTTCATAGATACTAAGTTTCTGTTCTAAGATTTCTAACCAAACTGATAGACTTATACTCTGTAAGGACATGCGTGGATCTAATAGCTTTAGTGTATCTGCACTCTCCCATAAGTTACTAAAATCCCTAGCTTTGCTACTCTCAAGGTGGATTAGAGAGAATGGAGAAGAAATATGGCTATGTAGTTTTTGCCATAGGCGGATATGTTTGGTAATTGGTTTGATTAGATCATTGAGGGGAGCAGCAATTAGAACTGGCTTGATGCAGACATTCGCTTCAAATTTGACATGAGTACTAGCATAGGATATTGCATGAATTAGAGCCTCTCTCGATAATGTCAACAAAATCTGGCGGAACTTAGTTAGGGATAACTGATTTGTCAATTGCCATTCATAAAGATTCTCATACTCAGATTTATCATTATTTAGATTAGGGGAAGGAAGATCTAGGTTCATTTGTTGCCAAAGTAAGTCAAAGCGCTCTAATCCGCAGCCACTTGCTGTGGCAAAATATAGGCGTGATCCACCAATATAGAGCTTCCACTCAATTGCACTATCTTGTGGAATTGATATTGACAAACATCCTGTTAAATCTTTTTGAGCAATGATCTGCAACAAATTATATGGATTTTTAAGACTGCCTTGCATAAAATTAATTAGCTAAATTCAACTAAGAATCAGTCGTACTAACGCACTCCCCTGCGTATGAGAAGATCAACTCGTAAATTAAGTTGCCTTCCCCTAATATCGCTCAATACTTAATAAATACTCTAAAATTATAGTGCTTTTCAATCACGTGAAGTTAATAGGGTTGGAAAACTGAGCTATTCTTCACTAGACTGGCAAATCCTATAAATATAAATACTCAGTGAGTAATCAGAATAAGTCCAATGTGTCTCGGTAGGTAGTGTTACCTAACTACCATATAAGTAAAATATGTGAGACTTGTTTGTACTCTAAGCTACATAAGTATAATCATTAGCAGCAATTTAAGTAAAAGAATAGTAGTGATTTCGATATTAAGTGGGATTTTGGCAAGTGATTTAAAGAATAAGTAGATATACTTGTGCGATTGCGCGTATTGATCTCTGTTTGCAGGAATAGTAAGTAATGCTTATCTGCTTAAATGTTTATGAAATCAATGAAAATATAGTGACAAAAATTCTTCCCCTTTCCTTACAGCATCATATTTAACCTGAGTTCGGTGTAAGTGGTAAGGGGCAACCCCAATTCCATCAACCCAAGAAGGCTACTTGGGTTGATGGTAATAAGCAATTAGTCTACAAAGCAAGAATCGCTTAGTGATTCTTACTTTGTTTCGCATATTTGGGTTTTATGTCCTAAGCAACCCTTACATTGCTATAGCAGTCCTAAATCATTTGTAGATTTTTGGGTTTGTGGAAGCGACCCCCTAAGGAGTGCGCTTCCACAAACCATTTAGGATTGCTATATGTAACTGATGTTACGTGGAAGGAAGAAGGAGTAAAGTAAAGATAGGGTCAGAAATGGGT
>VFQS010004302.1_pt1 | contig 10396 bp, 4 predicted proteins | sample 3512361 | NCBI WGS metagenome assembly VFQS01 (sample SAMN10412375, study PRJNA504923) | tailings metagenome | isolation source: Relicate 1 Philex TSF3 active mining | place: Philippines | reverse complement strand
CGGAGGCATTCCGCAGGATACTGGACACCCTGGCCCGGGTCAACAACTGGGATATCGGTGCAGCGCTCAGGGTACGCGCCCGGCTTCTGCATACAGAGGGCCTACTAGACGCCGGTCAACTCCTAAAAATACCCTTCGACCTGCATGTCGGCACCGACTTTCGGCAGTACATCATCGTGCCCGACGGCAATTATTTCATCAACCCGGTGGATAGTACCCGTAACCTGACCTATTCCCGGTACGGTTTCTTTATCAACGGGACAAAGCCGCTCCTGCATGGAAGACTTCGCCTGGGGGCAGCGCTCCGCGCCGATAAAAACCAGTATTTCAAACTCCAGTGGAACCCCCGCATCAGCGCCGTCTATGCCCTTTCCGAATCCGGTTTCCTGCGCGTTTCGTACCAGAACGGTGCCCGTTTTCCCAGTATCTTCGAAGGGTTTTCCAATATCAACAGCGGGGGGGTCAAGCGCGTCGGTGGGTTGCGGGTCATGTCAGACGGCATTTTTGAGCAGTCCTGGCTCAAAAGCTCTATCGACGCGTTCCAGTCTGCCGTCAACACAGGCGTCAATACCCTGGGGCTGAGCCAGTCTGCCGCTGTCGAAAAGCACAAAGCTCTCCTGCAGCGAAACCCCTACACCTACCTGCAGCCCGAGCGGATGCGCGCTTTTGAGGCAGGCTATCGGGGTTTTCTTCACAAAAAACTGTACATAGACCTGGATGTCTATCTCAACCGCTTCTCGCGCTTTATCGCCCAGGTAGAAGCCAGCGTACCCGATACCAGTGATCCTGCACAGATACCCACTTCCCTGTTTGTGCGCTCCCGCCAGGCCCGCTACCGCTTGTGGACCAATTCCAGAACCACCGTTTTCAACTACGGTGCAGCGCTGGAACTGCGCTATGCGCTCCACCGGAACTACGAGCTTTCCCTGAACGCCAGCTACGCCGCCCTCAAGCAGACGGAGCAGAATGACGGGCTGGAAGACGGTTTCAACACCCCTGCCCTCCTGCTGCGGGCGGCCTTGAACGGCCATAAGTTCCTCGGCAACTGGAGCGGACAGGTTGCGGCCCGCTACCAGAGCAGCTTCTATTGGCAATCTTTCCTGGTCAATGGCGACGTACCCGCCGTCTTCACCCTGGACGCACAACTCAACTACACCTTTGGCAGCCCGCTCATCAACCTGAAATTCGGCGGTACCAACCTCCTGAACCGCTACTACTATTCTTTTCTCGGCGGCCCCCAAATCGGCGGCTTCTATTATGGGACGGTGACGTATTATTTTTGACAAGTAACACACTTTCGGTACCCTGCGTCCCTATGCGGCGAAGAGGATGGGAGCCTTTTGTTCCAGCGATGATTTTTCTTACCAAAAGGCCGTTAAACCTTTGCTGCTACTCATTATCCAAGTGCAATAACGCAATTCGATGATTCGATTCAACTGGTTTATTGCCCTGATGCTGTTGGGTACAGCCTTCTGCCAAGCACAGCGACGCCCCAATTTTGTACTCCTCCTCGCCGACGACCAGAGCTGGAACGGCACTTCGCTGCGGATGGACCCGACACGCCCGGATTCCCGCAGCGACTTTCACCTGACCCCGAGGCTGGAGACCCTGGCGAAAACCGGTATGACCTTCAGCCAGGGCTACGCCCCGGCCCCGAAGTGCTCCCCCTCCCGCATCAGCATCCTGACGGGGAAGACCAATGCGCGGCTCCACTTTACGTTTACGGACAATATCAAAGAAGACAGCACCCGCTTGCTGGAACCGGTCACGGAGATGGACATTGCCGATTCCCTCACGACTATTGCCGAGTGGCTGAGGCGCCAAGGTTGGGGCTACCTGAGTGCCCACTATGGGAAATGGCATATCCGCGGCGGTGGCCCTGCGCAACATGGCTTCGATCGGGGCGACGGAGAAACCGGTAATGAAGACGGCAACCAGGGTGGACTAATACAAGCCAACCCCCGGAAAATTTTCAGCATCACAGATTCGGCCTGCGCTTTTATGGCAGATGCCGCCCGCCTCGGCCGTCCTTTTTACGTGCAAGTATCGCACCATGCCCCCCGAAAACCTATCGAAACGCGGCAGGCCACGTTGTCGGAATGGTCCAATCCGGCCCTCCATCCCCTTGGTCAACGCCATAAAGACCCTGAATATGGCGCGATGCTGAGCGATATGGACGTCGGGCTGGGTATCTTGTTCGATAAAATCAAGGCTTTGGGCCTGGATTCCAACACCTATATCATCTATATCGCCGACAACGGGGCGGGCGGGAATAACACCCCGCTCAGCGGCGGCAAAGCAGCGTGTAAAGAAGGCGGTATCCGCGTACCACTGGTCATCGCCGGGCCGGGTATCCCCGTCAATGTATACAACACAACCCCTGCTGTCGGCTACGACCTTTTTCCCACCATAGCCGCCCTCGCCGCGCAGAAAGACCTCCCGCTCCTCCCCTCCGGCCTCGATGGCAGCAGCCTGTTGCCCTTGCTCAAGTCCGGTAGCGGCAACTTCGCCCGGGGCCAGGAGCTGTTTTTCCACTGCCCCCACTACAATGAATCCACCGTGCCGCAGTCGGCCCTGGTAGAAGGGCAGTACAAACTCCTGGCCGACTATGAACTAGGGACTCTGGCCTTGTATGACCTCGGCAAAGACATTGGGGAGACCAAAGACCTGAGTACACTCTATCCGGAAATCGCCCGAAAGCTGACCATTCGTCTGCGCGACTATCTGAAAAGCGTAGAAGCCCGCATGCCCGGTCTCAACCCGGCTTTCGCGGGATATAAAGGCAGCGCAGGCGACCTCGATGCCGACGGTCTACCCGACGCCTGGGAAATACGGGAATTGCTCACCGACCGCTTCATCAGCAGCGATGATCCTGACCAGGATGGACTAAGCAACCTGGAGGAGTATCGGCAACGCAGCGACCCCTACGTTTCCAACCGCCCTACAGCCGTGGCAGAGGCCATGGCGGAAAGCCCGATACTATTCCGCGTGCGTACGAACCCTTTTTCAAAGCTGTTACAGCTCGACCTGAGTACGGAATGCCAGGGACAGCAATGTATATATTCCCTATACGACCTTCAGGGGCGGCTTATTCTTCAGCAGAAAGTATCGTACGCACCGCAAATCAGTGTCTATACCCCGGCGCTGATACCGGGAACGTACCTGCTTCGCCTTCAACTACAGGAAAGCGGCTCCAGTCAATCGCAAATGGTATTGTCCTATTAAAACACCTTTATCCGCAAGCACATGAAACCTTTTCTTGGTCTTTTTATCCTTTTTTTTCTGGGAATGCCGGCATTTATTCAGGCGCACCCAGGCAATCTTTCCCCCGGCCACTCCCTTCATTCATGGCATGTCCGGGGCGAAAAAGCACCGGTTCGCGGGCACTTTCTGTACAGTGTGGACGGCAAGGCCGTTATACAGACCGAGACGGGGGCGATACAACGGTTTCCGCTGGAACGGCTCACCGAAGCCGACCGGAAAAAAATAGCGAAAAAAAGCGCCTATATCCAGGCTTTGCATACAAATCCCTCCCCCTCCGAAGCGATGCGGGGCTTGCCGCAAGCTTTCACCTGGTCCGTTTGGGCCTTGCTGGCTTTGTTTGTCGGCGGTCTGGTATGGATGTTCCAGCGCCGGCGGCGTACCTCTATGGCGTATCCCCTGGCAGCCGCAATTTGCCTGCAAGCCTCTTTGTTCCTTCTTTCGGCCTTTGGACCGGCTATACAGGCCATATCCACCACCGATCCGCAGTTCGTAGAGTCTGCGTTCAAGCCCTTTAAACCCCAGGTCGCTACTTCCTGGAACGACCAATATTTTTTCGTCTCCTCTCTTGGCATCCCCGATCATCAGATGATGGTTGGCATCACCAAATGGCAGCAGCAGGTACCCATTCCTCAGTGCTACACAGGCGATAATTCCTGGCCCATCCCACTGAACCCCGAGCTGGCTGCCGAGCCGCTGGCCATTGAGCAACACTTCATGAAAGGCGCTGTGGCCATAGCCGCCAATGGAATCCCCATTTTCAACGCCCGCAACAACACAGGGCTGGATTCCTATCTCGCGGGTGAACTCGATGAATTTGGTGGCCATTGCGGACGGGCCGACGATTACCACTACCACATCGCCCCTCTTCATCTCGAAGGAAAAACCACGGCGGTATTACCTATTGGCTTCGCACTCGATGGGTATGCCCTGTACGGCAGCAAGGAACCCGATGGATCGGCTATGAAGCCCCTGGACGCCAATCATGGACATTTTGGTAGCAATGGGGTATACCACTACCACGGCACTAAAGTATATCCTTATTCTGTAGGCAAAATGGTGGGAAAAGTAACCCTCGACCCCAAAACACCGGCCCCGGAAGACCAAATCCTTCCCCAAGCCTTCGCCAGTCCGGTCCGCCCAGCCCTGCCCGGCTTGAATGGAGCCAAAATAACGGGCTTTGAAGCCAACGGTACCCAGGGCTATCGCCTCAGTTACCAACTCAACGCCCAAAACTACCAGGTCAACTACTCCTGGACCAAAGAGGGAAAATTTCAGTTTGATTTCGTCAATCCCAATGGTACTTCGACTTCCCAAACCTATACAGGGAAAACGCTCTGCGCCCTGCCCGCTCAGCCTGTTGATTCCGCATTCACCCTCAGCAGCCCGGTCATAGGTGCCGACTCCCTGCTTCCTACCCGATATACCTGTTGGGGTGCCGGAATCAATCCCCCGCTGCAATGGAAGAACGCACCCTCCGGAACGACCTGTTTTATAGCGCTCATGCACCATTTCGACAAGGATAAGGTTGAAAAAACATATATGATACTATACGATATACAAGGTAGTATAAACGCTATCAAAGAAAACGAGACCAGCGTGGGCAAGTGGGGCGGAAATACGCAGAACAATCTCATAGCATATTCCCCGCCCTGCTCGCAAGGGGGCGGGTTGAAAGCCTACTACCTCACGGTGTATGCTCTTAAACAGTGCCTTTCGTTTACGACCACCCCCAAAACACGTCAGGAAGTATTAGCTAAAATCCAGGGTTTTGTGCTCGACTCCGCTTCCATGACCACCTTGTACGACAATACCGCCCAGCCCCCGGCCACTCCCTGGCAGTTTAAGTGCAGCGAATTGCTGGGCAGGCCAACCGACCGCTCCGTCACCCTCAACATGATGGCGGATGCCGAAGTCGAGCTCTATGTGGAATACGGCACCAAAAGCGGTACGTACAGCCAACGCACCCCTTCCAGGACCTATCCTTCCTCCCTGCCGTTCGACCTCGAGCTGGCCGGGCTGGCCGCAGATACGCGCTATTACTACCGGGTGCAGGCCCGGCGCACCGGGGAAACCGCTTTCCAGGCGAGGCCGGAACGCAGTTTCCATACCCAGCGCAAAAAAGGAAGTTCCTTTACCTTTGTGATTCAGGCAGACCCACATTTAGACGAACAATCTGATACCCTGGTCTATAAGACTTGCCTTCAAAACCAACTCGCCGACCAACCCGATTTCATGGTGGACCTGGGCGATTTCCTGATGTCGGACAAACTGGTAGAGCCCAACTACCAAAAAATCGAAGACCGAAGCCTGCTGATGCGCTCCTACTACGATATCAGCGGGCATTCCGTACCCCTCTTCATCGCCCTGGGCAACCACGAAGGGGAAGCTGGGTGGACCCTGAACGGTACCCCCGACAACGTAGCCATCTGGAATACCCTGGCCCGTAAAAAGTACTTCCCCAACCCTATTCCCAACGGCTTTTACACGGGCGATACCGTTTCGTATGCCCTCGTCGGCCAACGGGAAAATTACTACGCCTGGGAGTGGGGCGATGCCTTGTTCATCGTATTGGACCCCTATTGGTACACCACCGTAAAACCTACCCGGGACAACTGGTATTGGACCCTCGGCAAAGCACAATACGACTGGCTTAAGAAAACCCTGGAAGGCAGTACGGCTACCTTCAAGTTCGTATTTGCCCATACGCTGATCGGTGGCTCAGAAGCAGCCAGAGGCGGGGTGGAATTTGCCAACCTCTACGAATGGGGTGGTCAAAACAACGATGGTACACCGGGGTTCCAGGCCAAACGCCCCGGTTGGTACAAACCTATCCACCAACTCCTGACCGAGCACAGGGCTACTATCTTTTTCCATGGCCATGACCATTTTTACGCCAACCAGCAACTGGATTGCATGGGGTACCAGCTCGTACCGCAACCCAGTCACCCGCAGTTTGTATCTGCCAACCAGGCGCAGGACTACGGCTATCTCACGGGCAAAATCATACCCAACGCCGGCCACCTACGCGTGAACGTCAGCCCCGACGCCGTCAAAGTAGAGTACGTCCGGGCGTATAAACCGGCCAACGAAACTACCACCCGCAAAAATCGGGATGTATCCGATTCCTATACCATCCGCCGGGGCGATTGCTTCGTCACCGCCGTGGAAGAATCCTCCATACCGGACGGTGCTGTACAAGTGTATCCCAATCCTTCCAAAGACAAATTTTTCGTAGAACTCAGCCCCGAGGTGAACCCGGCTAATCTGTATCTGACCCTGCGCAACCTCTTGGGGCAACCCATCCCTGTGCATATCGTAAGTGGTATTCATGCACTGGAATGCAGCACCGACGGCCTTGCCCCCGGTATCTACTTCCTCGAAATATATGATGAAAACACCCGGAAAAAGGAAATTACAAGGGTCATCAAGCAGTAGGAAGCCGTATTTTCTTCCAAAATCTTCTAAATGCTGTCGTACGTGTTTGACCCCTCGCAATAACTCATTTTTATATCTTTATGGCCTGAATACAGGAACTATAGTTGTAAAAATCAAAGTGAAGTAAAATGGGAAAAGCTGGGGCTATTTTCGGAGCGATTTTTTTTGCTGCGCTTGCGATGACGGGTTGTACGGGTGGGTCGAATCATCCGAAAGAAACAGAAACCACCTCAGGTGCATTGGATCCCGGGAAATCCGTATCCGATGAGGTTGTGCCCGAGCAGGAGGCCATGCGCTCAGGCATTGCGGAATTGCTTCAAGGCAAATGGCAGCATGTAGATGATAAATCCAACTATCTGGTTTTCGAAGGAAATCACCGAAAGGAAACGGCGGGGGGGTCTGACCAATGGGATGATGAACTCTTTGTGTTGTCGGATAAATGTGCAAACGATTTCAATAAAAACAGTGAAACAGAGCCGGAAAAAGACAGGTACATCTCCTGCTTAGCATCAGATTTATGTTGGTATATCCTTGATGTTGACCAGGAAACCTTGTCCTTGAGCTATATGGGGCGGGGGAATACCCTAACCTATAAGCGGGTGCAATAGCCGTTTTTCACCCCTCGCTGACCCCTTGCTACAAGTCCACTTTACAACACATAAAACCGAACGTATATGCACAGAATAACCGCACTTATCGTTGGGGGGCTGTTGCTTCCCTTTGCTTTTTACGCACAATCCGACCAGGGGTATCAGGTACCGCCCAAAGCGATTGTGGACCTGGTGGATGTGCCGCCCACACCGGCGGTGCGCGTGAGTCCCCGGGGGCAGTGGATGCTGCTATTGGATCAGGCAAGTATGCCTTCCATCTCGGAGCTTGCCCAGCCGGAGCTGCGTTTGGCTGGCCTCCGCATCAACCCCGCCACGAATGGGCCCAGCCGTACCGGAGGCTTTACGGGTATGTCGCTGCGCGACATGAACCTTCCCGGTGGGGCAGCAATCCCCCTCCGCGGTCTGCCCGAAGAACCGCAAATCGGCACGCCGCTCTGGTCGCCCGACGGAAAAAAAATAGCGTTTACCCACACTACTGCCCAGGGAATTGAGCTCTGGTTGGCCGATGTCGGTACCGGAACCGCCCGGCGCCTAAACTGTGCGCCCCTGAATGAAGCGCTGGGCACCGGCTTTCGCTGGTTTTCGGATAGCCGCAACCTGCTCGTCAAGACCGTCCCGCCCAATCGCGGTCTTGCGCCGGCAGAGCCGGAAGTGCCTGCTGGTCCGGTGGTTTCTGAAAATGCCGGGAAGGCGGCTCCTGCCCGCACCTATCAGGACTTGCTGAAAAGCCCGCACGACCAGGCGCTCTTTGCGTATTTCGCGTCAGCGCAGCTCCTCGTGCTCGATGTAGAAAGCGGCGCCAGCAGCCCCCTTGCCCCCGAGGGCATGATTGACGACATGGATGTTTCGCCGGACGGCAACTACGTGTGGGTCAGCTATGTCAAAAAACCATTTTCCTACCTCGTGCCCGTATCGAGTTTTCCTATGGAAGTGGTGGTGTTCAACCGGCAGGGCCAAAACGTGAAGACCATTGCCGATCTTCCGCTCGCTGAAGACACACCAGCGGCTTTTGATGCGGTGCGCAAAGGGCCTCGCGCTGTCAACTGGCGCCCCGATCTGCCGGCCACCCTGTACTGGGTAGAAGCCCAGGACGAAGGAGATCCGCGCAAGGAGGTAGCGGTCCACGACAAACTATTTCTTCTGCCCGCTCCGTTTACCGGGACACCGACGGTAGCCATGGAATTCGCCCTTCGCTTCGCCGGGGTGCGCTGGGGCAATGAAGGCCTTGCCATCGCTACCGAGCGGTGGTGGCGCAACCGCCGGGAAGTTATCACCCGTTTTTCCCCTGGCCAGCCCGCGGCAAAAAAGGAAGTCTTGTTCGACCGTCCCTATGAGGACCGCTACAACGACCCTGGTCAGTTCATGATGACCAACAACGCCGGAGGCCGCAGCGTACTGCTGCTGGGTGAGCAAGGGAAAAAACTATACCTCTCGGGTATGGGCGCTTCCCCGGAAGGCAACCGCCCTTTCATAGACGCGTACGACCTGGCCACCCGGACGAGCAAGCGCCTGTGGCGCTCCGAAGCGCCCTATTACGAAATGCCCGTCGCCATGCTCGATCCGGCCCAGGGCCTCGTGCTGACTAGCCGGGAATCTACAGAGGTGCCGCCCAACTACTACCTGCGCAACCTGCGCAACGGTACCCTCAACGCCCTTACCCGCTGGGAAAACCCGTACACCGCATTGAAGGGGATTAAAAAAGAACTGGTGCAATACCAGCGCGAAGACGGCCTGAAGCTCAGCGGTACGCTCTATCTGCCCGCCGGCTACAACAAGGAAAAGGATGGGCGTCTGCCCGTATTCATGTGGGCCTACCCCCGCGAGTACAAGACCGCCGATGCCGCCAGCCAGATCAATGGCTCGCCGTACCAGTTCATCCGGCCCGGCACCACATCGCCGCTGCTTTGGGTGACCCAGGGCTATGCGGTGTTCGACGACTTTGCCATGCCTATCCTCGGCGAAGGCGATAAAGAGCCCAACGAGACGTTTGTAGAACAGCTCCGCGCAAGCGCTGAAGCAGCCGTCAACAAACTCGTAGATATGGGCGTCGCCGACCGCAACCGCATCGCCGTCGGAGGCCATTCCTATGGCGCATTTATGACGGCCAACTTGCTGGCACACACCGATATCTTTGCCGCCGGCGTCGCCCGCAGCGGCGCCTACAACCGCACCCTCACGCCGTTTGGCTTTCAGCAGGAAGAACGAACCTACTGGCAAGCTCCCGAAATCTACTACAAGATGTCGCCGTTCAACTACGCCCATCAGATCAAGGAGCCCATCCTGCTTATTCACGGGGAAGCCGACAACAACTCGGGCACCTTCCCTATTCAGAGCGAGCGTTTCTACAATGCGCTCAAAGGGCACGGTGCCACGGCGCGTCTGGTCTTTCTGCCCCATGAAAGCCATGGCTATCGGGCCCGGGAGTCCATCCTCCACACCTTGTATGAAACCAATGCCTGGATGGACAAATACGTAAAAAATCGTCCGGTATCCGCAGTGAAGCCGTAAATACGAGAAATATTGACCTGGATTGCACTCTGCTTTGGTATTTGCCTGTTGCCTCCGCAGCAGCCTGCGGCACCCGTTCAAACGATTCGCGGCACCGTGGTGGACCGCGAAACACAGGCTCCGTTGGAGGGTGCAGCCATCGCTATTGTCGACTCACCTACAGGGGTGTTTAGCGACGCGGAGGGGAGGTTTGCACTTCGCAACCTCCCCTCCGGGCGCTACACGATACAGGTAGCGATGATTGGGTATCAGTCGCTGACCCTCTCCGCACTGGAGTTAGGCAGTGGCAAGGAGCTCGTACTCAACATCCAGATGGACCCTTCTCCGCTGTTTTTGGAGACCGTGACCGTCCGGGCGGAACCCGAAAAAAACAGGGCGCTCAACGATATGGCGATGACCAGTGCACGCCAGTTCTCACTGCAGGAAGCCAACCGCTACGCCGCAGGCTATGGGGATCCAGCGCGCATGGCCGTGTCTTTCGCCGGCGTCACCAGCTCCGGGGATGACGATAATAATGAGATCGTCATCCGGGGAAACTCGCCCAAGGGCCTCCTGTGGAGGCTCGAAGGCATTGAAAT
>VFQS010004300.1_pt1 | contig 10401 bp, 7 predicted proteins | sample 3512361 | NCBI WGS metagenome assembly VFQS01 (sample SAMN10412375, study PRJNA504923) | tailings metagenome | isolation source: Relicate 1 Philex TSF3 active mining | place: Philippines | reverse complement strand
ACGTTGAAGTGACCGCTGTTCGAGACGATACATCCATCCTTCATGACGGCGAAGTCTTCGGCGTCGAGCACGTGCTTGTTGCCGGTAGCCGTCACGATGAAGTCGGCCTGTGACACGGCCTCAATCATGGGCATCACGCGGAAGCCGTCCATGGCAGCCTCGAGGGCCTTGACGGGGTCGACTTCGGTCACGATGACCCATGCACCCAAACCACGAGCGCGCTCGGCAATACCGCGTGAGCAGTAGCCGTAGCCAGCGACCACGAAGGTCTTGCCTGCCAACAACACGTTGGTAGCACGGATAATGCCGTCGAGGGTGCTCTGGCCAGTGCCATAGCGATTATCAAACAAGTGCTTGGTGTCGCTGTCGTTTACGGCGATAACGGGGAATGGCAACACACCATCAGCTGCCATGGCACGCAGACGAATCACACCCGTGGTGGTTTCTTCGGTGCTGCCCAGCATTGATGGGATGAGGTCACGGCGATTCTTGAGGATCCCCGATACCAAGTCAGCACCATCATCTTGGGTGACGTGTGGGTTGTGTGCCAACGCCGCCTCAAGGTGCTTGTAGTAGGTCTGGTTATCTTCGCCCTTGATGGCGTAGACGGGGATTTCTTCGTGGGCTACCAGTGTTGCCGCAATATCGTCTTGGGTTGACAATGGATTGGATGCAGCCAACACCACATCGGCGCCACCAGCAGCCAGGGTTGCCATCAGGTTGGCGGTCTCAGCAGTCACGTGCAGACATGCTGAAACACGCATCCCCTTGAAGGGCTTTTCCTTGGCAAAACGCTCGCGAATCTGACGCAACACGGGCATTTCGTTCTCGGCCCAAGCCATACGCTTGCGCCCTTGCTCGGCCAAGCCAATGTCTTTGATGTCGTACTGTTTGGTCATGAAACCTCTACTCCTTACAAACAAACTCTACCGCACAATCATATCCGTTCAGGCTGACCACTGGTCAACGAACGGCGCCATGCATCAATGACCTCTGCATTGGCCAAGGTCGCCGACGCCTCTGTCAGCACCGCACGGTCAGTGGCATGAGTCACAGCGTACGCGAATACCTCTGCTTGATGCACAAAATGATTTGCTGGTGGCACCACGATTTGCTCAAGTTGAGCAAAGTGCGCCCCCCGCCACAGTCGTATCGTGGATTCCCGATCGGGGAAGAGCGTAAATGGTCGCTCAAGCTCGATGACACCATCATACCCGATAATCCGTGCATGCTGATAGAATCCGCCGACAAAACTCACGTTGATGTGTGCTTGACACACACCGCTATAGCGTACCACACTTGTGGCGAGTACGTCGACTTGATTTGCATCCAAAACCGCTTCACCCCAGATACTCAGCGGTGTAGTTGGCATCAGACGTTGTACCAAGTTGACCCCATAGCACCCAATATCGTAGATTGCGCCACTCCCCACAGACTCACGCATGCGGATGTCGTGTGGATTATCTTGGCGATACCCGAACGCCACATGCACTTGACGCACATCGCCGATTGCCCCTTCGGCAATCAACTGCATCACCTGCTGTGTCTGCGGATGCATGCGATACATCATCGCTTCCATGGCTACCAGCTGTTGTTGATTGGCCATCTGTTGAATGGCTACTACTTCAGCCGCCGTACAGGCCATGGGCTTTTCGATGAGCACGTGTTTGCCAGCCTGCAACGCTGCCAACGCCACTTCTGCATGCAGATGATTGGGCAAGGCAATATAGACGGCATCGATATCGGCAGCACGCCACATATCGTCCAAATCGGTATACACGGCCAGCCCACCCAGATCATCTGCCAATGACTGAGCTGCTTCGTGGCGCCGTGCATACACGGCGCACAACTGCACAGTGGCCGACTGCCGCATCGCCAAGCCAACCTTGCGCGCAATTCGCCCTGCCCCAATAATGCCCCAACGTACCGTCTGCATACGCGTTATGCCACTCCGAGTGCGGTAGCCAGTGCAACATCAGCACCGAATGCCTGCTGATAGCGTGCATAGAAGTCACTGCCGGTATAGGCGTGCTCCTGGCAACCATGATATTCGATGGCATAGGCACCGGCCAGCGACGCCACTTGCCCACAGGCCTGTGCGTTCAGGCCGTTTACCAGACCAAACACAAAACCAGCCAAATAGGCATCGCCAGCACCCGTGGGGTCACGGACTTCACTGACTGGAGCTACATCGACCTGCATTGCTTGGCGCTGACCATCGCGGGCGTCGTAGATAATCGAACCCTTGTCACCACGGGTGACCACAGTCAATGGCACACTTTCGATTAACTCTTGCTCACTCTTGCCAGTCATCTGTGCCATCATGCCGAATTCGTAGTCGTTGCCAATGAGAACGGCGGCGCCATCGAGGCCATCGAGAATCTGCTCGGCCGTCAAGCGCGGCGTCTGCTTGCCTGGGTCAAACAAAAACGGCACGCCCATGTCACGACATTCACGCACATAGCGCGCCATGGCATCGGGGTCTGTTGGCGAAATCACCACCAAATCCGCACTCGTCAAATTGAACTGACGCAACGACAAATCTCGTGACCGCGCCATGGCACCCGTATAAAACGCCACCAATTGATTGTTGGATTGATCGGTGTTGATGAAGCACGAAGCCGTGAACTCACCGACCACTTCGTGGATGCCACTCGCGTCGATGCCCTTGGCCGTCATCCAATCACGGTATTCGCCGAAATCTTGACCAGCAGCAGCCACCACCAACGGTTTGGCACCAAGCAAGGCCAGTGAATAGGCCACGTTTCCCGCCACACCACCACGCAAACGCTTCATGGAATCAACCAAGAAACTGACTGACAACATGTGTACGCGATCGGGCAAAATATGATCTTTGAAGTACCCGGGGAAATTCATAATGTAGTCGTATGCTAACGACCCAGTCACTACCACACTCATGGATTACTCGCTCCTTTGTATACGTTTATTGAACTCATCGGCCAATCGACACGTCGCCTGTACCGTGGCTTCGGCCACATCTACTCCCACCTGCCCTAACGAAGCGACGGGCATCACAAATACCTGTGCACCACTTCCCAACAAATCCACACCCTGAGCGGCACAGCGTTCGACAAGACGTTGCAACACTGCATACCCCTGCTGATATGCCTCAAACCCAGCATCAGCAGGCACACATCCCAACCCCAACGACCCACCACGAGCCCACAAACGCTGGATGAGGGGCAACGCGATATCGAAGTGCTGATCAATGTCATGGGCATTCACAAAAATAACATCACTCTGCAAATCAACCAATCCTGGCACCGTTACCAACGACTGAATGGCGAGTGCACGTCGCCCAGGGATGGCCTCGAGGACACGCGCCAGCCCCAACAACAACTCCTCGCGGTCGATCGCCAAAAACGGCGAATTCACCACATCAAGGAAGGGCTCATCAATACAAATCAGCACATCGCGCTGGGTACGTCCCAATAAGTTGGCCTGCCACGCAGCCCGTTGGCATACATGCTGCACCACTGCCTCAAACAACGGGCCGCTGGCAATCAGCGGATTTTGCTGCTCATCGGTGACCTGGACTGCGAGCGAAATCGGCCCGAGCAGTTGCCCTTTGCACCCGATTGCCGCATCAAAACCAGCCATGAAGGGCAACACGGCAAACAATCCCATGGCTTCAGCCGGCGATAATACTGGGCGAGTGTCACGACGCAACAAAAAATCCAACGCGAGGGTATCAAGTGCAGCCTCAGCGTCAGCACGTTCGACATAAATACGCCGCTGTGCCTCATCGATATGCACACCAGGGAATCCCCACAACGATTGCACAATGCTCCGCTCACGGAAACTGCGTTGCGGCAGTTGTGGCCATACCACATAGGCTACAGCGCACTGCCGCACCACATCCAGGGCGGCCTGCACATCGGTGTGAGGTAATGCGCCATAGATCATGGGTACAACACGCGGTTGGTTCATAGCTTCTGCATCAACTCCGCCAAAGACTGTGTGTATGGGGCACGCAAAACACCGTGTTCGCAGATAATGCCACTAATCAGACGTGCCGGCGTCACATCAAAAGCCGGATGCGCCGCCTGTACCCCTTCGGGAGCAATGCGTCGCCCACCAATCATGGTGACTTCATCCGAGCTCCGTTCTTCGATGGGGATCATGCTACCATCACTGATGCGCATGTCGATGGTCGATGTCGGTGCTGCCACATACATGGGGATGCCGTGTGCATGGGCCAATACAGCCAATCCATACGTGCCGATTTTGTTGGCCACATCACCATTGGCAGCAATACGATCAGCCCCCACAATCACACAATCGACTTGACCCTGACCCATAAAGTAGGCTGCCATGTTGTCAGTAATCAACGTCAAAGGCACACCCGCATGGTGTAGCTCAAATGCTGTCAGGCGGGCTCCCTGCAAATACGGGCGTGTTTCATCGACATAGACGTGGACCGCTCGCCCCAGTTCATGTGCCCGATAAATCGGACCAAGTGCGGTACCATACCCAGCCGTGGCGAGCCCACCCGCATTACAGTGCGTCAGCACCTGCCCACGTGCCGGAATGAGCGGCTCGCCGTGGCGCCCAATCGCCTGACACATCGCCACGTCTTCAGCAAAAATAGTCTCAGCTTCTTGAATAAGTGCATCCTGAAATGCCGCAATGGGCATGTCAGCATGTCGCTCAGCATATTCATACATGCGCCGCGTCGCCCAGAACAAATTGACTGCGGTCGGCCGCGATGCATCCAATACCTGCCGTGCATCAGCAAGTGCTGGCAACACATCTGCCCCCGTTGTGGCCACTACCGTGCCCGGTACTAGTGCCATGCCGTATGCGGCTGTGCACCCAATCGCTGGCGCACCACGCACCTGCATAGAACGAATTGATTCGGCCACATCAGCGACCGTGGTATAGACGTTGACGACCGTTTGTTGGGGGAGCAAGCGCTGGTCGAGCACTGCCACACCGGCAGCACGCCATTCTACCGAACGGAGTTGTGTCATGAATCACCTTGCTATCCATTTGTTAATCTCCGGTAAAGAAGTATAGCATGTATCAAAGACTGCCACGCACATCCGAGTGAGCATGGTACAATTCTCACAGAATTCATCGTTATCTGGGTGTTTTGTTGTGTGGAGGAGCAAACAACATGGCGTACGGTGTCAAACTTGACCCCACCCCAATTACCACTGGTCTCAGCATCAAAGATCTCGTGGACAATCATTTTTATTCGTACAATGCTGGCCGACTTCGTGAGGCCTGTCAGTTGTTTGCCCGCAAAATCGCCCAACCCGATGTCACCATCGGCGTCACATTGACCGGTGCGCTGACACCCACTGGGCTCGGCACAGCCGCCTTGGTGCCCCTCATCCGAGCCGGGCTCATCGACTGGGTCATCAGCACCGGTGCCAACCTCTATCACGACATGCACCGCTCATTGGGCTTCTCACTCTACGGCGGTAGCCCATTCGCCGATGATGTCCAACTGCGCGAACAAAACATCATCCGCATCTACGATATTTTGTTCGACCAAGAGGTACTCCTCGAGTCAGACGCGTTTTTGCGCCGCTGTATTGCCGAACCCGAATTCCAAAAGCCCATGTCGACAGCTGAGTTGCACTACCGACTCGGCCGCTATACTCAAGCCCGCGAGCGCGCCATTGGCACCGAATACGTGTCGTTGCTGACAGCCGCCTACGAGGCCGGTGTGCCTCTGTACACGTCGAGCCCCGGTGACTCAACCATCGGCATGAACGTGGCTGCCATGGCCCTGGCCGGCAACAAACTGCGCTTTGACGTCGAGGCTGATGTCAATGAAACTACTTCGATTGTCTACAACGCCAAAAAACACGGTGGCAAGAGCGCGGTGGTCATCTTTGGCGGTGGCTCACCCAAAAACTTCATTCTGCAGACTGAGCCTCAACTCCAAGAAATCATGGGCATTGCCGAAAAGGGTCACGACTACTTCATGCAGTTCACCGATGCCCGTCCAGACACCGGTGGCTTGTCGGGGGCAACGCCCAGCGAGGCCATGACCTGGGGCAAAGTCGACCCCGAACAACTCCCCGACAGCATTGTCTGCTATGTCGACAGCACCGTGGTCCTGCCCATTCTGACCTCGTATGTGCTCGAATCGAGCGCCCAACGCCCTCAGAAGCGCCTCTATGACCAGCGTGAAGCCATGCTGGCCGAGCTGGCCTACGACTACGAACAGGTGCGCAACGCCCAGGAATCAGACGCTTAAATCTGACCTCTGCCCACTCAACGCCCTCCTCGGCACCATGCCGAGGAGGGCGTCTTGGTTGGTCTGTCACACAGTCGGCACTATGGCGTATCACACAACCACGACCGACCATAGGTCGGTGCAGCTGGGAGCTGTGTGCCACCTATCAGTGGGGTACTTGCGCTGATTTCGAGCCGACTAAACGACACCCCAATCTCTCGCCCCACAGGATCCGTCGTCGTCCCCGTCACAAAGACGATATCATTGCGACCTGCCTGTACGGGCACAATCACTGTGCGATCCAACATGACGGGCATACTCGGCACCATAAATTCCTGATACAGCACCCCATTCACCCACATCTGCAACGGCTGACTCGCGTCAAGACGACTCATGGTGAGACCAATACGTACCACACTATCACGCACCGCGATAATCTGCACGGTGCTACGCGCCCCACTCCAACGCCAACGCGTGTCGCCGTTTTGCTCGGGATCCCACCAGCCACTCCCTGGCACCAAAGCCGGTGTCGTCGCATCGGGAATCCGCCAGATGACGTCAGCCCCACTCTGCGCCCACGGCGAAGCGCCACCAACCTGAAGTGCGTCAGTGCTGTAGGTCGGCGTGCCCGGTGACACCACAACATAGCGTATCCCCAGATTGGCGAGCTCGTCCACGGCGCGCACAGGGATGACGTCTTGCCACGGGTCTGGTTGGCTGAGCACATGCCGCATCGGAGTTACTCGTGCTGGCACACGCGCCATATACCCTGTCGCCGATGCACGCCCATGGCACACTTGGTCGAGCAATGGTCTAGCTCCGTTTTTTTCAAACGGCAAATAGAGCACTGCACCATCATCAGGAGCGTGCTTGATGATGGGCGCAGCAGCCGATGCCCGTTGGGGCGAACTGGTCCACGTAAACGGCATAAAATCGCCCCAGACCAACAACGCGAGTGCTAACCACATCCAGCGCCCACGAGTCTGCACCAACACCTGTGCCAGCACCAATACCAACGGTAACCAGGCCCACAACAAAAACAACCCAGGGCGCGACGCATTGCGAAAAACCGCCGTGCTGTTGAGCACCCAAAACGGGCCCGGCAAAGCGGGGAATGGTTGCCCGGGCCACAGACGCATCTCGAGCCCAGCAGCCAACAACACGATCAGCCCAGCCAACCCCAGCATGGGGCGCAACGACGGCATATGCCACATGCCCCACGCCACAATGAGCAGTACACTCCAACCCAAATACCCACCCATCTGCGAGCCAGGTACCTCGACCTCGGGAGCCAGCCAGCGCCACCACGGCTGTTCTTGTGTAGGCAACACCAAATCACTGACCGCGACTACGTGTGTGGCAATAGTTTGGCGCATGTACCAGTCTGCCAGCGTCAAATCCGACTCGCGCGCTAGTGGATTAGCAGCTACATCCGTCTGATCAGCGTATGGGTATTCTGCCAATGGAGGAGCTAGCAGTGCAACAGCACTGCCTACCCATAGCACTGCAATCAACACTGATTGACTGAGAATGCGCACATGCCAAGCCGGTATCCATCGATACCACAGTGCCCATAGCACCATCAGCCCCAAGTAGACTGCCCCAAATAAACCAAAGTAGCCACTAGCCAGCGTATTGATGACGAGCATCCCCAATGGAGCAATCCAACGCCAACGATTGGGCTGGCGTAGCCACCAGATAATGCTGATATGCAGCAACACAATCCACTGCAAGGCGGCATTTTCATCAGCTGCCCAGGCCACATTGTATTGATGCGCCGGTGTAATGGCGTAGATCCACCCCACCACGAAAGCGAATCCGGGGCGCTTACTGAGTGCCCAAATCAACACAAATACCCCGAACGCACCGCCCCAATACCCCAACGCCAAAATCGCATTGGCACCTGCAATGGGGCCCCATACTGCCACAATCGGCAACACGAGCACCGCCTGTGCTAACCCATACGATTGATACATCAAGTTGAGTTGCTGTGGATAAAACACCGCCGTGGTAAGCAGTGGATTGCCGGACTGCCAGGTATTGATGAGATGCCAGAGATTCCACACGTTTTGTGAAACATCGGGCTGATCGACATTCCACGGTGGTACGATTACACCATGTTGCCACACGAGCACCATCGGCCATGTCCACAGCATGGTCAGCACGATATAGCCGACGCTAGCACCCAACAATGCGCTCCAAGATGGCCATGTCAGTTCAGGCAACCACCACGGCCATGCCAGATCGGGCGCCATGATACGTGCACAGTACCATTGTTTGATTCGGCGATACCAACGCATAGACTCACACCCATTCTCTGCTCATAGACCAATACCGTAATGAGACTAACGACGATAGACCAACCAACCCAAGGCGGCAGCCCCCACGACCACAAATGCAGGATTGACTTTGGTGAATGTCAAGATCACAAACGTCAACAGCGCAATGGCAAAGCCATCCCAACGTCCCCACAAATCATTGGTCTGCATGCCCTGCTTCCAAAACACCGAGCGCCCAATGTCATAGGTCGTCCACAACAGCATACCGACCACCACCGGACGCACCGCTTTGAGCATGGCCGCAACCGAGGGCGAGTCTTTGATCTGAAAAAACAGATAAATCACTACCAACATGACAATGCTCGTGGGCAATACCGAGCCGATTATTGCTGCCGCCGCCCCACCCAAGCCAGCCACTTTGTAACCAATATACGCGGCAATTTTGGGGGCAATGGGGCCTGGTAGCGCATTGCCCACTGCCAGGGCATCAGCATACTCGGTTTCGGTGCTCCAACCTTCACTGACGGACATATGTTGCATCAACGCCATCGAAGCAGGGCCACCGCCCCAGGTCACCATGGCCACTTTGGTGAACCCCCAAAACAAGCGTACAACCAACCACAATGCTTCTGTCATGTTGGTTCATCTCCCCATCAGCTCTCGTTTCATACAAACAAAGAGCCCTGTGCTATAATTCGAACAAGAACAATGTTGTTATTGTAGCGTACATCGCACACGATTCCAGTACCGAATTTATCGTGACCAAGGAATACATTCATGTCAGTTTCACACCGCACCGTGTTACAACATATAACACTTGTCATGCTATTTGTTGGAGCTATGCTCTTTGGCATCATGCCGCGCCCTGTACACGCCAGTATCACCATCACGCAGTCTGATTCGAGTGGAAATGCTCTGGGCCTAAGCACTGCCAATGTGCTTACTGCAGGTGGCACACTCAATCTCTACGTCAAAGTCAAAAACGACACTGCAGGGGCACTAACCATCGGCGTATCAGAAAGTGGCACACGCTGCTCCGGTGTTTCCAACGTCATCATCAATACATCTGCGACCAGCATCAACGGGAGTGGTGGTAGCAAGGTGTATAACATTCAGATTTTGGCGGCCTCAACGGTAACCACATCAACCTGTAACACCATCCAGATACAAGAAAGCAGTGCTAGTGGTACTGTGGCACTAGCCTTCTACATCGGGGCTGCCCCGAGTCCAACGTCGACACCTGCCCCCACCAGCGTATCCGTCGGTGGCGATTGTTCTGACGACATTCCCCGTTCATTGGCCAACGGCTACATCCTCAACCAAAACGAAGAAATCGAACACGGCATTTGTGCTTACGGCGACATCGATGCCTTTCGCGTGCCCCTCGTCAAAGACAAACTCTACAGCTTCGAAATTACGCTGTCGTCAGGATCGGTCGACCTGGTGCTCGAGCTCTATGATCCACTCTTCCGGCTCGTCGCCCAAAACGACGATTTTTATGAACACTCAAGTTCATCAGCGACATCCATCGACCCACAAATAAACAACTACCGGGCCACCATGGACGGTATCTACTTCTTACGAGTGCGTGAAGCCACCGGCATGAGTCTTGGCACCTATACGCTCGCCTTCAAAAACTTGAGTTACACGGGAAGCGGCAGTGACGAAAGTCTCGCCCCTGTCAATAGCAGCGTCTGCCAAGACGTATATGAGCCCGACGGGTTGCCCGAACAGGCCCGCATGATCCTCTCCAATTTGCCACAACGTGATCATCGCATGTGCCCGAGTGGCGATGCCGACTGGGTCAAGTTTTTTGCCAAACAAGGCAGTATCTACTACATCTACACCGATACTAGCACTTACGGAAGCGCCTACATTAATGGCGTATTACCCGGTGCAGATACGAGC
>VFQS010004299.1_pt1 | contig 10403 bp, 8 predicted proteins | sample 3512361 | NCBI WGS metagenome assembly VFQS01 (sample SAMN10412375, study PRJNA504923) | tailings metagenome | isolation source: Relicate 1 Philex TSF3 active mining | place: Philippines | reverse complement strand
ATCGATGCCAAGGGTGCCGCCCGATTCAATGCTGGTTTGGCCGCTCATGCTGGTTACCACATCACCGGGCTTGACGGCCATGCCATCAGGCATGTTTTCGCACGCTGGAATCAGGCCGATCACATTGACAGAAGGCCTCAACACAGTCAGTGACTTGAATACACCCAGCACACTGGCCGCGCCCCCCATGTCAAATTTCATTTCATCCATTTCTGGGGCTGGCTTGATAGAGATACCACCAGTGTCGAAGGTGATGCCCTTGCCCACCAAAACGGTAGGAGGCGTGGATTTTGAAGCACCTTGGTACTTCAAAACAATGAAACGCAAAGGTTCGGATGAACCTTGAGCAACAGACATGAAAGAGCCCATGCCAAGCTTGGCAACTTCTTTGGGGCCTAAAACTTCACACGAAAAACCTGGCGCTTTGGCCAAAGCTTGTGCAGCTTTTCCAAGCATGGCGGGGGTGGCGTGGTTGGCAGGACGGTTGGCCCACTCCTTGGCAAACTCGATGCCCTGAATTGTGGCAACACCAGCGGCAAAAGCGCTCTTCAGGGCTGCATCCGCATTGGTCACGCCCCATTGCACTTGGCTCAAGTGGCGATGAACGGGTTTGGACTTGGTCGCTGTGTAAACATAGGTGTTGTCTGCCAAAGCCAGCAGGGCTGCTTTCAAGCTTTGCGCAGAGACCGATTCAGAGAACACAATCAGCGCTTTGGCTGTGCTTGCGGACTTGAGGGCACCTGCGGCAGTTGCCATTGCAGATTTGACTTCGGCTGGTGTAGCGCCACCTGTGCTCACAAGCATGATTTTGGAGGCGGAGGCACCCGCATGGCGATATGCCTGAAGGGCCTGGCCAGCCTTGTGACTAAGATCTTTGGACTTGATGGCCTTGTCAATCAATAAAGAAAGTGGTTCTTGACCTGCCTGAAAACGGTTAGAAATGAGGACAATGAGGGTGTCTGTAGGTGTTTTGGCAGCGGCTGCCAGTGAAAGTGTTTTGAGTTCGAAGTTCATAATTGAGGTTTTCTAGCGCGACAATGTTATTCCATTCTTCCATTCGCAAAGATTTGGCACGAAGTTTTGGTGCCACGGTTGTGGTTTTGGCCACCATCGTAATGACCATTATTTTGATCCGAACTTTGGGTCAAGCCACCCGAGGGTCTGTGAACCCCTCAGAAGTCATGTTGGTGATGGGCTTAACCGTAATTGGTCACCTGACCACCATTTTGACACTGAGCTTGTTCATCGCGGTGGTTTCAACATTGTCTCGCATGTATGCAGACAGTGAAATGGTGATTTGGTTTTCCAGTGGACAAGGCTTGATGTTCTTCATGAAGCCTTTGCTGCGTTTTGCATGGCCCATTCTCTTGGGCATCGCTTTGTTGGCCTTGTTCGTATGGCCATGGAGCAATCAACAAATTCAAGACCTGCGCAACCGTTACGAGCAACGCAACGACATAGAGCGCGTGGCACCCGGTCAATTTCAAGAGTCTGCGGGTGGCAAGCGCGTGTTTTTCATTGACAAAGACAGTCCCAACAATCAGACGGGTCGACATGTTTTTGTGTCCAGTTTAGACGGCGCCATTGAAACCATTACCACGGCACAACAAGGCCAAATCGAATGGCTCAAAGGCGAGCGATATCTGAGCCTTCAGCAAGGGCAACAAATGCTTCGCAATCACCAAACGGGCGAAGTGAGAGTGACCGAGTTCAAAGATTATCAGTTGCTCATCGACCCGTCCGTCAATCTTGTCAATTCAGACCTTCAAAGCAAAATGATCAGTACCTTGGGCCTGATCAAGAGCCCGACCCCAATCAACATGGGTGAGTTATCTTGGCGATTGGGCTTGTCCCTCGCCGCCTTCAACTTATTGATCATGGGATTGGCTGTGGCAAGCGTCAACCCGCGGGTTGGCAAAAGTTATCACTTGGCTGTGGCATTGTTCTGTTTTGTGGGTTACTACAACATGGTCAATGTGGGTCAAAATTGGATTGCGTCAGGTCGCTCTTCTTTGCCCTCATTCATGGTGATGCTGCATGGCGGCGCTTTTGTGTTTGCCATTTGCTGGCTGCTGGTGAGGCACTTCAATGTCTCTTGGCGTAGCTTGTTGCCCTTTTCGTCCGCTGCGCCCAAAGGAGTGGCAACATGAGAACCATTCGCAGGTTGATTCACGGCGAAATCATCAAAGCTGTCAGCTTTGTCGCGTTGGGATTTTTAGCGCTGTTTGTATTTTTTGACTTGGTCGATCAACTGCAGACTCTGAGTAAAAACAAATATCAAGGCTATCAACTTCAGCATGCCTTGATGTATGTGGCGCTTCTCATGCCCAACCATTTGTATGAGCTACTTCCCATTTCGGTACTGATCGGGTCTATTTTTGTCATGGCACGATTCGCGCAAAGCTCTGAGTTCACCATTTTGAGAACAGGGGGCCTGGGTCCTTGGCGGGCATTACAAACACTGTTTCAGTTGGGCTTGATTTTTGTCTTTATAACCTTCCTATTTGGTGATTACATTTCGCCTTGGTCAGATCGACAGGCGCAGTTGCTCAAAGCTCACTACCAAGGTCAAATTACCGTGGGGCAAACGGGTGCTTGGTTACGTGAAAAACAAGGTGACTCACAATTTGCCGTCAATGTGCGTGCACTTAGCAGCACAGGTCAACCTGAAAACATCCGCATCAATGAGTTTGACAGCGAGGGCAGATTAAAGTCCATTACCTTGTCGCCTCACGCCGAATTCACCGACGATGGCGCGTGGCTTTTGAAGCCTGTTGACCGCCGTGTCTTTCACATGATTCAAGGCCAAAATTCACGCATTGAAATACTCAACATCCCCGAATGGAGATGGCAAACAGAGATCACATCAGAGATGATCAGCGCTGCCCTCCTCAGCCCCGATCGCATGAAAACCCTGGACTTGTTTCAATACATGCGCCACTTGGCTGCCAATGGACAAAGTGCGCAGCGGTATGAGATTGAGTTTTGGCGAAAAGTGTTTTATCCACTCAGTTGCTGGGTGATGTTGACGTTGGCTTTGCCTTTTGCTTACTTGCACTTTCGATCCGGCAACATCGCAGGCTATGTGTTTGGCGGTGTCATGGCTGGCATCAGTTTTTATCTTTTGAACAATGTTTTTGGGTTCATGGGCAATTTGCAAAATTGGCAGCCATGGTTAACAGCCGCAGCGCCTGCCATCATTTACAGCCTCGTTTCTTTGGCCACCTTTGGTTGGCTGGTGATCAGGCAGTGATGACCTCCCCATTGCTTGACCCAACTGACCCACACCATGACCATTGAATCCGAACTTCAGGGCATCATTTTGTTTGCGCACGGTTCTCGCGACCCACTCTGGCGCCTGCCCATTGAGGCTGTTGCCCTGCAAATTAAACAACAGTCACCTGCGGTTGAAGTGGCTTGCGCCTATCTAGAACTGACCGACCCTGACCTTCAAGCCACCACCCAACTGATGGCGCAAAAGGGTCTGCGCCATATCGCTATCGTGCCCATGTTTCTAGGTGTAGGTCGACATGCCCGCGAAGATTTGCCCAGTTTGGTCGCTGAAATCCAAGTACAACACCCCCACATCCGTTTTGACCTTCGTTGCGCCATCGGCGAAGAACCTCAGCTGACAAAGACCATGGCAAACATTGCTCTGTCTGCGCTTGCGTAATTTGAGGCAATCTATTCTTTAGATCTGTAAGGCATAATAAACCCAATCTACTGAGGTTTATTGTTATGAACTTACACCAATTTAAGTTTGTGCAAGAAGCTGCGCGGCGCAATTTGAACTTGACCGAAGCAGCCAAGGCATTGCACACATCGCAGCCGGGCGTGTCCAAAGCAATCATTGAACTAGAACAAGAATTGGGCATCGACATTTTTGCTCGGCATGGCAAACGCTTAAAGCGCATCACAGAACCCGGGCAGCATGTGCTCAAAAGCATCGAAGTGATCATGCGTGAAATTGGCAACTTGAAACGCATCGGCGAGCAATACAGCGCTCAAGACAACGGCACTTTGTCAATTGCAACCACCCATACCCAAGCGCGCTATGTGCTGCCGGTGCCTGTTGCCAAATTGCGAGAGCAATACCCACACGTCAATATCAGTTTGCATCAAGGCTCTCCCGATCAGGTCGCGCGCATGTTGATGGACGAAACAGCCGAAATTGGCATGGCCACAGAGTCACTGGCCGACTATGAAGACTTGGTCACTTTGCCTTGCTACGAATGGCAACACATGCTGGTCTTAAACGCCGATCATCCACTGGCCAAAAAGAAACATCTTCATCTTGAAGACATTGCCAAAGAACCCTTGATTACCTATCACCCTTCTTTTACAGGCAGAACCCGAATTGATGCAGCCTTTGCCAGCAAGAAACTACAACCTCGAATTGCCCTTGAGGCCATTGACTCAGATGTGATCAAAACATACGTGCGCTTGGGTTTGGGCGTAGGCATTGTGGCCGAAATGGCCATGAAAGATGATCCTGTCGGTGACTTGGTGGCCCGTCCGTTGGGAGACTTGTTGGGGAAAAACGTTGCGCGTGTTGCATTTAAACGTGGCGCCTATTTGCGCAACTTTGTTTTTCAATTTGCCGAGCTTCTGAGTGATCGCCTGACTGCGGCTTTGGTTGCCAAAGCCATGGCAGGTCATGTCAATGATTACGAACTTTAAACACCCAAGCCCCTTTGCCATGACACCCCAACTTATTTCCAAGCACCCCAAAATGGGGACGACCATTTTTTCAGTGATGTCTGCGCTGGCCACCGAAGCTGGCGCCGTCAATTTGGGGCAAGGATTTCCTGACTTTGAGTGCGACCCCTTACTGGTTCAAAAAGTAACGCAAGCCATGCAAGAAGGGCTCAACCAATATCCACCCATGCCAGGGGCATTGCCCTTGAGGGAAGCGGTTTCTGAAAAAGTTGAAAAGCTGTACGGCAAACTCTACGACGCCCAAACCGAGATCACAGTGACAGCGGGCGCAACGCAGGCCATCCTGACCATTCTGCTGGCCGTCGTGCACCCTGGCGATGAAGTCATTGTGTTGGAACCCTGTTACGACAGTTATGTGCCCAACGTAGAAATGGCAGGCGGTGTGGTCGTTAGAGTGCCGTTGACCCCTGGCACATTCAGGCCCGACTTCGACAAAATTCAGGCGGCCATCACACCCAAAACAAGGGCCATTCTGATCAACTCGCCGCACAATCCGAGTGGCATGGTGTGGCGCCACGAAGACATGCTTAAACTCCAAGAAATTTTGACATCGACCCCAGTGTTGTTGATCAGCGACGAAGTTTACGAGCACATGGTCTATGCACCGCTCAAGCACCACAGCGCATCAAGTTATCCTGGCTTGGCCGCGCGCGCTTTTGTGGTGTCCAGTTTTGGAAAAACCTACCATGTGACTGGCTGGAAAGTAGGCACAGTGCTTGCACCTGCAGCCCTGACCACCGAGTTTCGCAAGGTTCATCAATTCAATGTGTTTACCGTCAACACGCCGGTTCAACATGCGTTAGCAAGGTACATGCAAGACCCTCGCCCGTACCTCGACTTGCCTCAGTTTTACCAACGTAAACGCGACTTGTTCAGAGAAGGCTTGTCGAAGACCCAGTTCAAAATGTTGCCAGGTGAAGGCACTTATTTTCAGTGCGTTGACATTTCAAATTTGTCAGTGCCCGAAAAGAAACTTGGTGAATCATTGTTCTGCCAATGGCTGACCAAAGAAATTGGCGTAGCCGCCATTCCCATGTCAGCGTTTTACGGCGATGGTTTTGATCAAAACGTCATTCGCTTTTGCTTTGCAAAACAAGACAGCACGCTGCAAGCCGCGCTGTCAAGATTGGCCAAACTTTAAGAAGCTTTTTCTGGTGCCAAGTTTGGAAACAAAATTGAATTAAATCCAAACTTAGAGAAATCACGAATGCGGTGCGGGTACAAAATTCCCACCAGGTGATCGCACTCATGCTGAACCACTTTGGCATGAAAACCGTCGGCAGTTCGGTCAATCACTTCGCCCTTTTCATCAAAGCCTCTGTAGTGTATGTGCTGCCAACGCGGCACCACGGCACGCAAGCCGGGCACTGACAAACAGCCCTCCCAATCGTTTTGTTCTTCGTCGCTTAAGGGTGTGATGACGGGGTTGATCAACACCGTGAAAGGAATCGGTGCTGCATCGGGATAGCGAGAAATGACTTGCCCGGTTCCAAACATGACCAACTGAACGTCCCAGCCAATTTGAGGAGCCGCCAAGCCGGCACCGTTAGCCGCCAACATGGTTTCTTTCATATCGGCAATGCCTTGCAGCAGTTCAGGGGTATTGAACTGCTCAATGGCCTGCGCCTTGCGAAGCAAACGTGCATCGCCCATTTTTAAAATTTCACGCACTGTCATTTTCATTTCCTTGTAACAAGTTAAGCAAGCCAGCTTCGTCTAACACAGGAATTCCCAGTGAAATGGCTTTGTCCAACTTACTGCCTGCTTCTGCACCGGCCACAACATAACTTGTTTTTTGACTCACCGAACCCGCTACTTTGGCGCCTGCAGCTTCCAACATCTCCTTGGCTTGGTCTCGGCTTAAAGTTGGCAATGTACCGGTGAGCACCACGGTTTTGCCAGAAAGAATTTGGACTTGTTTGTCTGCAGGCGGGCCTTCTTGCCAGTGAACGCCACAGGCTCGCAACTGGGCCACAATTTCTTGGTGGTGCGGTTGCTCAAAAAATGACAAGACGCTTTTGGCCACCACAGGGCCCACATCGGCCACACTGAGCAGCTCTTCTTCAGAGGCCGCCATGAAGGCATCAAGGGTTCCAAAGTGCTTGGCAAATTCTTTGGCTGTGGCTTCGCCAACATGTCGAATACCCAAGCCATAAATGAAGCGCGGCAAGGTGGTTGACTTGGATGCCTCCAAGGCTGACAAAATGTTCAGGGCCGATTTTTCAGCCATGCGTTCTAATTGCACCAGCGCTGTCAGACCTAATTTGTACAGATCTGGCAATGTATTGATAATGCCCGCATCAACCAATTGATCGATTAATTTTTCACCCAAACCATCAACTTCAACGGCACGTCGCTGCGCAAAGTGCAAAAAAGCTTGCTTTTGTTGGGCCTTGCAAAATAGACCGCCAGTACAGCGGTAATCGGCTTCACCCTCATCGCGTATTGCAGTACTGCCGCAAACAGGGCACGCATGCGGCATGGTAAACGCCGTTGCATGGGCCTGACGCTTGTCCAAGACCACCCCGACAACCTCCGGAATCACATCGCCAGCACGCCTAACAATCACGGTATCGCCTATGCGAACATCTTTTCGACGTGCTTCGTCCTCATTGTGAAGCGTGGCATTGGTCACGGTGACACCGCCTACAAATACTGGCGCTAATTTGGCAACTGGCGTTAATTTTCCAGTCCGCCCTACCTGCACATCGATGTCCAAGACTTGCGTCAACTCTTCTTGAGCGGGAAATTTATGGGCCACAGCCCAGCGCGGTTCACGGGTCACAAAACCCAATTGGTTTTGAAGACTGAGGGCGTTGACTTTGTAAACCACGCCGTCAATGTCATAAGGCAGTGCATCCCTTTGTGCAGCGACTTGTTGGTGAAAATGGATCAAACCTTCAGCACCTTGAACACAACGAGTTTGTTCTGCAATAGGAAAACCCCAGCGCTTTAAGGCTTGGAGCAATTCAAAATGTGTTTGAAACGAAGGTGTACTTGTTGGCCACTCAAGAACTTGGCCTAAGCCATAAGCAAAAAAACTAAGTGGCCTCTGCGCTGCAATGTGAGAGTCCAATTGCCTTACGGCGCCTGCTGCCGCGTTACGTGGATTGACAAATGTCTTTTCACCTTTCGCACCTTGGCTGATTTTTTGCCGCTGCCGCTCATTCAACTTTTCGAAGTCTGCGCGTCCCATGTAAACCTCACCGCGAACTTCAAGGACGCCGGGCACTTCGGCAGGCAATTGAAGCGGTATTTGACCAATGGTTCGAATGTTGTGAGTCACATCCTCTCCAAACTCACCATCTCCACGCGTTGCCGCTTGAACCAGCGTGCCATTTTCATAGCGCAGACTCATCGCCAAGCCGTCAAATTTGAGTTCGGCCACATATTCAACGCATTGTGCAGATTCATCTAGACCCAGTTCTTTGCGAACCCTTGTGTCAAAGGCGATTGCGCCACTCGACGCCGTGTCTGTTTCGGTTCGAATGCTGAGCATAGGCACCTGATGTCGCACGGTTTGAAATTCCGGCAATACCGCACCCCCTACGCGCTGGGTAGGTGAATCTGCAGTTTTCAGATAGGGATGTTGAGTCTCTAAAAGTTGCAACGCACGAAACAGTTTGTCGTATTCGGAATCTGGAATTTCGGGTGCATCAAGCGTGTAATAAGCATGCGCATGATGATGGAGTTGCTGCCTTAAATGAGCAGCCGTTGCAGAAAGTTGGTCGGCGTTGGGCACGACGGGTTGGTCGTTGGCGTCAGAAAATAAATCTAAATTCACAATGACAGCCAAAACAGATCAAGAAAACAAACGACGCGCTTGAGGTGAACCCGCAGAAAGTTCACGCTGATCCAAAGCGTCATATAGTTGTTCCAGATCGGCAGCAATGGCATTCAAATCAGAATCGGTCAGCACATGGCCAGCGCCGTCGGTGATAACACCATCCATTTCTTGACCCAAAATTCTGGCTGCTTCTCGCAAGCGAGCAAACGCCTGCTCTGAGCGAGGTACTTGCGGTACGTCCAAGCTGAGGGTGAACTCTCGAATGGCAGACAAGGCAGGGTCGTCGGCCATGGCCGCTTGGGAATCAAATGAGAGGGATAAGATAGGTGGCAATCCTTGCACGGGCGCTGCAAAAACCATGCGCCCAGGAATAACACCCGCCACAAACCCCCAACGCGCAGCATGCTGCTGAATGTAGCCAGGGCTCCATGCGGAAGCAGTCGCACAAATGGTAAAGCTCAATTGCGCATCGTGCTCACTAGCGAACTGATCTAACTCACGGCCTCGCGCAACCTCTTCCAACATATCAGGAAACTCTGGCGAGCCATTGATGGCATCGGCAAAGGCTTGTGCTTTGATGACAAACTCTGAGAATTCAATTTCATTCAAAGGACCTACGCGATTGGCCAATTGCACGCCAGCTTGAAATGAGTGGTAACGTTGACCGGCCACAGGCATTTCCCACTCACCGGTGACATCACTCAAGCCCTCAACGGCAAAGGGTTTGGTTCCTACGCGACGTGTTGCTGGCAAGGCAGCCAAGGCCGCATCGCCCGATACTGCTGCATCGACTTCGATGGGTGCAATGACATCGATCAATGCATCCAAAGGCGGCTTCTTCTCTGGCGTAGGCAACGCGTCAAGGACATCTTCAAAATAAGCAGGTTCTTGAGCCACTGCCGTAGAGGTATCAGCTTCCCGAAGGCTGGGTTCTTTGGCCGAGTTTTCGGGTTCTGCTTGACGCGGCGCATTTTGACGTGCTGTCCAAAAGTTGTAGAGCACCACACCGACGAGGGTCAATCCCCCAACCAAGGCCAAACTGTTTTGCAAAGAGCTCATGAGTGTTCAGTGGGTGTAAGTATGAATCCAATCAAGCCAACTCGGCCATTGTGACTGCCGCTTCCATGTCAACCGCCACAATGCGGGACACGCCCTGCTCTTGCATGGTGACACCGATGAGTTGCTCTGCCATTTCCATGGCAATCTTGTTGTGACTGATGAACAAAAATTGGGTTTCTTTGCCCATGCTTTTAACAAGCTTGGCGTAGCGTTCTGTGTTGGTGTCGTCTAGCGGCGCATCGACCTCGTCGAGCAAGCAAAACGGCGCAGGATTGAGTTGAAAAATGGCAAACACCAGAGCAATGGCGGTAAGCGCCTTCTCGCCACCCGACAAGAGGTGAATGGTTTGATTCTTTTTGCCAGGCGGTTGGGCCATCACTTGCACACCAGAGTCTAAGATTTCGTCGCCCGTCATCACCAATCGTGCGTTACCACCGCCGAACAATTCGGGGAACATGCGGCCAAAATGCTCGTTCACTATTTTGAAAGTACCACCCAGCAAATCACGCGTTTCAGCGTCGATTTTTTTAATGGCATCTTCCAAAGTGATCATGGCTTCTGTCAAATCGGCAGTTTGTGCATCCAAGAAAACCTTGCGTTCTCGGGCTGCACTCAATTCATCGAGGGCTGCCAAGTTGACTGCGCCGAGTGCCGCAATTTCACGGTTCAAGCGATCAATCTCAGATTGCAAGCCAGTTAAGCGAACATTTCCTTCTTCAATTGATTTGGCCAAAGCTTCGAGATCGGCTTCTGCATCGGTCAACAGTTGGGTGTATTGCTCTAAGCCCAAACGGGAGGCTTGTTCTTTCAATTGCAACTCTGTGATGCGTTGACGCAG
>VFQS010004297.1_pt1 | contig 10406 bp, 9 predicted proteins | sample 3512361 | NCBI WGS metagenome assembly VFQS01 (sample SAMN10412375, study PRJNA504923) | tailings metagenome | isolation source: Relicate 1 Philex TSF3 active mining | place: Philippines | reverse complement strand
GAAGTTCAGGATCAGGTCGTTGTCCTGCGGGCCCAGCTCGTCGGGGGTGAACAATGGACCGCTGCGCTCGGTCAGCGTCTGTTTGATCGAGATCAGCGCTTGCCGCGGCGATCGCAGCACGCTGGTCTTGTAGGCGGGGGTAAGTGCCGGCGGGTGCAGTTCGGTTCGTCGCTGCACGAAGGGGCCCCAGGGGCCGCGTTCATCGGTGGCAGGGTTGTTCATTGCAAGTCCTCCGGGGATTCAGGTCACGGTCCAGCTGGTCGGCGGCACGCTGCCTAGAAAGGCAGACCCACATAGTTTTCGGCCATCACGGTCATGGCGGCCTCGGACTGCACCAGGTAGTCCAGTTCCGCCTGCTGCAGGCGGTATCCCAGCGGCCCGCCGCTGAGTTCGGTCTGCGGGAATCGGTGCATCAAGGAAGTGAACCACCAAGAAAAGCGCGAGGCCTTCCAGACCCGAGCCAGGCTGCGGGCAGAGTAATGGTCCAGGCCTGCGGAACTGGCTTGCCTGTACCGCTCAATCAGCGCCGTGCTCAGATAGTGCACATCGCTGGCGGCCAGATTCAGCCCTTTGGCCCCGGTGGGCGGCACGATGTGCGCGGCGTCGCCGGCCAGGAACAGACGCCCGAAGCGCATGGGTTCGGCCACGAAGCTGCGCAGCGGCGCGATGCTCTTTTCTATCGAGGGTCCGGTGACGAGCTGCTCGGCTGCGGCCGGGTCCAGCCGCATGCGCAACTCGGTCCAGAAGGCCTCGTCGCTCCACTGCTCCACCCGGTCGCTCAGGCTGCACTGCACGTAATAGCGGGACAGGGTCGGAGACCGCATGCTGCACAGGGCGAACCCGCGCTCGTGGTTGGAATAGATAAGCTCGTGCGCCACGGGCGGTGTGTGCGACAGCACGCCCAGCCAACCGAAGGGGTACACCCGCTCATGCAGGGTCAGGGCCGAGGGGGGAACGCTGGCCCGGCTCACGCCGTGAAACCCGTCGCATCCGGCGATGTAGTCGCAGTGCAGCACCTGCTCACGCCCCTGGTGCCTGTAACGGACTTCGGGCCGGTCGGTGTCGAAGCCGTGCAGACTCACCTGCTCGGCTTCGTAGAGGGTCTCCAATCCTTGTTGGGCCCGGTTGGCCATCAGGTCGCGGGTCACCTCGGTCTGCCCATAGACGACCACTCGCTTGCCGCCGGTCAGGCGCTGCAGGTCAATGCGGTGCCGCCCGCCGCCGAAGCACAGGTCAAAGCCCTCATGAACCAGGCCCTCACGGTGCAGGCGCTCAGCCACGCCGGCCCGCTCCAGTAACTCCACCGTGGTCTGTTCCAGCACGCCGGCGCGGATGCGGCCCAGAACATAGTCCGGGCTGCGCTGCTCCAGGACGACCGCGTCGATACCTTCGCGCGCCAGCAGGGCACCCAGCAGCAGGCCTGAAGGGCCGGCACCGATGATCGCCACCTGCGTCCGCCGGGCTGTGCTCATGTCTGTCTCCTGCCTGCCCTCGACGGGCTGCCGTTCATGGTTCTCGTGCCGGGAAGTATGCCAAGTCCACCGAACCCCGAAATCTGACCGTTGCGCCCCCTTGCTTTGGGGTCCAACTCTAATTTCGCCGGAAGCCCTGATGCAGAATCTCCGCCACCTGACCCCAATCTGACGGAGACACCTCATGACCGCTCGACCCTGGCTTTTGCAGTATCCAGCCGGCGTCCCCCACGAGATCGACACGCAGGCCTTTTCGTCGATTGGCGACCTGTTCACCAAGAGTGTGGCCCAGTACGCCTCGCGCACGGCTTACATCAACATGGACAAGTCGATCACCTACGGGGAACTCGAGCGTCTGTCCGCCCAGTTCGGTGCCTACCTGCAAAGTGTGCTCAAGCTGCCCGCGGGCTCCCGCGTGGCGCTGATGATGCCCAACCTTCTGCAGTACCCCGTGGCCCTGTTTGGCGTGCTGCGCGCGGGCTATGTGGTGGTGAACTGCAACCCGCTCTACACCGAGCGTGAACTGGAGCACCAGCTTAAGGACTCCGGGGCCAAGGCCATCGTCATCATCGAGAACTTTGCCAGCGTGCTGGACAAGGTGATAGCCAAGACGCCGGTCAAATACGTGATCACCACGCAGATTGGCGACATGCTGGACTTCCCGAAGCGCCTGATTGTCAACACCGTGGTCAAGCACGTGAAGAAGATGGTCCCGGCCTTCAGCCTGCCGCAGGCAGTGAAGTTCCGTGAGGCCTTGGCACAGGGATCGGCTCATGCGCTGCAGCCCGTGAAGGTCACGTTGGAAGACCTGGCCTTCCTGCAGTACACCGGCGGCACCACCGGCGTATCCAAGGGCGCCATGCTCACCCACGGCAATATCGTGGCCAACCTGCAGCAGGCGCATGCCTGGCTCGCGCCTTTCCTCAAGGGCGGCCAGCAGGAGCTGATCGTGACGGCCCTGCCGCTGTATCACATCTTTGCACTCACCGCGAACTGCCTGACCTTCTTCAAGATCGGTGCAGCCAATCTGCTGATCACCAATCCGCGCGACATTCCGGGCTTCGTGAAGGAACTTTCCAAGCACCGCTTCACCGCGATGACGGGTGTGAACACGCTCTTCAATGCCCTGGTGAACAACGCCGAATTCGGCAAGCTGGATTTCTCCAGCCTGCACGTGACCCTGGGTGGCGGCATGGCCGTTCAGCGTGCGGTGGCGGAGAAGTGGAAAGCGATCACCGGCACCACCCTGGTGGAAGCCTATGGCCTGACCGAAACCTCTCCTGCGGCGACCATCAACCCGATGGATCTCAGGGAGTACAACGGCTGCATCGGCCTGCCGGTGCCGTCCACCGATGTGCGCATCCTGGATGACGATGGCCACGAAGTGGCCCAGGGCCAACCGGGTGAGTTGTGCGTCTTGGGCCCTCAGGTGATGAAGGGCTACTGGCAGCGCCCCGAGGAAACCGCCAAGGTGATCATGCCCAATGGCTATCTGCGCACCGGCGACGTGGCGGTGATGGACGAGCAGGGCTACTTCAAGATCGTGGATCGCAAGAAGGACATGATCCTGGTCAGCGGCTTCAACGTCTACCCGAATGAGATCGAGGACGTGGCAGCCCTACACCCCGGCGTCCTGGAGGCGGCTGCCGTGGGCGTCCCCGACGCCAAGTCCGGTGAGGCGGTCAAGCTCTTCATTGTCAAGAAAGACCCCGCCCTGACCACCGAGGCCCTGATGGAGCACTGCCGCGCCAACCTCACCGGCTACAAGGTGCCCAAGACCATCGTGTTCAAAGCAGAACTGCCCAAGACCAATGTGGGCAAGATCCTGCGCCGCGAGCTGCGTGACGCCTGATGAGCAGCATCCAGATCAGCCGTACGCACGGCACAACCGTCAAGAAGGCCAAGGAGGCGGTCGAGGCCATCGCCGCCGAGTTGGCCGATGAGTTCGACATCAGCTACGAATGGGACGGTTCTGTCTTGCACTTCCGCCGTGCCGGTGTCCAAGGCACGATGAGCGTGGGCAAGCAGTCGCTGGATATCCAGGCTGAGCTGGGCTTTCTGGTCAGCATGCTCAAGCCCAAGATCGAGCGCGAGATTCACCGCTACTGTGACGAGCAGTTTGGGCCGCAGGCCTGAGAGCTGAGGGACAAGCGGCCCCTTGGGGCCGCTTGCTCATGGCCTGTCGCCAGCGCGCAGGCTGGTGCGGTGGGCCCGAGGCCTTACTTCAAGGATTCGACCAGATCCACATAGTCCTGCATGGCATCTTCGGCCGACATGCCTTCGATGGCCGCCCAGGCGTCGAATTTGGCCCGGCCCTTGAAGTCCATCATGCCCGGGCGCTCGCCTTGCACATCACCTTCGGTGGCCTGTTTGTACAGCGCGTAGAGCTTGAGCAGTACGTCGTTGCTCGGACGGGATTCGAGGTCTTGAACCTCTTCGGATGCCTTCTTGAATTGGGCCTTGAGTTGCTTGCTCATGGGTGGTCCTCCTGGGGTGATGCCGTGGCCGACAATGACAGCCGTGAACGAGTGTAGTGGAGGATCATCGCCAAGCCGAGAGCGGATGTCCCCGGTGGATACGGCCTGGCTGCGCATGGACCGTGAAAACCATCTCATGGCCATCAAAGGCGTTCTTGTGCTGCAGGATCGCCTGCGGTTGGACGCCTTGGCTGCGCTGTTGAAGGACCGTCTTCTCGGGCCCTTCCCGCGCTTCACCCAGCGGGTGGTCCAGAATGAAGAGGGCGCCTGGTGGATACAAGATGAACAGTTCGATCTGCTGCGCCATCTGCGGCGACGTCGCGTGCCCTCGGGTGAGCCCCAGGAACAGCTCGAGCGCCTGATCAGCCGGCTGGCCGCTGAGCCCCTGCCGTCTGATCGGCCCTTGTGGGCCATCGAATTGATCGAACGCTTCCACGGTGGGTCGGCGCTGGTCATCCGCCTTCACCACTGTCTGGCTGATGGGCTGGCGCTGATGAACCTGTTGCGCTGCTTGACGGATCCCCTGCCACCGGCGGGCAGCGCCACGCCTCGGAACGCGCCCCGGACCGCATCGACCGCACAGGGCTGTACGGACCAGTGGGTCGCGTCTGCCGCAGCCGCAGCCAGTTGCAGGCCTGCGGCCGGTGAGCCGCCTGCGGCATGGGCGTCGAGCCCGGCCGATGCAGACGAACCGGCGTGGGCCTCCCTGCTGACCCGTTGGCTCGACGATCCCCGGGCCGCTGAACGGCTGGGCCAGATGGGTGGCCTCCTGGCCGCTGAACTGGCCAAGCTCCTGGTGCTGCCGCAGGACAGCCCCACACGCCTGAAGGGTCACACGGGTCGATCCAAGGCCGTGGCCTGGTCACCGCCCCTGCCGCTTCGGGAGGTCAAGGCTCTGGCACAGGCGCTGGGCTGCAGCGTCAACGACGTGCTGCTGTCGTGCGTGGCCGGTGCATTCAGGCGCCATCTGGTGGCTCAGGGTGATGACCTGCGCTCGGTGAACATCCGAACCCTGGTGCCGATCAACCTGAGGCCGTCGCTGCAGCGTCGCCCGCGCCCGGGCGCCCTGGGCAACCGCTTTGGCCTGGTGCCGCTGCTGATGCCCCTGGACGTCGACAACCCGATGACCCGGCTACGCCTGATCACATCGCGGATGCGCGCGCTCAAGCAGTCCCTCTTGCCGCCCCTGTCGCTGGGCCTTCTGGGCGTGCTGGGCATGGCGCCCCGTTCTGTGCAGGGTGCTGCGCTGGGATTACTGGCCAGCAAGGCCACCGCGGTGGTCACCCATGTACCGGGCCCGCGGCAGTGCCGTCAGATCGCCGGGGCGCGCATCGCGGAGGTGATGTTCTGGGTGCCGCAGTCCGGTGACGTGGGGCTGGGCGTTTCGATCTTCAGCTATGCCGAGCAGGTGCGTTTCGGCTTGATCAGCGACGCCGGCATCCTGCCGCAGCCCGCCGCCCTGATGCCCCATTTCAACCGCGAGTTTGAACAACTGCTCCTGGCCGTGTTGTTGGGTGCCGATGTGCCGGCGCCGGAATCCCGCAGCTTCGAGCGCCAACTGCGGCGGTGGGCCAAGGCCGCAGGGCTTGACAGCGCCACCTGAGCGGGGCCCGTGCGAACGAGCGGTTCAGGTGGCGGCGTGCTGGCCGCTCATCTTGCCGTACAGCTCCAGCGCTCGCCCATCAAGATAGGGCGCCGCCAAGGACATCACCTGAAAGGCGCCGCGCGTCAGCGCCGCCTGGTCCAGCGTCTGCCGCGGGTTGCGCACGAACTCGAAGCTCAGCCAATGGGTGGCCAGCACGGTCATGTTCACCGCCAGCGTTTCCAGCTCAGCCCGTGAGGTGGGCCGCATTTCGCCCGTGGTCACCAGGCCTTCACAGATGAGCGCGGCGGTGCGCATCTTGTGAGCCAGGATCTGCTTGAAGTGCGTCTCCACGACCCGGTTGCGCGAAACGAGGTCGTGCAAGTCGCGGTACAGGAAACGGTAGTTCCAGATGTTTTCGAAGAGCAGGTGCAGGAACTGCCAGATGTCCTCCACACGCGCCACGCCACGGGCTGGTGCGGCCAGGGTCTGGGTGATGCCGCGCTCGAAATCCTCGAAGATGGCTTCGAGGATTTCGTCCTTGCTGTGGAAGTGGTAGTACAGGTTGCCGGGGCTGATGTCCATTTCGTCGGCGATCAGCTGGGTGGTCACATTGGGTTCGCCGAAATCGTTGAACAGCCGCAGCGACACCTCCAGGATCCGCTCACGCGTGCGGCGCTTGGGCTTGGCCTCCGGGCTCACGGCGCTTCCTGGGGATGCGTGCTTCGCATCGGCCCTCGGCTGCGTGATCTTGGGATCGGCAGCATGGGCTGTGGTTCCGGCAGCTCGGCGTGTGGCCATGTCTTTTTGCTTCTTTCATCCGCCGGATGGGCCGACGGTGTGATGACTCAGTTGCGCCTGCAGACGATCCAGCGAGTCGTTCAAGTCCAGCACGGTGCGGCCCAATTGGCCACTGCGTCGACGCTGCAGGGTGGACATGGCCGGTACCAGCTGTCGCTGGCTATCCCGCAACACCGAAAGGCGCAAGCGCATGCCGTGCCGAGCCAGCTTGGGCTCCAGCTCTTCGCGCCGGGCCAGCAGCGCAGCCCGCGTTTGCTGATAGGCGTGCTCGCAAAGGCGCTGTCGCGAGGCGTAGCTGAACAGATTCGTGAAGAACATGTCACCGTCACCATGGTCGGGCTCGAAGAGCACGACATCGGCGTCGGGGTACTCCAGCTCGTAGCGCGCCATGCCCACTTCCATGCGCGAGTGGATCAACGTACGCAAGGTTTGACCCAGCACGGTCGGCAGGCCACCATCCACCAGGTGTCGGGTGTTGTCGCGGCCCAATCCCATGGCCCGCGCGGCATTGAAGGGCACCAGCGGGTTCACGCACAGCACCAATCCGGCGCCTTCGCGCAGGACCACGGACGCATGCAGCGTTTTCTTCAAGGCGCCATCCACGAACCACTGGCCGTCGATTTCCACCGGGGGAAACAAGCCGGGCAGGGCAGCGCTGGCTTGTATGGCCTGCGAGATCGGTACATGCTCCAGTCCTTCGGTACCGAATGCTGCGGCTTCACCAGTGTCCAGATTCGTGGCCACCAGGAACAGGCGGGCCTTCAGGCGGCGGAAGTCGTCGGTGCCGCCATGCGCTTCGAAGGCCTTGCGCAGGTGGGCGGCGATGGCGTCGTTGTCGAACAGGCCCGTGGGCAGGGCACGCGTCAGGCGCTGGAAGGACTCCATCCAGCTGCGGCTGCCGCCACCGCGCAGGAAGGACCAAGTGCCCTGTGCCGCCAGGCTGGTGGCTTTCCAGGAGCGCCGCATCAACTCACCGTAAGCCGGCATCAGGAAGCGTTCGGGGTCGAAGGCCACCTTGGCTGACCGACCTGCAATGAACATGCGGCACAGCTGCGCCGGCGTGATGCCGTTGGCCAATCCCGCCGTGATGAAGGCGCCGGCGCTCACGCCGACATACTGGTCCAGTCCGTTGAGGTCCAGTCCTTCAATCGACTCGGCCAGGGCGTTCAACGCTCCTATCTCATAGACCGCCCCTAGCGGGCCACCGCCGGCCAAGGCCAGCGCCACCTGACCCCGACGCCGCGTCGCCATGCGCGCCATCAGTCAGCGGCCTTCGCTCGGGACGACTGCTGGGTTTTGGCAGGACGCGAAGCGGTCGCCGCTTTGGCCGGTGCACGGGTGGTGGGGCGGGTGGTGCTGGGTGTCTGGGTCGTCCCCTTCTTGGGGGCCGACTTCTTCGCAGCCTTTTGAAGGGCGATCGATGTCCGCGCCGTTTTCGAGGCAGCCTTTGGGGCGGTCGCCTTTGCGGCCCGCTTCGACGCGGATGCCTTTGCCAACGGGGGGGCAGCCTTCGGGGTCCGCTGCAGGCTGTCCACCAGGGCCGAGAGCTCGGCGACGCGGCGGCTCAGGGTCTCGATGTCGTCATGGGTGGGAACGCCCAGGGTATGCAGTGCCTTGGCCACGCGGGTCTCGAAAACCTGCTCCAACTTGTCCCAGGTGCCGCTGGCTTTCTCGGCCATCTCGTCCACCTGGTCACGTGCGGCTTGGCGGGTGCGGGACTGCAGCGCTTCGCCCTCCTTCATCAGTGCTTCAAACACTTTGTTGCCACCGGCCTGCGCCTTGGCAAAGGCGCTCAGGCCCGCCATCCAGATGTGCTGGGCAGATTCGCGCAGGCTCTGGGGCATTGCGTGGGGGTCGGGAGGCGGTGTGCGTCGGCCGTTTTTCTGCGCCATGGGCTTCTTTCAGTCGCTGAGGTTGAAGACCGTGGAACGGCCATCCAAAAGTCTAAGCAGGTTGGCTAGAGCCTGCACCCTAGATCCGCGGTTGCTGCGCATCCTGTGGGCCAGGATTCCCGCTGGTCAGGCCCCCTTCAGGCCGGTGGCGCGCACTGGTAGCCTGGCCAGCCGGCCGCTCATCTGCCCGTTCGGCCAGCCACTCGCTGATCTGTCGCCGCGTCAGGGCATAGAGGGTTTCCTGCGGGTTGGCGCCCAGGCTGGTGGGCAGCAGGCTGCCATCGGCCACCTGCAGGTTCTGCAGGCCGTGCACCCGTCCCCTGGGGTCGGTGACGCTGCGGCGGGGGTCAGCGCCCATCGCGCAACCGCCCATCACATGGGCACTCACCACGCGGGTGAGCAGCGGGCGCAGATCCAGCGCATCAATGCCGCGGCGGGCCTCATCCCAGCGCCGCCACATTGGGGCCTGCTCATGCACCACCGTCACCTCCCGCGCGCCCGCGGCGAACTGGATCTCGGCCATGGCCTTGAAGGCGCGGCGCGCACCGTCCCACAGGAAATCGTTGAGCGGGTAGTGCAGTTCCGGGGAACCGTCGCTGCGCAGCCGCACTTGGCCACCGGGGCTGTGCTCATGAAAGCCATCGCGCATCAGGGCCAGCAGGACTTGCGCGTGATCAAACCGCTGCATCAGCCCGCGGTGCGCGGCACCATAGCCCTGCAGAGTCGACGCGAACAGCACCGGATGCAAGGGGGCCGACTCCAGCTTGAAGCCAATCGGTCCGTCGATCGGCTGGGTACTCAGGAAGTGGTCCGAGTACAGGCTCTGCGGCGCACCGGCGTCACCGCGCACTGCATTGGGCATCAGGGCCGAACCGATCACGGTGGGGTGCAGGAAGGTGCGACGGCCCAGCAGCCCGCTTTCATCCGGCAAGCCCGATCGCAGCAGCAGCGCCGGACTGTTGATCGCCCCGCCGGCGACGATGAAGTGGCGTGCCTGCAGCGTCACCGACACCGGCCGCGGTTGTACGCCACGCTCGTCCATCGCCCAGGCCTGCAGGGCGGTGATGCGGTCCCCCTGTCGAACCAGGCGCTGGGCCCACACGCTGTGAAGCAACTGCGCACCGCGGTCCAAGGCCGCTGGCACGGCCGTCACCAGCATCGACTGTTTGGCATTGGTGGGGCAGCCCACGCCGCAGTAGCCCAGGTTCCAGCAGCCTTTGACATTGCGGCTGATCACCTCCACCGGAATGCCCAGCTGGCGGCCCCCGCGGCGCAGGGCTTCGTTGTTCGCATTGGGGGGTACCGCCCAGGGTGCGATTGAAAGGTCGCGCTCGACCTGATCGAACCATGGTGCCAGGGCCTCGGCCGTGTAGTCCTGCAGGCCATGGTGCTGTTGCCAATAGGCCAGCGTGTTCGGCGGCGTGCGGAAGCTGCTGCTCCAGTTCACCGTGGTGCTGCCGCCCACCGCGCGCCCCTGCAGGATGTTGATCGACTTGTCAGAGGTCTTGCGTGCGGCAGATTCCTGGTACAGGTCGGGGTACGCCTCGGACTCGCGCATCCGGAAGTCCGACGATGAACGCAAGGGACCCTCTTCCAGCATCAGCACCCGAAGGCCCGCACGGCTGCACAGGTCGGCCGCGGTCGCGCCACCGGCTCCGGTACCCACGATCACCACATCGGCTTCCAGCGTGAGTGGCGCCTGCAGCCGGCGACCATCGGTCACCTTCCAGCCGCGCGCCAGGCCTTCGGCAATCGGATCGCGCACGGGGTTGAGGGGCTTCATGGGCGAGGTCGACGACATTGCACAGACTCAGATGCCCTGCAGGGAAGGCGGGCCGGGGTATCCGATGTCGGCCCACGCCGCCGGCTCGGCGTACCAGGCTGCCAGGATCAGGTCATGCAGCGCGTGGTACCCCGCTTGCAGCAGGGCCAGGCGGCTGTGCCGCCAGCGTTCGAGAAAGGCTTCGATCTGGGCGGGCGTGACGTCTGGCCAATCGGACCATATGCCGGTCAGCAGGCCACGGGCCGGCCCGATGTCCAGCAGGGTAAACAACTCGGCCAGGTCACGCTGGGCCGCGGGCGACAAGGCCTGAACCGCCGCCCTCACCCCGTCCACCACCCGCTCGCAGTCGGTGGGGCCTGCACAGGCCGGCCCCAGCATCACCGGCGCCAGGGCCGCGAT
>VFQS010004294.1_pt1 | contig 10407 bp, 11 predicted proteins | sample 3512361 | NCBI WGS metagenome assembly VFQS01 (sample SAMN10412375, study PRJNA504923) | tailings metagenome | isolation source: Relicate 1 Philex TSF3 active mining | place: Philippines | reverse complement strand
GGCAGCAGGCTGAGCACCTGCGGCGGCGTGGCATCGGCCGGGTAGATCAGCCGTAGCCGCAGTTCACGGCTCTGGCCCGGCGCCAGGCTCACCGTGCCCAGGGCCGGCCCCTGCTGACCGGCCCGCAGCACCAGGTGGAAGGCCTGGCGCCCGGCGGGCTTGCCGCCCTCTCCATCGAGGCCGCTCACCTCCACCGTGCCGCGGAACATCACCGAGCGGGCCGGCGTGCTGTTGAAGCGCAGGCCGCCGAGGGGCTGGTCGCCCTTGAGCGGCGACTCGAACGCCAGCTGCAGCTGCTGGCTGGCGGCCGTGTCGTTGCGCAGCGGCAGGGCGAGGTCGTACTCCACGCCGTAGTTGCCGTGGGCGGCCCAGGCCGTGCCGGGATAGAAGCGGCTGAGCTCGGCGGTCTGCACCTGCCCCGTGCCGAGGCTCCCCCGCTCCAGGGAGGCGATCGGCCACGACAGTGGCGCGCGGCTGGTGCTCAGCCAGGCCTTGCCGGGATCGGTGAGACGGCCGCGCCACACGCTGCCGACCTGCACCCCGCTCACCCGCGAATACACCACCGCTCCGCTGGCGCCGCGGGGGGTGGGCTGGTGTTCCTTGGGGCTGAGCGGTCCGTTCAGGAGCTGCTGCCAGGCCGTGAGCTCCGGGGCCTGGTTGCCCGTGCCGAAGGCGGCCAGGGTGGCCACATCCACCGGCCCGTCGCTCTGCAGCCGCAGCTGCAGGTTGCGGCCGTTGAGCAGGGGATCGAGGCCCCGCACCGGCAGCGGCAGCACCAGCAGGGTTGAGGGGCTGCCGGGCTGGAGCGTCCAGCTTTCGGGGATCAGGGCGCTGCGGTAGCGGCGTTGCAGCAGCTCGGTGGCCACCCGGCTACCCGGGCCGGCATACACCGGCTCACTGCCCTGGGGCAGCAGCGCCGGCAGCGGCAGGAACGGGGCACCCGGCTGGCTGGGATCCAGGGACTGCGACAGGGCCGTGGAGCCGGCCAGCAGCCGCAGGGTGACCGGTGTGCTGCCGCGGGGCTGGGCCAGCACGGCGAGCCAGAGGGTGGAATCGAGCGTGTCGGGCCTGCCCGCATACACGTGGTGGCTGAACAGATCGAAGCGGCCGTTCAGCGGCAGGTCGAGATGGGCCTCGGGCACGCCGCGACCCTTGCCCGAGAAGGTGGAGAGCAGAATCCCCGGCCCGCTGATCAGTTCCGGGTTGTTGTCGTTGATCAGCGGCACCGCATCCAGCCCGCCCGGCAGGGGCAGCACCGTCTGCGGCCGCAGGACGGTGGGGGCTGGTGCGGGGGGTGCCGCCGGGGTCTGAGCCGGGGCGGCGGCGGCGATCAGCGGGAGCATCCCGCATGCCCCCAGCAGCGCTGCGAACACGTGCTTGCCCATCACTTGGTTCCCACCAGGGTTTTGGCCACCTCAGCCGCCAGCGCCCGGATCAGATTGGTGGAGCGCGGGTCGTTGAACGGCCCTTTCACCATGAACGCCGCCACGGCCCGCTGGCCGTTGGGCAACTGGATCAGGGCGCCGTCGGCGTAGGCGATGCCGATATCGCCAGTTTTGTTGAACACCTTGATCCCATAGCGGAGCAGCTCGCTGTCGGGATCGGCCGCATCCTTACCCAGGCCCTGAAGCAGACCCAGCGGGATCAGGGTGTTGGTGCGGGAGGATCCCATGATGTCGCGGAACAGGTCGCGGGCGCGCGGGCTGAGGGTCTGGCCGGTGTCCACCAGGGCGATGGCCCTGGCCAGATCGTGGCTGCTGGTGGTGTTGGTGCCGTTCAGATCGGGCAGCCAGTTGTTCACCACTGTGGCGGTAAGGCCCATGGCCTGGAAGCGGGCGTTCAGATCGGTTTTGCCCCCCAGCCGCTTGATCAGCAGGTTGGTGGCGCTGTTGTCGCTCACCCGGATCATCTCGGTGGCCGCCTCGAAGAACGGGAAGCGGCTGCCGATCGGCCTGCTCGCCATCCAGCCGGCACCGCCCCCCACCACCTCTTTGGTGAGGCGCAGCGGCTCGTTCCAGCGCAGCTTGCCGCTGTCGAGATCCTCCAGGCCCGCCAGCAGGATCGGCGTTTTGATCGAGCTGGCGGCCGGCAGGGGTCGTTCGGGCTGGAGCTGGGCGAAGCGCCCGTCATCGAGCACCAGCAGGAACGCGGTGGCCTTGAGGTCTTTCTGGGCGGCCGCCAGCTGGGCCCAGCGCTGGCTGAGGGCCGTGAGTTCGCGGCGTGGCTCGAAGCTGCCCAGCTCGATACCGGCCTTGAGCTGCGGGATCTGGGGCCGGTTTGCACCAGCGGCCGGGCGGCTGGCGGCACCGATGGCCAGTCGGGGAGCCAGCAGCTTGAGCGCCGTGCCGGTGATCACGCCGAGACCCAGGCCCATCACCGCCAGCCGCAGCAGCAGCAGCAGCGGCTGGCTCCAGGCGCGTTGGGGGCGAATCGGGCGGCCAGCCGTCACGGGCATGGAACTGGGTCGGAGCGCACGCTAAGAGGTGCGATCACTGCAGGGAAGGCGGCGGCTGGCCCAGCGCAGCTGGCGCACCATCCCCCGCAGCAGCGCCACCTCGCCGTTGTCGATCTGGCCCCGCTGCAGCAGGGCCCGCACCTTGGCCATGCGCGCATGGGCGGTGTGGGTGTGCAGAAAGCCCACCTCCAGCAGCAGGGCCTCGGCATCGGCCAGCAGATCCTCGAGCCCCTGGCGCTGCGCGGGTTCGCTCTGCGAAGTGGCGCAGACTGTGGTGCTTTCCATGAGGGCCCGGGCCTGCACCCGCAGGCGGCTGAGCACCACCGCGGCCGCCTGGGCCAGGTTGAGGGAGCCGTAGGCCGGTCCGGTGTCGATCGTGATCAGTCGCCCAGCCATCAGCAGCTCATCGCGGCTCAGGCCCCGGTCTTCCCGGCCGAACACCACCGCTGTGCCCGCTGCAGCTGGCGCCCCCAGCAGCCAGGCCAGGGGGCCATCGGGCTCCTGGGGCGGCATCGGTTCCCCTTCGCCACGGCCGCTGGTGGCCACCACCCGGCCGCAGTCGGCCAGGGCCGCGGCCAGGGAGGGGAATACCGCGGCCTGCTCCAGCAGCGGAGCCGCATGCACCGCCATCTGGCGGGCCTCAGCGCTGCGGTGGTCACAGCGGGGGGCCACCAGCCGCAGTTGCAGCCGCAGGGGCTCACCGCTGAAGTTGGCGATTCCCCGGGCCACGCCGCCCACGTTGCGGGATCCGGCCGGCTCCACCAGCACCACGGCCACCAACGGCAGGCCGTTCACACCAGGCTGTTGAGGTAGGCGAGCAGATCGGCCATGGCCTGGGGCTCGGGCTGGAAGCGCGGCATGGGCGGCGTGCGGCCGCTCACCACCTGCTGAATCAATTGGCGCTGGTTCTTGCGATTGCTCACTCCGTGCAGGTTGGGTCCCACCAGCCCCTGGGCGGCGATGCCATGGCAGCCGGCGCAGTTGATCATGAACAGCCGGGCGCCGTTTTCCGTCGACCCCTGCAGTTGCAGGGTCTGGCGGGTGTAGGGGTCGGTGCGGGCGGCGGGCAGCACCAGCAGCGCCACCACGATGCAGGCGGCGGCGGCGGCCAGCACCAGCGCCGCCACCAGGCCGCGGCGGGCTGGATTGGTCTCAGGAGTGGCGATCTGCGGCGTCAACAAGCGTGGGGAAGGTCGCGGTCCAGGCCGGGGGCGTGGAAGAATTGTGCCTCGCCTGCTCCTTCGGCCGCTCCCATGATCGAACCCCTGCTCTGCGGCATCGTGCTCGGTCTGATTCCCGTGACCCTGGCCGGTCTGTTCGTGGCCGCCTGGAACCAGTACCGCCGCGGCAGCCTGCTCGACGGCTGAATCAGCGTTCGCCGCGATCAGCGCAGCCGCAGCCGCAGCATTGTTGTAGTGCCGTAGCGGCGCTGATCCATCAACCTCCAGCCTTCCGGCTCTGCAGGCAGGTTGTTGCTGCCGCATTCCAGCAGCAGTTCGCCTCCGGCTTGCAGCCAACCTCCGCTGAGCACGGCAGCCGCCAGGGGCTCGTAAAGCCCGGCGGCGTAGGGCGGATCGGCGTAGATCAGATCGAAGGGTTCCTCGCCACTGGCGGCCCGCCCGCCGCGAAGCCAGCGCAGCACCTCGCTCTGGCGCACCTGCACCGTCACGCCCTGCAGCCCTGCAGCCACCGCCTCCAGATTGGCCCGGGCCACGGCCGCGTTGCGTCGGTCGTGCTCGACGGCGACCACGGCGGCGGCGCCCCGCTGCAAGGCCTCACAGGCCATCACGCCGCTGCCGCTGCACAGATCCAGCCAGCGGCAGCCGGGCAGCTTGGCCGCCAGCATGTTCATCACGGCCTGCCGCACCCGGGCCGGCGTGGGCCGGGCCGTGAGGCCCGGCGGACTCTGGAGCCTGCGCCCGCCGCTGAGCCGCAGGCTCATGGCTGCTGGCGCTGCCGCAGCCAGTTCAGCCAGCGCCCCAGCAGCGCCTCGCCCGCCCGGCTGGATTTCTCCGGGTGGAACTGGCAGGCACCGATCGCGCCCTGCCATACCGCCGCGGTGACGGGTTCACCCGCGAAGCCCACGCTGGCCGTCACCAGGGCTGGATCGCTGGGCTCAGCGGCATAGGAGTGCACGAAGTACATCCAGGCCTCGGGGCCGCCGGCCGGCAGCAACGGGCTTGGCGTGCCTGGAACCAGCGGCTCCCAGCCCATGTGCGGAATCGGATGGCCGGGCCGGCGCGGCAAGGCTCTCACCCGCCCGGGGATCAGCCCCAGCCCGGCCCGGCTGCCCTCGTCGCTGCCCTCGAACAGCAGCTGCAGCCCCAGGCAGATGCCCAGCAGGGCACCACCCGCGTCGCACCAGCCGCGGATGGCGTTGGCCAACGTGCCACTCTCCAGCCGTTCCATCGCCGGATCGAAGGCGCCCACCCCGGGCAGCACCAGAGCATCGCAGGCCACCATCTCGGCGGCGTCATGCACCGGCACCACGTCAGCACCGAGGCGCTCGAAGGCCCGCTGCACTGAGTGCAGGTTGCCCATGCCGTAGTCGATCAGCCCGATGCGGCTCATGCCAGCTGTGTCGTACCCCGCTGGCCAGGATGCTCCAGCGCCTCGCAGGCCGGCAGCTCCAGGCCGTTGAGCTGATCCAGCAGCTGATACAGCCGGCCGATGCGGCGCTTGTCGAAGTGGAAGCGCAGGCAGGGCCGCAGGATGCCGGCATCGTCGCAGGCCTCGCTGGCCTGGATCACACCCTCGTCCACCAGGTCATCGAAGGCCCGGTTCAGCCCATCGAGCTGGGCGCCGGTGATCGGTGTGTTGAGCAGCAGCTCGATCCGGTCGTGGCCGAGGTTGGCGGCATGGAACACCCGGTAGAAGCGGCAGATCCGCTCCACGGCCTCCCGGGCGCTGTGGGCCTCGATCAGCAGATCACCGTCTTCCGGTGAGATCAACCCCCGGGCGGCCAGGCCCTGGTGCACATCGCGCTGCCAGCCCTGCCAGAAGGGGTCTCCCTCGGGGGCCAGCAGCACCAGGGGCATGGGCGGGGTGCGGCCGGTCTGGATCAGCGTGAGCGACTCGAACAGCTCATCGAGCGTGCCGAATCCACCCGGCAGCACCACCACCGCGTCGCTCTCGCGCAGGAAGAACAGTTTGCGCGTGAAGAAATAGCGGAAGTGCAGCAAGCGCCCCTCACAGCTGCTCACGTAACGGTTGGGATGCTGCTCGAACGGCAGATCCACATTCAGGCCGATGCTGTTCTCGCAGCCGGCCCCCTGGTTGGCGGCTTCCATGATGCCGCCGCCGGCACCGGTGAGCACCTCGAAGCCGGCCTCCACCGCCAGCCGGGCCACATCCAGGGCCAGGCTGTAGCAGGGATCGCTTGGCACGGTGCGGGCCGAGCCGAACACCGAGATCTTGCGGGAGCCGCGCCGGGGGTGGAACACCTCCAGCGCCTCGCTGATGTCGGCCAGGGCGCCGCTGATCAGGCGCCACTCCTCGAAGCCGGGCTCGTTGCGGCACAGCTGCAGCACCGACACCAGAGCACGCTCGATCAGCCGGCGCTGCGGATGGCCCTGGAGATGTTCGGCAAGAGCCTCAAGCGGGCTGCGCCCGAGGCTGGAGGGATCAAAGCTCAGAGGTATTTGGAGATGGTGCCGGAGAGGGTGCTCTTGGGCACTGCGCCCACCACGGTGTCCACTTTCTGGCCGCCCTTGAACACCATCAGGGTGGGGATGCTGCGGATGCCGTACTGGCTGGACACGTTGGGGTTCTCATCGGTGTTGAGCTTGAACACCTTGATGCGGCCTTCGAACTCCTTGGCGATCTCATCCACGATCGGAGCCACCATGCGGCAGGGGCCGCACCAGGGAGCCCAGAAGTCCACCAGCACAGGCACGTCGCTCCTGAGCACGTCCTGCTCGAAGGAGGCGTCGGTGACGGCAGCAGCGCTGGACATCCTGGCGGGAATTCAGGTTTCCCGGAATGTAGCAATGGCTGACGGGACCCACCATGGCGCCCCGCTGAAGCGTTGCAGAAGACAAAAAGCCCGGACGCGCCGGGCTGGGGGTGTGAGGAGTGTGCGAGCCGTAGCCCCCACACCTTGAGGATAGAGCTGGCCTTACTTGCCCATGCCCAGCTGCTGGGCCTTCTGGTACACCTTGCCCTCGGTGAGCAGCGACGGGGCCACCACCACCTCCACCTGTTGCATCTCCTTGAGGTTGCGGGCACCGAGGGTGCCCATGGAGGTGCGAATGCAGCCCAGCAGGTTCTGGGTGCCATCGTCGAGGCCGGCAGGGCCGCGCAGGATCTTCTCCAGGCTGCCGGTGGTGCCCACCTTGATGCGGGTGCCGCGGGGCAGCACCGGGCTGGGGGTGGCCATGCCCCAGTGGAAGCCACGGCCGGGGGCCTCGGCGGCGCGGGCGATCGGCGAGCCGATCATCACGGCGTCGGCGCCGCAGGCCAGGCACTTGCAGATGTCACCGCCGGTGACGATGCCGCCGTCGGCCACGATCGGCACGTAGCGGCCGCTCTCCTTCATGTAGTCGTCGCGGGCGGCGGCGCAGTCGGCCACCGAGGTGGCCTGGGGGATGCCGATGCCCAGCACCCCGCGGCTGGTGCAGGCGGCGCCGGGGCCGATGCCCACCATCACACCGGCGGCACCGGCACGCATCAGTTTGAGGGCCACGTCATAGGTGACGCAGTTGCCGATGATCACGGGCACGCCGAAGTCACGGCAGAGGGCCTCCAGATCCAGGCTCTCCTGACCCTCGGGACCGATGTGCTCGGTGCTCACCACCGTGGCCTGCACAAAGAAGAGGTCGGCACCCGCCTCGGCGATCGCCTGGCCGAATTTGAGCGCCGCCACAGGGGTGGCGCTCACCGCTGCGATACCGCCCTTCTCCTTGATCTCAGTGATCCGCTGGCGGATCAGGTCTTCGCGCACGGGCTGGCTGTAGAGCTCCTGCATCAGCGGCACGAACTCGTCCTTGCCCACCGCCGCGATGCGGTCGAGCACCGGGTTGGGGTCGTCGTAGCGGCACTGAACCCCTTCCAGGTTCAGCACGCCCAGCGCACCCAGCTTGGTGAGCTCCACGCACATCCCCACATCCACCACGCCGTCCATAGCGCTGGCGATGATCGGGATCTCGCGGGTGATGCCGCCCAGGGTCCAGCTGCTGTCGGTGACGGCCGGATCCACGGTGCGACCGCCAGGCACCAGGGCGATCTCATCAATGCCGTAGGCGCGGCGTACGGTGCGGGAACGACCGAGTTGAATCTCCACCTGGAACGCTGACGCAATCGCGTCAAGCTATCAATCAGCCCGCCAGCCTTTCCCCGGTCTGCGCTAACGGGTTGCGCGAATGCTCAGGTTCAGCGACCCTGGAACGCCTGCCAGCGGCTGCGCCAGCCATCCAGCAGGGCCTGGCGGTCGCTGCTGCGCACCAGCCTGGGCGCACCGAAGCGCAGCATCCAGATCACGCCCACCAGTTCCAGCAGCCCCGGCAGCAGCGGAATGCTCTCCAGGGCGTCGATCAGGGCGCCGTACACCCGCAGCCCCATCAGCAACGCGATCAGAGCGGCCAGGGCCACCAGCGGTGTGCGGGCCCGGCTCCACAGGGCTGCCGCCTCGCCGCCGCCAAACCAGTCGCGCAGCTTGCCCACCAACAGCTCCCACTCGCCGCCCTCGTTCGCATCGGCCGGGAGCGAGGGCGGCAGGGTGATCGTGGTGGCCACCGTGGGTTGGCTGCTGGGTTGGCCGTTGGGCTGGTCGCTGGGGGTGGGTGCGTCAGCCATGGCGCGCAGAGCTCGAAGTCGCGGTGCGCGAGCTTAGGCGCGGGTGGTGGACCGTTCAGCCTTCGAGGGGCACCAGGGTGGAGCGGCTGCCGAGGCCCCGCAGGGGCAGATGCAGCGGGAATCGCCCGTCGCGCAGCTCGGCGGCCAGCTGCTCGGCCGCCTCCTGGGCGAGCAGCGGGCTGCAGGCCGGGGCGCAGCGCAGGCGCCGCCCCTCCAGGCTGAAGCTGCCGCTGAGCAGTTCGGCGTAGCTCACCCGTCCCAGACTGGGCTTGAGCCGCCGCGGAATCCCCAGGTCGAGCACCGGGGCCTCCAGCAGCTCGGGCCCGGCGGCGGCCTGGCGCGCCAGGGCCAGGTTGAGCAGCGGCACGGGGGCGGCAATCGCCACCAGCAGGGCCGGCCCCTGGCCCTCGAAGTGGCAGGGCCGCACCCAGCGGGGATCCAGGCCGTGCAGTTCCACGCTCACTGCGGCGCAGGCCCCGGGCGCCAGGGCGTGGCCCAGGGGCGAGCGGGGCACGCCGGGCTGATGGGCGCCCCCGGCCCCGAGCACCCAGCCGATGGTGCCGGCCACCAGCACGGGCGAGCCCGGCCCCAGCTGGGCCAGGCCGGGCATGGTGAAACCGATGCTGCCGGCACCCCCGCAGCCGTGCAGGGCGCTGGCGTAGGGGCCGAGCAGGGGACCCAGGGGTGTGGCGGTGAGGCCGGTGGCGCTGCTCACGGCCACGATGCCGTTCTCGCCGATGGCTCGCTGAAGCGTCAGCCGTGCCACGCCGATCTGCTCCAGCCGCAGGTGCGTGTGCAGCTCACGCCGGGGTTGCAGGGGCGTGGCGGCGCCTGCGGCGGCCAGCTCCACGGCCTCTCCCTTCAACAGGGCGCCCAGAACCGCGGCGCCCGCGGCCGGCAGCACCAGCTCGCTGCCGCCGCTGCAGAGGGCCTCCACCCCGTTCACGCGGGCCCGGCTGAGCCGGATCGGCGGATCGCTGGGGCCCAGGCCCAGATGCAGGCTGAACTGATTGGTGAAGCCGGCATCGGCGGCGCTCACCACATGGGTGCTGGCGAAGGCCTGCTCAAGCCCCTGCTCGGCCACCAGCTGGCGGAACTGGGCCGCCGTGCGCACCTGCAGGTCACCGGCCTGCTGAAGGCCGCGCAGAGCGGCCTCACTGCGCTCAGGAGCGGGGCTGGCGGTCGACTTGGGCAAGGGTTGGAGGGGTGGGGGAGTTTTCCAGGCATCTATTAGTAAAATCAGTTCTGCTGAAGTTGCTTCTGCATGACCCAATCCCCCGGAGCCCAGACCCCCGGAGACTCCGACGGACGGATCATCCAGACCGACCTCCGCAACGAGATGTCGCGCTCCTACCTGGAGTACGCGATGAGTGTGATCGTGGGCCGGGCCCTGCCCGATGCCCGCGACGGCCTCAAACCCGTGCATCGCCGGATCCTCTACGCGATGTACGAGCTCGGTCTCACCAGCGACCGGCCCTACCGCAAGTGCGCCCGCGTGGTGGGTGAAGTGCTCGGCAAGTACCACCCCCACGGCGACACCGCCGTGTACGACGCCCTGGTGCGGATGGCGCAGGACTTCTCCCTGCGCATGCCCCTGATCGACGGCCACGGCAACTTCGGCTCGGTCGACAACGACCCGCCGGCGGCGATGCGCTACACCGAATCGCGGCTCCAGAGCCTCACCACCGATGCCCTGCTCGAGGACATCGAGAGCGAAACGGTGGATTTCGTCGACAACTTCGACGGCAGCCAGCAGGAGCCCACGGTGCTGCCGGCGCGGCTGCCCCAGCTGCTGCTGAACGGCTCCTCCGGCATCGCCGTGGGGATGGCCACCAACATCCCCCCCCACAACCCGGGCGAGCTGATCGACGGTCTGCTCGCCCTGATCGCCAACCCCGAGCTCAGCGACCGCGAGCTCACGGCCCTGATCCCTGGCCCGGATTTCCCCACCGGCGGCCAGATCCTCGGGCGCAGCGGCATCCGCGAGATCTACGCCACCGGCCGCGGCTCAGTGACGATGCGCGGCGTGGCGGCGATCGAAACCACTGAAGCCCCCGGTCGGCCCGATCGGGATGCGGTGATCATCACCGAGTTGCCCTACCAAACCAACAAGGCGGCGCTGATCGAGCGCATCGCCGAGCTGGTGAACGACAAGAAGC
>VFQS010004293.1_pt1 | contig 10408 bp, 11 predicted proteins | sample 3512361 | NCBI WGS metagenome assembly VFQS01 (sample SAMN10412375, study PRJNA504923) | tailings metagenome | isolation source: Relicate 1 Philex TSF3 active mining | place: Philippines | reverse complement strand
GCTACCCCGACTACGTGCTGCACACCATGGTGCGCGTGATGCGCGGCGGCGAAGAAGTCAAAATTTCAAAACGCGCAGGCAGCTACGTCACCTTGCGTGACCTCATTGAATGGACTAGCAAAGACGCTGTGCGTTTCTTCTTGCTCAGCCGCAAGCCCGACACCGAGTACGTGTTTGACATTGATTTGGCCTTGGCCCAAAACAACGACAACCCGGTGTACTACGTGCAATATGCGCACGCGCGCATTCACTCCATCTTGCGCACCTGGGGCGGCGATGTGGCCAGTTTGGCCAAAGCGGATTTGTCCAGCCTGGAAAATCCAAAAGCGCACGCCCTCATGTTGCTCTTGGCCAAATACCCAGAGATGTTGACGGCGGCCGCGCAAGATTTTGCGCCGCACGATGTCACCTTCTACTTGCGCGATTTGGCTGCCAGCTATCACAGCTACTACGATGCCGAGCGCATTTTGGTGGACGAGGCGCATCAAAAATTGGCACGCTTGGCCTTGGTTGCAGCGTGCGCCCAAGTCTTGCAAAATGGTCTGAAGATTTTGGGTGTGTCTGCGCCTGAGCAAATGTAAATCGCCTTGAAGGTCGAACTTTGAAAAAGCACAACAACATGTCATCTCCCCAAATTCACACGCAACATGGTGGCACCTTTCTCGGATTTGTTCTGGGCTTGGTCATTGGCCTCACGGTGGCTTTGGGTGTGGCCATGTACGTCACCAAAGTGCCGATGCCCTTCAGCAACAAAAACCAATCACGGTCTGCCGAACAAGACGCGGTAGAAACGCAAAAGAACAAAGACTGGAATCCGAACGGCGCATTGCAAAGCAAGCCCACCGTACCAGAAGCGCCTGCCGAGGGCAGTGCTGTCACAGGTGCAACGCCTGGAACCGCCGCACCAGCGCCCGCCGTTGCAGCCGACCCGCTGGCCGATTTGATGAAAAAATCGGGTACTGCACCTGCATCACCGCCACCTCCAGCAGCCACGCCACAAGCAACGGCGCCTGCTGAACAAGCACCTGCGGCCAAGGCTGCGGGCAACAACGATCCTTTCACTTACTTTGTTCAGGCTGGGGCCTTCAAATCTGCCGCCGATGCTGACGGTCAAAAAGCCAAGCTGTCGATGATGGGCATTGAAGCCAAGGTCAGTGAACGCGAGCAAGCAGGTCGTACCATCTTCCGTGTTCGCAGCGGCCCCTTTGACGACAAAGAGCAAGCCGAAAAAATCAAAGCACGCTTAGATGCCGCGGGCATGGACGCCGCTTTGGTTCGCGTGCAACGCTGATCTTTTTGCAGAACTATTTTTTATCAGGAGTTAGCATGAAACGCCGTGATTTTTCTCTCGCCACATTGGGCACTGCTGCAACAATTGGCGGCCTGGGTTTGCAGACCGCTGCATGGGCCCAAGGCCCCTCCAAGTTTGCCGAAGGCAAAGACTATTTCAAGCTCAACCGTGCCGTGCCCGTTGATTCAGAGGCCGGCAAGATTCAAGTCATCGAGTTTTTTTGGTACAGCTGCTCGCATTGCAATGCCTTTGAGCCGGCTTTTGCACAATGGGTCAAAAATGCGCCCAAAGATGTGGTGGTTCAACGCATTCCCGTTGCATTCCGTGAAGATTTCGCCCCTCAGCAACGGCTGTTTTTTGCCTTGGAGGCAATGGGCTTGCTCGAAAAATTGCACGTTAAAGTATTTCAAGCCATTCACGTTGAGCGACTGACCTTGAACACCGATGCCAGCATTTTGTCTTGGATAGAGAAGCAAGGCGTCGACAAAACCAAATTTGCAGACCTTGCCAAATCGTTTGGTGTTGCCAGCAAACTCAAGCGCGCGGTCCAACTCCAAAATGATTTCAAAATTGAAGGCGTGCCTTCTCTGGGTGTGGCAGGCAAGTACTATGTGGACGGCACCACTGCCGGCAGCATGGACCGTGCCTTGCAAGTGACCGATTCTTTGTTGGCGCAAGTTCGCCAAGGCCGCGCCTGAGGTTTTTCGGGGTGTTGCGCATCAGCCCGCTTCGGCGGGCTTTTTTGTGCAATTTTTTGCGCAAAACTGCTTGACCTCAGCTTCAACACCTACAATCAAGCAAGATTCGCGCCTTTATGAAAAACTTCACCCTTTTTTTGCTCAGTTGTTTGATCACCGTCTTCACGGTGACCAGCGCTCACGCCGAAAAAGCAGACCGCAACAAACCCATGAACATTGAGGCCGATGCCCTCAAGCACGACGATCAACAACAACTCACCACCTTCACAGGCAAAGTGCAAATGACCAAGGGCAGCTTGGTGCTAAAAGCTCATCGCATGGAAGTCAGGCAAGACAATCAAGGCAACCAAGTGGCCAAATTGTGGTCTGAAGCGGGCGAGCGGGTTTTCTTTCGCCAAAAGCGTGAAGGCCTTGAGGAGTTCACAGAAGGCGAAGCCGAAACCGTGGTTTACAACAGCCAAGCCGATACCCTGACGCTGACAAACCGCGCAGAACTGCGCTTGCTGCGCGGCACTGTGGTGGCCGATCGCATACAAGGTCAACAAATTGTGGTCAACAACACCACCGAAGTGTTCACGGTTGATGGCAAGCCCAACGCTAACGTCAATGCCAACGCCAATGCATCTTCAGGCAATCAGCGCGTCAAAGCCACCATCACACCCAGGCCCAAAACGCCTGAGGCTTCTGCACCGCCAGTTGGCACCTCCCTCAAGCCCAGCTCCCGCGTTGGCAACGACAAACCATGAGCCAAGACTTGCCCATCAGCAGCCTAGAAGCTCGCCATCTGCAAAAGTCTTATGGCAGCCGCCAAGTGGTGTTTGACGTTTCTGTCAAAGTCCAAAAAGGCGAAGTGGTCGGTTTGCTGGGCCCCAATGGCGCAGGCAAAACCACCTCTTTTTACATGATTGTGGGTTTGGTACGCACCGACGGTGGTCAAATTTTGATCGACGGGCAAGACGTTACGCGCATGCCCATTCATCGCCGCTCACGCATGGGCTTGTCTTACCTGCCGCAAGAAGCTTCTATTTTTAGAAAGCTGACCGTGGCCGAAAACGTTCGCGCCGTGCTGGAGTTGCAACACAACGCCGAAGGCAAGCCACTCGACGAAGCCGAGATCAAAGACCGCTTGCAAGCCCTGTTAAAAGACCTGCGCGTCGACCATCTGCACGACTCACCCTCTTTGGCACTGTCGGGCGGCGAGCGTCGCCGTGTTGAAATTGCACGCGCCTTGGCCACAGGCCCTCGCTTCATTTTGTTGGACGAACCCTTTGCGGGCATCGACCCCATTGCGGTCATTGAAATTCAACGCATCATTGCTTTCTTGAAAGAACGAGGCATAGGCGTTTTGATCACCGACCACAACGTGCGCGAAACGCTGGGCATCTGCGACCACGCTTACATCATCAGCGAAGGGCGCGTGTTGGCCCAAGGCACGCCCACCGAAATCGTCGACAACGCCGATGTGCGCCGCGTCTACTTGGGCGAACATTTCCGAATGTGATGGCTGAACCAACATGAAGCAAAGCCTCTCCCTTCGGATGTCCCAGCACTTGGCGCTAACGCCCCAATTGCAACAATCCATCCGACTGCTTCAACTCTCCACCTTAGAGCTCAATCAAGAAGTTGAGCAAATGCTCGACGAAAATCCATTCCTAGAGCGCAGCACCGACGAGGCACCGCAAGAAGATTTTGGCTTACCGGAAGCCGATGCCCGCGTGAGCTTGGGCGATCGGGTGTCAGAAGCCGCCAGCGATGCAAGCTCAGAATCGCGCGATGCCGCCAGCGAATCGAGCGCCTCCGTGTCCAACGACGAAGCTGTGACCGATGTGGCTGACAGCTGGGACGGCGATGGCAGCGTCGACATGGCGCCCGACGACAGCGAATGGGGCACCGACGCAAGTGCGCGCAAGAACAACACCAGCAACGACTCTGAAGGCGCAGACGCCATTGAATTGGCGCGCGGCTTGGGCTCGCTCACGGAATTTTTACACCGGCAAGCTTTGTCAATGCGCCTGTCCGAAATTGACCGCGCAGCGCTGCGCTTCCTGATCGAGTCTCTGAACGACGATGGTTATTTGGAAGACAGCCTTGAATCCTTAGCCCAAGGCTTGGCCGGCACCGACGACGTCGAACAACTAGAAGAATTGGTCCACCGTTTTACGGTGGCCTTGAGCTTGTTGCAATCGCTCGAACCCGTGGGCATTGGCGCACGCGATTTGGGCGAGTGCTTGCGCATTCAACTCAAAGCCATTTTGAAAGACGAGCCCGACCACGAAGTAGCGTCTGTCGGTTTGAAAATTTGTGCCTTGCCTTTGGAGTTGTTGGCCAAACGCGATTTCAAACGCTTGGCGGTTCAATGCGGTGAAGACGAAGCCATTGTTAAGCAAGCACTGACCTTTATCACCCGCCTCGAGCCCAAACCAGGCCGCCCTTTTGCCAACGCCGAGCAGCATGTCATCGTGCCCGATGTGTTGGTCATTGGCACGCGCAAAGGGGGCGAGCCGCACTTTAGAGTGCAGCTCAACCCCGAGGTCATGCCCAAGCTGCGGGTGCATGACATTTATGCCAACGCCCTGCGCGGCGGCAAAGGCGAAGGCCACTTGGGTTTGCAACAACGCCTGCAAGAAGCCCGATGGTTTATTAAGAATATTCAACAGCGCTTCGACACCATCTTGCGTGTGTCCACCGCCATTGTGGAACGTCAGCGCAACTTCTTTATTCACGGCGAGCTGGCCATGCGGCCTTTGGTATTGCGTGAAATTGCCGATGAGCTGGGCCTGCACGAGTCCACCATCAGCCGCGTGACCACGGCCAAGTACATGACCACGCCCATGGGCACATTCGAGCTGAAGTTTTTCTTTGGCTCAGGCCTGGGCACCGACAGCGGCAGCGCTGCATCCAGCACTGCCGTGCGTGCACTCATCAAACAATTGGTGGCGGCTGAAAACCCCAACAAACCCCTCTCAGACAACCAACTGTCTGAGATGCTCAAAGAACAAGGCATCGACTGCGCCCGCCGCACCGTTGCCAAATACCGCGAGGCGCTCAAAATTGCGCCCGCCAACTTGCGTAAAACTCTGTGAACTCGCTTCAACTTTTCATGCCTTGCGCCGCCGGCGTTGAAGGCCTGCTGGCCGATGAGGTCCATCAACTCACCGGCCTCACAGGCAACGACTTGCTCACTGGCAGGGGTGGTGTGATGGCCAACGCATCATGGCGCGATGCCATGCGCTTGAATTTGCACTGCCGCCTCACACAACGTGTGCTGATTCAACTGTCGCAAACCTTTTACCGCAGCGAAAAAGATTTGTACGACGCCGCCAGTGCCGTGGCTTGGGAAATCTGGTTCACCACCAAGCAAACTTTCAAGATTGAAATTACGGCGCAGCACAGCCCACTCACCAGCCTGAACTTTGCAGCACTCAAAATCAAAGATGCGGTGGCCGATCGATTCCGCGCCAAACGCGGTGAGCGCCCCGACGTCAACACGCAGTGGCCCGATGTTCGCATTTACGTGCACCTCACCACCGACAGTTGTACGCTGTACATGGACACGTCGGGTGAGCCTTTGTTCAAACGCGGCTGGCGCGAAGACAAGGGCGATGCGCCCCTCAAAGAAACCTTGGCAGCGGCCATGTTGGCCGCCAGCGGCTGGGATGCGCACACGCCTTTGTACGACCCTTGCTGCGGCAGTGGCACCATTGCCATAGAAGCCGCACAAATTGCCTGCGGCATTGCGCCCGGCATCATGCGCCGCTTTGCCTTCGAAAAATTGCTCCCCTATCAGCCGCACGTTTGGCAAGCTTTACAAGACGATGCGCGTGCACAAGAACATGCGCCCACCGCCGAAATTCACGCCTCCGATGTGGCGTTCCGAATGGTGGACTTTACACAGCGCAATGCCCAGCGAGCAGGCGTAGGCCACGTGGTGCAAGCCCGTGGTGGCGACGCATTGCAACGCCTGCCCCCTTGCGAAACACCTGGCATCATGTTGCTCAACCCGCCCTATGGCGAACGCATTGCAGCCGCAGGTGTGGCCGGCGTTTCTAGCCGAGACAGAAACCGTGATGGCGGCGACTTTAACCGTTCACGCGACAACGTTAACTTAAGCCGCGCTCGCGAAATTGCAGAAGGCGATGAGGGTGGCGAATTTTTCTCGCAACTGGCCTCGCATTGGAAAAAGAATTACAACGGCTGGACGGCTTGGATGCTGACACCCGATTTGAAATTGCCTTCCAAAATGCGCTTGAAAGAATCGCGCAGAGTGCCCATGTGGAATGGCCCGATTGAGTGCCGCATGTTCCGCTTCGACCTCATGAAGGGTTCCGTCCGTGACAAGCTCTGAGGCTCACCCTTCACAGCCATGGGTGATCGACACCAACATCGTGCTCGACCTGTGGTTGTTTGAAGATCCCGCCACGGTGCCCTTGCGCGCTGCTTTGCAAAACGGTTTGATAGCTCATTTGGCCACTGACAGCATGCGCGAAGAACTGGCGCGGGTGCTCACCTATCCCCACATCGTCAAGCGCATGGCCAAGTCCAACATTCAAGCGCAAGACATCTTGAACCGCTTTGATGAACATTGCGTTTCAGCCGAACCCGCCGCCAAAGCAGCCTGTACTTGCAAAGACCCAGACGACCAAAAGTTCATCGACTTGGCGGTGGCCCATGCTGTGCCTTTGCTCAGCAAAGATGCTGCCATTTTGTGCATGAAGAAGCGCTTGTTTCAATCGGGTGTGGTGCTCAATCCGACCGACATTCCCGCGCATTGAGTGCGCGGACTTTACCCAACACACTGACCTCTTACCACACAGGAGCACTCATGAACGGCCTGCAACCTGAAGACTTCGACGCCCTTGACGACATCTTGGACGACTTGCGCACACGCTACGAAGAAACGCCTCAGTGGGAGTTTTGTGAAGGCTTTTTGGTGGCACTGATTTGCTGCCGACGTGCCATTCCAGAAACAGAATGGTTACCCGTGTTGTTGGGCCTTGACGATGACGGTGCAGGGTTTTCGGACGAATCGCAAAAAATCAAATTCTTGAGCTTATGGCAACAACGCTATGACGAAGTCAAGACAGCGCTGGACACCGAAATCAAAGCCCTTGATGAAGACAGCGCCTATGCGCCTGAAGTGATGGATGTGCGTGGCGCCATTGCCAGCTTACCCCCCGAAGAACGCGCAGAAATTGACAGCGCAGAAATACCCGCCTTTGCGCAGGTCTGGGCTTTGGGCTTCATGTTCGTTGTTGAAAACTGGCCCGATGAATGGGCCGCACCGAAAGACAAAGACGCCGCACAGTGGCACGACACCGCACTCGAAGCCATTGTGGCGCTGACAGAAGATGACACCGACGAACCCACCCTGTCAGCGCTCAGCGAAGACGGGCCCTTGAGCGTGAGCGAAGCGCGTCTGAACACCTACGGCGAAGCGCTGTGGGCAGTTTACGATCTGCGCGAAATTTGGCGCAGCATTGGCCCCCGCGTGACGCAAGTGATCAAAGAAGCCACGCCAGGTCGCAACGATGTTTGCAGTTGCGGCAGCGGCAAGAAGTACAAGAAGTGCTGCGGCGCCAATTGACGGCTTAGACCATGAACTCGCGAAGTGATGCCACCGTCACGTCGGGCAGTTCTTCTGGAATGAAGTGCCCCGAGGGCACCACATGGCCCGATACTTCTCCTGCGCACTGCGCTTGCCACAGGCGTATGGGCGCGAACATTTTGTGAACCACGCCACGCTCACCCCATAAGACCAAGGTGTCGCACATGATCTTTTGATCTTGTGCACGGCTGGCTTTGTCGTGAAGCAAATCAATGCCCGCACTGGCCCTGTAATCTTCACAAGCCGTGTGCACCGCAGGCATCAAATCGCCGGGCTGTTCTGGCGCCATGGTCATGCAGCGCTCATATTCCGCCATGGCTTCGGGCTCAATGAACGACGTGCCATCCGATCCCCAGCCACCCAGTTTGGTGTGCAAGTAATTCAGCACATTGCCCGCAATCATTTTTTCGGGCAAGGGACTGGGTTGAATCAAATGGAACCAGTGGTAATAGGCACGTGCAAAGTCCATGTCGGTGCGGTTGTACATGTCCAAGGTAGGCGCAATGTCGAGCACACACAAACGACGCACACGTGCGGGGTGGTCGACTGCCAATCGGTGCGCCACGCGGCCGCCACGGTCGTGACCGCACAAGAAAAATTGATCGACGTTCAATTGGTCTAGCAAGCCCACCACGTCTTGCGCCATGGCGCGCTTGCTGTAATTGCTGTGATCGGGCAAGCCTGGCAAATGCGATGAATCGCCATAACCACGCAAGTCAGGCAAGACCAAGCGGTAGTTGTTTTTCAAGGCTTGTGCCACGCGATGCCACATCACATGGGTTTGAGGAAAGCCGTGCAGCAACACCAGCACAGGCAAGTCCATTTGCGTGAGCCAATTGGCAGAGATGCGCGCGCAGACCACAACGCCATTCACATTGAATTGTCGTTTTTCAAAGCCGTCAAACCAAGTGACTGGCGTCGATGCCATGGCGGGGGAATCGTCTATTGGAGATGTACTCATAGGTGCATTTTGCAACTTGTTAGGTGGCTTGACAATCAGGCTTTGGCACGGATCTCCGCCAAATCATTCCAGACATCTTGGCGCTGCAACTTGCCTTTGACCACCTCAAAGCGATCGATGAACCGAATGTTCTGGAATGAACTACCGTCGAGCCACTCGCCGCTGAGCATGCCGCGGCAATACACCACGGTTTGATCACCTTGCCAAGATTCGTCGTAGGCCATCTGCGTTTTTTCAATGCGCTTGTAGCGAGGCGCTGCCCATGCCATCAATTCTGACAGTTGTCGCATGGTTTGCCCTCCTGGAAACACCATCTCAAAGTTGGGCGCCAAGAAGGCTTGTGCCGCGGTCAAATCTCTGGCGGCCATGAATGCCAAAAACTGCGACACCACAGCACTGGCAGAAGGCAATACGGCACCACCCGATTCAAATACACGACCATCGCGTCTGTAGGTACTGACCTCTTGAATAAACACCGTGGTGCCTGCATCACTGGCATCAATGACAGACCGGGCCGTCTGCGCTAAGCGCTGCACCAATCGATGTTGTGCATCAGGTTCATAACCTGGCAACAAAGTGACAGAAATAACAGGCATGTGAAGCTCTTTTTTTAGGACAAGGGGGCCACGCCAATCCACTTGGCATGCAACACAAAGGTGAAGAGCGCCCATAGCCCAACGCCCACTGCAAGGGTCACAAGGGTGGCCATGCCATTGGGAGCCGGAGTTGATGGGTTTGCTTCTTCCGAAGCATCCTCTGGTAGCGCATGAAGGCGATCCCGCGCACGTGCAGCTCTAAAGTTGAGCACCGCCCAAATCAAAAAACTGCCAAACAAAATGGCATCTGCCAAATTGCCATTGGCCAGCAAATGCGACAAGGCCCAAACTTTGACCGACAACACCATGGGGTGCTTTAAGCGCAACTTCAGGTGATTGCGCGGTACGTAAGTGGCCACCAACAGCACACTGGCAAACAACATCAGCAAGATGCTGACATGGCGAGTGGCAATGGGCGGCGTCCACAACGCCAAAGGCTGCAACCTGGCCTCGCCGTAGCCCATGATGAGGGCCACAAAGCCCAAGACAGACACCACGGTATAGGCGCCCTTGAAGGGCAACTCGCCCCAAGCTTCACGTTTTTGTGTGCGCCAGTCTTCGGCAAAGATGCGAACAGAATGCGCGCCTAAAAACAACACCAATCCGACAATCAACCAAATCATGCGAACTCCTTCTTGAAAGCTCAAGCATGCATTGTCTAGGAATTTTCGTCCATCAATTGCCGTTGCAACAAAGGTTTTTGAACCTTGCCCAAGGCGCTTTTGGGCAACTGTGCTTGAAACAAGATGCGTCTGGGCAACTTGAAGCGTGCAATGTGTTGCTTCAAGTGCAGCAGCACTGACTCAACCTGAAGTGCACGCCCTTGTTCATTGGCCTGCCTTACCAGCACCAGCACGGGTACCTCGCCCCATCGTTCATCTGGCAAGCCAATCACAGCACATTCGGCCAAGCCAGGACATGAGGCCAGGGTATTTTCGATTTCAGCAGGGTAAATGTTTTCACCGCCAGAGATGATCATGTCTTTGTTGCGCCCCACAATTTGCAAGCAAGCGTCTTTGTCCAGGTAACCCATGTCACCTGAATGAAACCAGCCTTCCTGCAATCCCGACAACTCTTTGGGATTGGCGGCATTCCAATACCCCCGCATCACATTGGGGGCTTTGACGCACACTTCGCCGGTCTCACCTGGTTTGACCTCTTGGCCTTGTGCATCGATCAATTTCAAAGACAAGTTGGCATGTGGCCAGCCTGCAAAACCAATGCGCTGCACAGCGTCCTCAAACTTCAATACCACGC
>VFQS010004291.1_pt1 | contig 10410 bp, 12 predicted proteins | sample 3512361 | NCBI WGS metagenome assembly VFQS01 (sample SAMN10412375, study PRJNA504923) | tailings metagenome | isolation source: Relicate 1 Philex TSF3 active mining | place: Philippines | reverse complement strand
GCCTGGCCCTTGAAGCCCTGCTCGCGGGTGCGGCCGTGCAGGGTGAGCAGCTGGGCGCCGGCGCTTTCCAGCTGGCGGCACCACTGCACGGCGCTGTTGTGCACGCCGGGCTCACTCCCGCAGGCGCCGCACCAGCCCAGGCGCGTTTTCACCGTCACGGGGATACGCACCGCCCGCGCCACGGTGTCCACGATGCGGGTCGCCAGATCGGGCTCGCGGATCAGGCCGCTGCCGCCGCCCTTTCTGGCGATCTTCTTCACGGGGCAGCCCATGTTGATGTCGATCAGGAAGGCGCCGGCCGCCTCCGCCCGCCGTGCCGCATCGGCCATCGCCGCCGGCCGATGATCGAACAGCTGCACGCCGATCGGGCCGCGCTCCTGGCCCAGCTCCTCCACCTTCTGCAGCCCATGCCCGAGCTCCAGGCTGGTGGCGTTCACCATCTCGGTGAACAGCAGCGCATCGGGGGCCCAGCGCCGCACCAGGCTGCGGAAGATCCGGTCGCTCACGCCCGCCAGGGGCGACTGCAGCACCCGGCAGCGCAGCCGCCGATGGCCGATGACCAGCGGGATGGCGGCGGTTGCGGGGGAGTCGGTGATCATCGTGCTGTGATTCTCGGGCTCCAGCTCCCAAATCCCTGTGGAAGCCGCCGCCACTCCCATCCCCTACCCCCTGAGCCGGGCGCTGCTGGAGGCGGTGCTGGCCGATCGCGTCAGCGATCGCTTCGTGTGTGAGTTGATCTGGCCGCGCCTGGGATATGAGCCCGATGGTTCCGGCGGCTGGAGCGCGGGCCCGGCCACCAGCGCCGAATGGCGGGATGCCTTCCCCAGCTCTCCCCAGTTCATCGCTGAGCGCCCGCCCAGCGTGAGGCTCACCCGTTCGATCGCCAAGGAGCACAAGCAGCTGCTCAAGCGGCAGCTCGGCTTCGCTGGCTACACGATCGGCGAGCTCTATCCCCGCCGCACCCGCCGCGCCACCGCTGTGAACTGGCTCCTGGCCCACCTGGCCGAGCGAGAGGAGGCCTTGCCGGATCAAGGGCCCCTGCCGGCGCTGCTGGCGAGCCCTGCCGATCCGGTGGCGGGCCATCCCGATGACCTCCCGGTGCGCTGAAGCGCCCTGCAGCACGGGGTACCCCTTGTGGCGCTTCCTCAGGGGGTGTTGACAGGTGAGTGGGTCTGTAGGGTCAAGACACGACAGTCGTTGCGATAAACCGTTTGGCCTTACCGGTCGTTGCCATCATTGGCCGCCCCAACGTGGGCAAATCCACCCTGGTGAATCGCCTGTGCCGCAGTCGTGAGGCGATTGTGCATGACGAGCCCGGGGTCACCCGTGACCGCACCTATCAGGAGGGGTTCTGGGCCGATCGCGAGTTCCGCGTGGTGGATACGGGTGGCCTGGTGTTTGACGACGACAGCGAGTTTCTGCCGGAGATCCGCGAGCAGGCCAACCTCGCCCTGGCTGAGGCGTCAGTGGCGGTGGTGATTGTGGACGGCCAGCAGGGCTGCACCGCGGCCGATGAATCGATCGCCGAGTGGCTGCGCGGCCAGAAGGTGCCGGTGCTGCTGGCGGTGAACAAGTGCGAGTCGCCCGAGCAGGGACTGGCGATGGCTGCCGAGTTCTGGGGTCTGGGCCTGGGCGAACCCCATCCCATCTCAGCCATTCACGGTGCCGGCACCGGTGATCTGCTGGATCAGGTGATCGGCTTTCTGCCGCCCAGCGCGGAAGAAGACGCTGAGGAGTCGATCCAGCTGGCGATCGTGGGTCGGCCCAACGTGGGCAAATCCAGTCTGCTCAATGCCATCTGCGGCGAGCAGCGGGCGATTGTGAGCCCGATCCGCGGCACCACCCGCGACACGATCGACACCACGGTGGAGCGCGAGGGCAAAACCTGGAAGCTGCTCGATACGGCCGGCATCCGCCGCAAGCGCTCGGTGAACTACGGCCCCGAGTTCTTCGGGATCAATCGCAGCTTCAAGGCGATCGAGCGCTCCGATGTGTGCGTGCTCGTGATTGATGCCCTTGATGGTGTGACCGAGCAGGATCAGCGCCTCGCCGGCCGGATCGAAGAGGACGGCCGCGCCTGCGTGGTGGTGGTGAACAAGTGGGATGCCATCGAGAAGGACAGCCACACCATGCCGGCGATGGAGAAGGACCTCCGCGCCAAGCTCTATTTCCTCGACTGGGCGCCGATGCTGTTCACCTCGGCCCTCACCGGCCAGCGGGTGCAGAGCGTCTTTGCCCTGGCCCTGCTGGCGGTGGAGCAGCACCGCCGCCGCGTCAGCACCTCGGTGGTGAATGAGGTGCTCAAGGAAGCGCTTAGCTGGCGCACGCCGCCCACCAGCCGCGGCGGCCGTCAGGGGCGTCTGTACTACGGCACCCAGGTGGCCACGCGCCCGCCCAGCTTCACCCTGTTCGTGAACGATCCCAAACTGTTCGGTGATACCTACCGCCGCTACGTGGAACGGCAGATTCGCGAGGGCCTGGGCTTCGAGGGCACGCCGATCCGGCTGTTCTGGCGCGGCAAGCAGCAGCGTGATGCCGAGCGGGATCTGGCCCGTCAGCAGAGTCGCAGCCGCTGATTCACGGTGGACTGGCTGCGGCAGGTGCCGATCGGCCAGTACGTGGCCGAAGACCCCAGCGAGGTCCGGGGCCGCGGCAGCTGGCTGCGCCGCATTGATCCGCGCCTCAAGCTGCTCTGGACCGTTGCCTTTCTGGTGACGCCGATCCTGGCGGGCCCGATCTGGCGGCTGGCCCTGGTGGCGTTGCTGTTGCTGATCACCTTCGCCAGCGGCCTGCCCTGGCGCCTGTGGCGCCGCAGCGTGCCGCTGCTGCTGGGCCTGGCTTTGCTGGTGGGGGGGCTGGCCACCGTGCTGCCGGCCAGCGAGGTGGGCCCAGCGCCACTGCAGCGGCCGCCGGCCGAGATTCGTCTGATGCCCGGTGCCCCAGGCAGCCCGGCGCCCGAGCGGGTGGGCAGTCCCTGGGAGCTGACGCGGCTGGGGCCGCTGGTGATCACCCGCCGCTCCGCCGAACTCGGACTCAACGGCGCCACCTTGCTATTCACTCTGGTGCACAGCGCCAACCTGCTGCTGCTCACCACCCCGCCGGAAGATCTGGTGTGGGCGATCAGCTGGCTGCTGATGCCCCTGGCGCGGCTGGGGGTGCCGGTGGAGCGGCTGGGCTTCACTCTGCTGCTGGCGCTGCGCTTCCTGCCGCTGGTGCAGGAGGAGCTGCAGAACCTGCTGCGGGCCGTGGCCACCCGCGCCGTGAATCTCAAGCGCCTGGGCTGGAAGGGCGGGTTGGCCTTGGTGCTTGCTCTCGGCGAGCGGCTCCTGGCCAACCTGCTGCTGCGCGCTGAACAGGGTGCCGAGGCGCTGCTTGCCCAGGGCGGGCGGTGGCTGCCGCCCGACCGCCTGCATGCCAGGCCGGTGCCGTTGCCGCCGGGCGATCGCCGTTGCAATGGCTTCGCGATGGCCGGTCTGGTTGTGCTAGGCGCGCTGCGCTGGAAAGTCGGTGGCCTTTAATACCGCAAGCACGCCGGCATCCGTGAGCGCAGAGAGATACCTCACCCATCCCACCTTTGGCATGCTCTACCGGGTGGCTCCGGTGGGCGAGGGCAAGGATCTCTACGCCACCCTCTATGCCCAGCGCATCTTCTTTGTGGTGACCCTGCAGCCCCGGGGGGCCACGTTTGAAGTGATCCCGCTGATGGATGCGCGCCACTACGCCGAGCAGAACCTGGCCCGGTCCCGGCGCGATGGTCCGGAGGCGGTGAAACACTGGCGTGATCTCTTTGATCAGACCTTCATCTGAGCGGCCTGGACGTTCGCTGAGGCGCTTGGAGTGAAGACCGGTGGCTGACATGGGGGTGGCTGAGTTTGGAGTGATTGCGGTGCGCCTTGAGGCCCTGCGGCGTGAGCTGCCCGAGGGCACACGGCTGCTGGCCGTGAGTAAGGGGCAGCCGGCGGCGCTGATCCGCGAGGCGGTGGCGGCGGGGCAGCGCAGCTTTGGCGAGAGCCGCCTCCAGGAGGCGCTGCAGAAGCAGCGGGAGCTGGCGGATCTCGAGCCGCTCGACTGGCATTTCATCGGCCGCCTGCAGGCCAACAAGGCCCGGGGGGTGGTGCGGGCCTTCGGCACCATTCATTCGCTGGATTCCCTTGAGCTGGCTCGCCGCCTGGCCCGCATCGCCGCGGAGGAGGGATGTGCTCCGCTGGTGCTGTTTCAGGTGAAGCTGCGGCCCGATCCTGCCAAGACCGGTTTTGAGCCCGAGGCCCTGCGCGCGGCCTGGCCTGAGTTGCGGGAACTGGCGCCGCTGCGGCCTGCCGGTCTGATGACGATTGCGCCCCTGGGTTTGAGCCCGGAGGCGTTGCGCGGCTTGTTCGATGACTGCGCGGCCCTGGGGCGGGAGCTGGGGCTGGCGGAGCTGTCGATGGGGATGAGTGGCGACTGGCGCGAGGCTGCGGCGGCCGGCAGCACCTGGGTGCGCATCGGCAGTGCCCTCTTCGGTGCCCGGGACTGAACAGCCGGCTTCAAGACCGGCGCCAACCCTTGCAGCCGCGCACGTGGGACGCTATTGAGGGTTATAGCTTCCTTGAGGATCGCTCCGTGTCGTTGTTCTCCCGCCTGCGCGCCGTCGTTTCCGGAGACGACTACCTCGATGGCGAGTACGACGACGAGCTCGACTACGACGGTGGTGAGCCGCGTCAGAGCGGCAGCAGCGCCACTACCACCAGTCGTACCAGTGCCCTGGCCCTCACCTCCGATTTCGGCAGCGACGATCCCTTCGCCGGCACCAATGTGATCGGCATGCCGGGCCTGTCGTCGACCGCGGCGGAGGTCACCCTGATGGAGCCCCGCAGCTTCGATGAGATGCCCCGGGCGATTCAGGCCCTGCGCGAGCGCAAGACCGTGATCCTCAATCTCACGATGATGGAGCCGGATCAGGCCCAGCGCGCCGTGGATTTCGTGGCCGGCGGTACTTTTGCCATTGATGGCCACCAGGAGCGGGTGGGCGAGAGCATCTTTCTGTTTGCCCCCAGCTGCGTCACCGTCACCACTGCCCTGAGTGACGAGGCCTCCTCTTCCACAATCGTGAGCCGCGACACCAGTGACAGCCACGACGCCGCCCCCAGTCCTGCCTGGGGACGTCAGGACGTGATCTGAGAGCCTGAGCGTTCTCTGGTCTTGAGGTCTTGACCTGCACCGCAGCTGCGTCTCCCGAACTGGGCATCGTGGGCCTTGGCCGTATGGCCCAGGCTTTGCTGTTGCCGCTGCTCGATGCCGGCGTGCTGAATCGGGCGGGCGTGCAGGCGGCCGTGGCCAGCGCGGCTTCTGCCGAGCGTCTGTCTGCCGAGCACGGGATCACGGTCACCACCTCGTCGGTCCAGGTCTGGCAGGCCCCGGTGGTGCTGCTGGCAGTGAAGCCCCAGCAGCTGCAGGCGGCTGCCGCCGCCGCTGGGGATGCCGCCCTGCAGGGGCCGGACGGGCCTGAGCCGGGCCTGCTGATTTCCGTGCTGGCGGGTGTGACGCTCCAGCGTCTGCAGAGCCACTTCCCGGGCTGGCGCTGCGTGCGTGCCGTGCCCAACACCCCCGCGCTGGTGCGCGCCGGCCTCACAGGGTTGGCCTTTGGGGATGGCGTGAGCGACGTTCAATGTGCCCGGGTACGGGAGCTCTTCTCCCTGGTGGGCGAGGTGCATGAGCTACCTGAGCCCCAGCTTGATGCCTTTCTGGCACTCACCTCTTCTGGCCCGGCCTTCGTGGCCCTGGTGGCCGAGGCGATGGCCGATGGGGCGGTGGTTTCAGGGCTCCCGCGCCAGTTGGCCCATCAGCTGGCCCACCGCACCCTGGCTGGCACCGCAGCGCTGCTGCAGCGGCAATCGCTCCATCCCGCCGCCCTCAAGGACATGGTGAGCAGCCCGGGCGGCACCACCCTCGCCGGCATCCGTGAGCTGGAGCGGGCCGGGCTGCGTTCGGCCCTGATCGAGGCGGTGGTGGCCGCTGCCGAGCGCAGCCGCCAGCTGGCCTGAGCGGCCCCTGGTCTGGACTTCAGGCTTTCTTCTGGCCGAGACGCGGTTCGGTGCCCGCCATCAGGCGCTGCAGGTTGCTGCGGTGGCGCCACACCACCAGCACCGTGGTGATCACCGCCAGCACCAGATAGGGCCAGCGCACTCCCAGGGCGTTGTCGTGGAACCAGCCGAGCATCAGCAGCGGCAGTGAAACCGCCGCCACCACGCTGGAGAGCGACACGATGCGGCTCACGCTCAGGACCGCGAGGAAGACCCCGAAGCAGGCCAGCCCCACCGGCCAGGCCAGGCCCAGCAGCATGCCCAGGCCAGTGGCCACGGCCTTGCCACCCTTCCAGCCGAGCCACGCCGGCCAGATGTGACCGGCCAGCGCCGCAAGGCCCGCTGCCACCACCCAGGAATCCACCACGGCGGCACCCTGGCCGAGGGGCAACCCCAGGGGCTCCAGCAGCGCCTTGGCCAGCAGCACGGCCACCGCCCCCTTGCCCACATCCACCGCGAACACCGCCAGGGCTGGGCCCTTGCCCACCACCCGCAGCACGTTGGTGGCACCGGTGGAGCCGGAACCTTCGCAGCGGATGTCGAGGCCCATCAGCCAGCGGCCGGCCAGGTAGCCGCTGGGGATCGAGCCGAGCAGGTAACCCGCCACCAGGGCGAGCAGTCCGGGAATCAGGGTCATGGCAAGGGCAGGGATGGGCGCGGTGCCCCGTCAGTCGAAGTCCGGGTCGAGGGCCAGTTCGCCGGGGCTGGCAGCGAACGCCAGCCACACCGGAAACTGCAGGATCGCGACATCCACCACCTGCTCGGCGGCGTCCACCACGATGAAGGGCAGCTCGCCGCGCTCCTCCAGCCGGTCGGCCCGCTCAATCAGCGCATCAGCCCGCTCGAACAGCACGATGCCGCTGCTGGGGCCGAAGTCTTCTCGGCTGAGCCCCAGGCAGTCCTGCAGGCCGCGGCGCCATTCCCCCAGGCGCTCCGGCTCGCCGGCAAGCACCAGGGTCTGGAAGCGGTCGCCATAGAGCTCGCCGAGGATCGCGATCGCCGCGGCGGTGGTGAGGGCGTTGCGGTTGCGGCTGCCGCTGCTGGGCTGGGCGCCCCGGCCCCCCTGGCTGAGAAACCAGTCGTCGAGCAGGGCCGCGCCGGAGCGCTCCAGGGTGCGGCGCAGCTTCCAGGGATCGGCGTAGAAATCGGGCTGGCCCTGGAAGCTGCTCAGGCGCTCGCGGATCAGGTCCTCATCGTTGGCGAACAGCCCGGCCGCCACCGGGGCCGCGGCCTCGGCGCTGGCTGCTGGGGCCGCATCGAGGGGCGAGGGCTGCACCAGCACCGTCTGGGGCACCAGATCCACCTGCTGGGCGCTCACCGCCAGATCCTGCAGGGCCCCCACCAGGTAGTCCTGGAAGCCCTTGATCCGCCGCGCCACCAGATCCGATTGGCCGGCGAAGTTGGAGGCCATCTGCTGCTCGATCTGCTGGCGGCGCGCTTCCAGCTCGGTGATCTCCGCCTGGAGCGCCTCGCGCCGCTGGCGCAGCTCGGTGAGCGCCAGCTCCATCAGGCTTTCCTGGCCCACGGCCGGAGTGCTGTCGGTGGTTCTGGGCTCGGGAGGAGTGTCCGTCATGGCGTCAGCCATTGGGGGTGGCATCGGGGGCCAGATGGCCCAGATGCTGCCGCAGCAGGCGCTGCAGGCCAGCTCCATCGAAGAGCACCGGCAGCAGGTGGATGCTGCGCTCCTCCCGGAAATAGAACAGCACCGGCAGCCCCGGCCAGAACACCCGCCAGGCCAGCCACTCGCTGTAGGGGAAGCGGCGCAGCAGGGTGGTCTGCCGCCACACCAGCAGGCTGTCGCCGTTGAATTCCAGCCGCAGCAGCGCGGTCTGCAGCAGCAGGAACAGCCCGAACACCGCCACCACGCCCGCCAGCCAGGGGGCACCGCCCCAGAGCGGCCAGAGTCCCAGGCAGGCGCCGCCCAGGGCCATGACTCCCAGCGGCACCGCCACGCTGGGCGCCAGCAGCTCGCCGCTGCCGGGCGCCGTGGGAATTGCGGCAGGGGTGGTACTCATCAGGGATCAACCGAACAGCAGTTTGGTGAGCAGGGCGTCCATCAGCGCCACGGTCACCAGGATCATCACCACCGCGCCAGTGGTGCTGGTGCCCACCTCCTTGGGACCGCCGCGGGTGGTGAGACCCCAGCCGCAGGAGATCACGGCGATCTGCAGGCCGAACACCACCGCCTTGAGCAGCATGGAGGGCAGGTCGTCGGTGTTCATCCAGGTGCGCACCGAGTTCCAGAACACCGCCGGAGGGATGTTGTAGAGCCAGGTGCTGCTCACCTGGCCCGACCAGATCCCCACCCAGAAGAACAGCAGGCACTGCACCGGCGCCATGATCACCATGGCCAGCACCCGGGGCACCACCAGATACTCCACTGGATCGGTGCGGAGCATGGTGATGGCGTCGATCTGCTCGGTCACCTTCATCGTGCCGAGCTGGGCCGCGTAGGCGGTGGCCACCTTGCCGGTGAGCAGCGTGGCCGTGAGCAGTGGCGCGATCTCGCGCGCCAGGCCCAGCGACAGCAGCCCTCCCACCGCGGCGCTGGCCCCCTGCTTGGAGAGCTCCGCCACCACCTGGATGTTGAACACGGTGCCGGCCGCCAGGGCGGTGATCACCACGATCAGGAAACTGGCAGGGCCGGCCTCCATCAGCTCCTGCATCAGGTCGTTCACGTTGATGCGGCCGCGGGCCATTGCGCTCACCGACTGGCCGCCGATCAGCAGGCTGGTGAGCAGGCGGGTGAGCCAGCGCGGCAGATGGAGGGTGGGGCTGCTGCTCATGGCCGGGGCTGGTTGCGGTGCAGGCCTTTCTCGGGCCAGCGTCGCATCACCAGCAAGCCCAGAACCACCAGCACGGCCGGGATCAGCCCCATGCACAGCCGGATGGTGGTGATGGCGCTGGGGGGCTGGGCGCTGCTGGCCAGCGCCTCGCTGTAGCCACTGGCGGTGAGCAGGGCGCCCAGCAGTGAAATCACCACACTGATGCACACCTTCTGGGCGAGCACCATCCAGGCGCTGTACTGCCCCGCGGGTTTCTCCGGATCGGCGTCGATCGCATCCGGCAGCAGCGACCACGGGATCAGGTAGGCGGTGGAAGCTCCCACGCCGGCCACCACGATGGTGCCGATCAGGGCGAGCAGCTTGAGGCCGTTGCCCGGGATGGCGTAGGCGGCGGCTCCGGGATCAAGGGGTTGCAGCACCATCACCAGCAGGCAGCCCAACACCCACAGGCCGCCGCCCCAGCGCAGGGCACTCAGTCGCCCGCGGCTGTGCGCCACCGCGTTCCACAGCCACAGTCCCGCCAGGGAACTCACCAGAAACGGCAGCAGGATCAGCTTGCTCAGGCCCTCCGGCACCTGCAGCACCACCGGCAGAAAGAACAGCGATACCGCCTGCATCAGCTGCAGGGCGCACCACAGCAGCAGATACAGGCCCAGCACCATCACGAAGCGGCCGTTGCGCACCACCCGCCGCAGCAGGCGCCGGGTGGTGCCACTGGCGCTTTCGGGTCGCTGGCAGTGCCGGGCGCTGGGCATCAGGCCCCAGCCGCAGAGCAGACAGGAGCTGGCGATGATCAGCCCCGACATCAGCCCGACCGGCAGGTAGCTGCGGGGATCGCCGAGGTCGCCCACCAGCACGCCGGCCAGCAGGGCTGCCGTGATCGTGGCCAGGATCGAGCCGGTGAAACGGGAGGTGTTGAGCCGCGTGCGCAGCGACACGTCGGTGGTGAGTTCCGCCGCCAGCGCCGTGTACGGCAGGTTCACGCAGGTGTAGAGACTGTTCGCCACCACCGAGATCAGCATGAAGATCGTGAACTTGATCGGTACGCTGTTCCATGGCGGCAGCCACCACATCGCGGCCATGGCCACCCCCAGGGGAAGGGCGCTCCACAGAATCCAGGGCAGCCGCGGCCCCCAGGGGTGGCGGCTGGTCTTATCGCTGAGCCAACCCACGATCGGATCGTTCACCGCATCCCACAGCCGGCCGATGCCGTAGGCCAGGCCCGCGAGCCAGGGGGGGAGGCCGGCCGCCACATAGAAGCGCAGCAGATAGAAGCCGATGAGGGCTGCACCCATGCCGGTGCCCACATCGCCCATGCCGTACGACCACAGCAGCCGCTGCCGGGCGCTGCCCCTGAGGTCGGCAGCGTCTCGGACCTCGATCGCCACGGAAGTCGCGTCCAAATGCAGGTCATAATGGTTCAACTCAGGGCTGTTCCAGACCTGGGTCAGCCGTACACCCCATCCAAATCATGGTGGAACGCATGTACTGCTGCGGGCGTAGTTTAGTGGTAAAACCTCAGCCTTCCAAGCTGATGATGCGGGTTCGATTCCCGCCGCCCGCTT
>VFQS010004290.1_pt1 | contig 10412 bp, 8 predicted proteins | sample 3512361 | NCBI WGS metagenome assembly VFQS01 (sample SAMN10412375, study PRJNA504923) | tailings metagenome | isolation source: Relicate 1 Philex TSF3 active mining | place: Philippines | reverse complement strand
TAGGCGCCGATGTAGGCCAGGCGCAGGGCCGGGTGAATCCAGGCCGCGGCGATCGCCGCCGGCCCGCTCACCCCGCTCAGCAGGCACAGCAGCGCGGCCGGTGCATGCAGTGTGAAGGCTTCGAAGCTGTTCTGATGAGCCCAGCTGGCCCGCTTACCCCAGTCGGGCAGCCGCTCGAACATCGCCCGCGGTGCGGCCAGATCCTCGATCTGGAAGTCGGCCTGGGAGCGGGCGGCCCCCAGCGGCACCACGCTGGCCACCACCACTGCGGCGGCCAGGGCCAGGCTCCAGGCAAAGGCGGCTTGCATCGGGCGTTGCGTCGGTTGGGGTTGAGGCTACGAACGCGGCTTGGCAGGACAGCGGCGTTTCAGCGCTTCCATCAGCCGCGGCACCGCATCGCGCTGGCCCTGGAGCCCGAACGCCTCCTGCTCCAGGGCCCGGTTGCCGTGGTGATAGCGGGTGGTGAGGATGCCGCTGATCTCGCGTTCCACCACCGGCGCCAGCCGATAGCGCCAGCCGACCGGGGTGAGCACGCCAGTGGGGCAGCTCTGCACCGCGTGCACCGCTTCGTGCAGGAAGGTTTGCCGGGCGATGCCCAGCTCAAAGGTGAGGGGGGAGAGCCAGAGCGTGCGGGTTCTGGCCTGGAACAGCCCGTAGGCCTCCCGCACCGGCGGCAGGGCGATGCGCAGCTTGAATCCCCGGCTCTGGAGTTCACGGGCCAGCGGTTGCAGGTCGGCTGGCAGCGCCGAAAGCGGTTGGGGTGCCAGGGCGGCAGCAAGCAGGCCGGGGATCACCATGGCTCTGGCTCAAGGGGGCCTCATAGGCTGGCCCGAGTTGAGAACCTGCGGCTCGCCTGGTCCCGATGGCTGATTCCTACAGCTTTGACTGTGTTTCCGACTTCGATCGCCAGGAGCTGGTGAACGCCGTGGATCAGGTGCGCCGGGATGTGTCCCAGCGCTACGACCTCAAGGACTCCGGCACCGAGATCGAGCTTGAGGACGCCAGCCTCACCATCACCACCGCCAGCGACATGACGCTGCAGGCCGTGGAAGACGTGCTGCGCCAGAAGGCCACCAAGCGCAACCTCTCGCTCAAGATCTTCGACTTTCAGACCCCCGAAGCCGTGGGCGGCAACCGGGTGAAGCAGGTGGTGAAGCTGCGCAAGGGCCTCAGCCAGGAGATCGCCAAAAAGCTGAGCAAGGTGGTGCGCGATGAGCTCAAGAAGGTCACCGCCTCGATCCAGGGCGACAGCCTGCGGGTGACCGGCAAGAGCAAGGACGATCTCCAGGCCGCGATTCAGCTGCTCAAGGCCCAGGAAGCCGATCTCGACGTGCCGCTGCAGTTCCAGAACTACCGCTGATGCCCGGTGGCTGGCGGTTCTGGATCGACCGCGGCGGCACCTTCACCGATGTGATCGGCCTGGCCCCCGCTGGGGAGCTGCCCGCTGGGGAGCTGGTGGTGCGCAAGGTGTTGTCGCTGCAGCCGGATCGCCCGGGCGATCCGGCTGTGCGCGCGATCCGTGAGCTGCTGGGTTTGGAGCCGGAGGCGTCGATTCCCGCAGGCCTGGTGCGGGAGGTGCGGCTCGGCACCACCGTGGCCACCAATGCCCTGCTGGAGCACCGCGGTGCCCCGGTGCTGCTGCTGATCAATCAGGGCTTCGCCGATCTGCTGGCCATCGGCGATCAGCACCGGCCCGACATCTTTGCCCTGCGGATCGAGCGCCCCAGGCCCCTGGAGGTGCGCGTGCTGGAGGTGGCCGGGCGGCTGGCGGCCGACGGCAGCGAGCTTGAACCCCTGCAGCTGAACGCTGGGCTGGCGGAGCAGCTGCGCCATGCCCAGGCCGAGGGCTACCGCAGCGTTGCCGTGGCCCTGCTGCACGCCTATCGCAACCCGGCCCATGAGCTGGCCCTGGAGCGGTGGCTGCGCCAGCAGGGGGTGGCCGCTGTGGCCCTCTCCCATCGCCTCAGCCCCCAGCCCAGGCTCGTGCCCCGCGGCCATACCGCCCTGGTGGAGGCGGCGGTGGGGCCGATCCTGCGCGGCTATCTCGATCAGGTGCAAATGGCGTTGGGCGGCGCCACCCCGCTGCGGGTGATGCGCTCCAGCGGCGCCCTGGCGGCGCCGGCCCAGCTCCACGCCAAGGACACGATCCTCTCGGGCCCCGCTGGCGGGATGGTGGGGGCGGTGGCGGCCGCCAGGACGGCGCTGCCCGGGGTGCCGATCGTGGGCTTTGACATGGGTGGCACGTCCACCGACGTGTTCCATTTCGACCCGGCGCGGGGCGAGGCGGGCTGGGAGCGCAGCCCGGACACCGAGATCGTCGGCCTGCGCCTGCAGGCGCCGATGCTGCCGGTGCAGACCGTGGCGGCCGGGGGCGGATCGATCATTCGCTGCGAGGCTGGCCGGCTGGTGGTGGGACCCGAGTCGGCGGGGGCTGATCCCGGCCCTGCGGCCTACCGGCGCGGCGGCCCCGCCACCATCACCGACGCCAATCTGCTGCTGGGCCGGCTTCCCATGGCGGCGCTGCCAGCGGTCTTCGGCCCCGGCGGTGATCAGCCGCCAGACCTGCAGGCCGTGCGGTCCCGTTTTGCGGCCTTGGCTGCAGCGGCGGGACTGGCGCCGGAGCAGGTGGCCGAGGGCGCCTTGCAGGTGGCGATTGAGCGGATGGCAGCCGCGATCCGGCGCATCTCGATCCAGCGCGGCCACGACATCCGCGGCGCCCTGCTGGTGAGCTACGGCGGCGCCGGCGGCCAGCACGCCTGCCGCCTGGCCCAGCAGCTGGGGATTCGCCAGGTGCTGCTCCATCCCCTCTCGGGGGTGCTGTCGGCCTACGGCATCGGCATGGCCGAGCAGAGCCAACTGCGTGAGCGGGCCGTGCGCCAGCCGCTCACGCCGGAGCTGGTGGCCGCGCTGCGCCAGCAGATCGAGCAGTTGGCCGCTGAAGCCGGGGAAGCTTTGCAGGCCAGCGGCGACCTGGCTGCGGGCGCCCAGGCGCGGCGGCTGGTGCGGGTGGAGCTGCGCTACCCGGGCCGTGAACGCGGCCTGGAGCTGCCGTGGCCCGCCAGCGATCCTGAAGCCTCCGATGGGGCTGTGGTGGCTGCCTTGCAGGAGGCCTTTGCCCAGGCCCATCGCCAGCGCTTTGGCTATCTGCCGGCCGAGCAGTCGCTCACACTCGAGCGCCTGCTGCTGGAGCTCACGGCACCCGCCGCCGCCCCCGCTGCAGCCGTGGTGCTTCCGCAAACCCGTCCCGCCGCGGTGTCCGCAGTCGGGCCCGGCGTCACCACGCCGGTGTGGATGGGTAGCCGCCACGGCTGGCAGCCGCTGCCGCTGTGGCAGCGCGATCAGCTGGCTCCAGGGGTGCGGCTGCAGGGGCCAGCGGTGGTGCTGGATGCCACAACCACCCTGCTGCTGGAGGCTGGCTGGAGCGCACTGGTGCAGCCCAGCGGCGCCCTGCTGCTGGAGCATCCGATCGCCGCCGGCGAGCACCACAACCATTCAGGGCGGCCAGCCGAGGAGCCCGTGGATCCGGTGCGGCTGGAGCTGTTCAACCATCGCTTCGCGGCGATCGCCGAGCTGATGGGGGTGCAGCTGCAGCAGAGCAGCCGCTCGGTGAACATCCGCGAGCGCCTCGACTTTTCCTGCGCCCTGTTCGATGGCCGGGGCCAGCTGGTGGCCAACGCTCCCCACATCCCCGTGCACCTCGGCTCCATGGGCGAGAGCGTCACGGCGCTGCTGGCCGATGTGGCGGCGGGCCGCCGGCCCGCGCTGCAGCCCGGCGATGTGATCCTCTCCAACGATCCCTACGCCGGTGGCACCCACCTGCCGGACATCACGGCGATCACTCCGGTGTTCGCGGGTGGCGGCGGCATGCCCCTGTTCTTCGTGGCCAGTCGGGGCCACCACGCCGATGTCGGTGGCATCACGCCCGGCTCGATGCCCGCCTTCAGCGGCACCATCGCCGAGGAGGGGCTGCTGCTGCGCAACGAGCCATTCCTGCGGCAGGGCGCCATCGATGAGCCGTTGTGGCGCGAACGGCTCGCCGCCGGTCCCCATCCGGCGCGCAACCCCGATCAACTCCTGGCGGACCTGCAGGCCCAGGCGGCCGCCAACCGTCAGGGAGCGGAAGCCCTGCAGCAGCTGATCCAGGCCGAAGGGCTGTCCGTGGTGCAGGCCTACATGGCCCACGTGCAGGCCAATGCCGCAGAAGCGGTGCGCCGCGTGGTGGATCGCCTGCGCGATGGCGGCCATGCCCTGCAACTCGACAACGGCGCCTGGATCCGGGTGGCGGTGCAGGTGGACCGTGCGGCGCGGCGGGTGCGGGTGGATTTCAGCGGCACCTCCCCCCAGCTGGAGAGCAACCTCAATGCCCCCCTGGCTGTCACCAAGGCGGCGGTGCTCTACGTGTTCCGCTGCCTGGTGGGGGAGGCGATCCCGCTCAACGCCGGCTGCTTTGAGCCGATTGAGCTGGTGGTGCCACCTGGCTCCCTGCTCAACCCCAACCCGCCTGCCGCGGTGGTGGCCGGCAACGTGGAAACGTCTCAGGCGGCCACCAATGCCCTGTTCGCCGCGCTGGGGGTGCAGGCGGCCGCCCAGGGCACGATGAATAACCTCAGCTTTGGCGATGCCACCACCGGCGCCGCCAGCCGCCAGTACTACGAAACGATCTGCGGCGGCACCGGCGCTGGCGTGATGCCTGATGGCGCGGGCTTCGCGGGGGCGGCGGCGGTGCAGAGCCACATGACCAACTCGCGTCTCACCGACCCCGAAATTCTGGAGGAGCGCTTCCCCGTGCGGCTGGAGCGCTTCGCCCAGCGCCGCGGCAGCGGTGGCCGCGGCCGCTGGCCCGGCGGTGATGGGGCGGTGCGTCAGCTGCGGGCCCTCGAGCCGCTCACGGTGTCGTTGCTCAGCAGCAGCCGCCAGGTGGCCCCTTTCGGTCTGGCGGGCGGAGAGCCCGGCGCCTGCGGCCAGAACTGGCTGCTGCGCCGCGACGGCAGTGAGGAGCTGCTGCCGGGCTGTTGCGCGCTGGAGCTGGCACCCGGCGAGGGTCTGCGGATCGAAACCCCCGGTGGTGGGGGCTATGGGCCCGCCGGATCCCAGCCATGACCCGCTGCCCCACGCTGGTCTGCCTGCTGTTGCCGTTGCTGGCCGCAGGCCCTGGTGTTGCGCTGGCTCAGCAGGCCAACCAGCCCACCAACGTTCTCCAGGAGCGCGATCAGCGCACCCATCCCGTGTGGGGAGCGCGGGGGATGGTGGCGGCCGGTGAACCCCTCGCCGCAGATGCCGGAGCCCGGATGCTGCGGACCGGGGGCAATGCGGTGGATGCGGCGGTGGCCACCACCTTTGCGTTGAGCGTGACCCTGCCCCACGCCACCGGCCTGGGCGGCGGCGGCTTTCTGCTGCTGTGGCTGCCGGGGCCATCGCCGGCCCTGAGCCGCAGCCAGCTGCCGGAGTGCCGCCAGGCCCGCGCGCGGGAGTTGCCGCTGGGCGCGGGCCTGGCGGTGGGTGTGGATTTCCGTGAAGCGGCGCCGGCGCTGGCCCGCAGTGATCAGTTTCTGGATGCGAGGGGCGCGGTGGATCGCCAGCGCGCCACCCGCAGCCTTCAGAGTGCGGCGGTGCCCGGCACCGTGGCGGGCCTGCTGCTGGCCCAACGCTGCTATGGCCGCCTGCCGCTCCGGCAGGTGCTGGCACCGGCGATTCAGCTGGCGCGCCAGGGCGTGCCGGTAAGCCGCAACTTCAGCCAGTCGCTGCAGGCCGGTTCGGCCCTGCTCCAGGCCGATCCCAGCTCGCGGCAGTTGTTCTTTCCGGGTGGTGCGCCGCTCCAGCCAGGCCAGTCTCTGGTGCAGCCCCAGCTGGCGGCCACCCTGGAGCGCATCGCCCGTGGCGGCAATGCCGGCTTCTACGCCGGCCCCACCGCCCAGGCCCTCACGGCGCTGATGGCCCAGGGCGGTGGCCTGATCTCAGCGGCCGATCTGGGGGCCTATCGCGCCCGGCCGGTGACGCCGCTGCAGATCCGCTTCCGCGGCCATCCGGTCCTGGCCCTGCCGCCGCCGAGCGGAGGCCTCACCCTGCTGCAGCTGCTGCGCCTGCTGGAGCCCTACAACCTGGCCGCCTCCGGACGCAACAGCGCCGCCACGCTGCACACGCTGGCGGAAGCCATGAACCTGGCGTACCTCCAGCGCAACAGCCTGCTCGGCGATCCCGGCGAAACCCCGATCGCCACCTCGATCGCCGCAGAACGGTTTCTGGGCGATCACGCCATTGGGGCCCTGCGCGCCCAGATCCAGCCCCAGCGCCATCGCCCGGCCGCCGACCTGCTGGCCCAGCCGCTGGTGATCAAGGAGGGAGCCGACACCACCCATGTGTCGGTGGCGGATCGCCACGGCGCTCTGGTGGCCGTCACCAGCTCGATCAACTTCGCCTACGGCAACGGCATCACGGTGCCGGGGGCAGGGTTCCTGCTCAACAACCAGATGGACGATTTCACGGCCAAACCCGGCAGCCCCAACGGCTTCGGCCTGGTGCAGGGCCCGGCCAACGCCATCGCCCCGGGGCGCCGGCCGCTGAGCTCGATGGCGCCGGTGCTGGTGTTCCGCCCGGATGGCTCCCCCTGGATCGCCAGCGGCAGTCCGGGGGGCAGTCGCATCATCACCACGGTGCTGCAGGTGCTGCTCAACCGGCTGGTGCACGGCCTCAACCTGGCTGCGGCGGTGGCCGCGCCGCGCATCCACAGCCAGCTGCTGCCGGATCGGATCGAGTGGGAAGAGGGCATCAGCCCCGACACCCTGCAGCTGCTGCGGGAGCGGGGCCATGCCCTGCAGCGGGCCGCGGCGATGGGAGCGGCCCAGAGTGTGGAGCTGATCCGGGGCGGCGGCAGCTACGGGGTGAACGACCCCCGCCGGGCCTGGGCGCTGGCCCAACCCGAGTGATCAGCCCTGGCCAGGGGCCGGGGCGGTGATCAGGTTCACGGCCGAGAAGGCCAGGCCAATGCCGAACAGAACGCCGATGGCCCAGAGGCTGTCGCTCGGCCATTCGGCGATCAGCATGCCGCCGAGGATGGCGGTCACGATCCCATCCACCAGCACCAAACCCCTTGCGGGGCCCTGACCGGCGGCCGCGGCAGCCAGTTCCATCACGCCCTGGAAGGCGAGCAGGAAGCCCACGAACAGGGTGAGGCTGATCTCGCTATCCACCGGGTAGGCCAGGATCCAGATGCCGCCGCCCAGGTAGAGAAGACCGGAGAGCACGCGGAAGATCTTGCTCTGGGTGTCACCGGCTCCGGTGATGCGCAGGATCTGCGACACCCCCGCGGCAATCGCCACACCGCCAATGCCGATGGTGAGCAGCGTGGCTGAGATGAATGGCAGCACGATCGAGAGACCAGCCGCCGCGAACAACAGGGCGGCGGCAGTCCAGCGCAGGGCCGGAGAGGCGGGAACGGACAACGGAGAACAGCATGAACGTCAACCCTATGTTGCTTGTTGGGGGCTGTTTGTCAGTGATCGGCCATCAGGGTGATGGGCTTGTAGCGAAGCATCACAGCTGACGGCGCCGTCAACGCTGGCTGTCCACATTGGGTGGCGAACTTGCATGCGAGCCCCTGGCCGCTCCTCAACGGTTCCCATGCTTGAACTGCTGCCGGCGCTCAACGATCACAATCTGCCCTGGATGGACACGATCCATCCGATCGTGGTGCACTTCGTGATCGCCATGGCCATGATTGCGGTGCTCTTTGACCTCATCGGCACTGCCATCCATCGCCCCGGCCTCTTTGAGGTGAGTTTCTGGAATCTGCTGGTGGCGACCGCCGCCATTTTCGTGGCAATCATCTTTGGTCAGGTGGAGGCGGGTCTGGCTGAGCCCTATGGGGCTTCGCGCGAAATCCTCAATCTGCACAGCACGATCGGCTGGTCACTGGCGGGGGTGCTGGCCGTGCTCACCGCCTGGCGCTACGTGATCCGCAGCAAGGATCCCGCCCGGCTGCCGGTGGCCTTTCTCGGTGCCGGTGGTGTGTTGGTGGCGCTCGTGGTGGTGCAGGTGACCCTGGGCAACCAGCTGATCTGGACCTATGGCCTGCACACGGTGCCGGTGGTGCAGGCGATCCGGGCGGGGGTGGTGTGATGGCTGTGGTGCAGTTCAGCGACGGTCTGGGGCCGAACGACCTGCCCTATGCCCTGCCGATCCATCCGAACCTGGTGCATTTCACCATCGGCCTGTTTGTGATTGCGATCACCTTCGATCTCGCCGGTGCCTTGTATCCCCTGGAGAAACGTCTGTTTCGCTTTCTGCAGCTGCCCGTCACCCGTGCGGGGCTGCATGACGTGGGCTGGTTCAACCTGCTGGCCTGTGCCGTGGTGAGTTTTTTCACCGTGGCCGCGGGCTTCTACGAGATGTTGTTGGCCCAGCCCATCGCCGGTGTGGTGAGCAGCATCGGCCTGGGTAGTGGCGCCACGATGGTGTGGCACGGCGTGGGCGGGGTGGCCATCCTGCTGGTGATCGTGGTGATGACGGTCTGGCGCGGCTTTCAGCGCTTTTCCTGGCGGCGCGACCTCGGGCGTCAGGTGCAGTGGAGCTACTTGCTCACTGGCCTTTTGATGTTTGTGGTGGTGGGGGTTCACGGCACCCTGGGAGCTGAGCTGGCCGCCGAATTCGGCGTGCACATCACGGCGGATCAGTTGCTGGCTGCCGGGGTGGATCTACGGGAGGCCCTGCCATGACCACCAGCCCCTCCCACCGCTTTCCTGCCGCGGGCTTCGCCCTGATCGCCATCGGCGTGGCGCTCAATGGCTGGGCCAGCGTGGCCGTGGCCCGGCTCTCTCACCACTGGCTGCCGGTGCCCGCCTCCACTGCCGCCCCCCTGGTGGACGATCTGTTCGCGCTGGAGTGCGGCATCGGCACCTTCATCTTTCTGGGGTGCTGCAGCGTGATCCTCTGGACTCTGCTGTTCAACCGCGCCCCCAAATACGACCTGGCCAATGGCGACCCGATCACGGGCAACCTGCGCCTGGAGATCACCTGGACCCTGATCCCCCTGGTGGTGGTGATGGCGATCGCCTGGCATTCGATTCAGGTGAACAGCACCCTGGCCACCCTGGGCGGCAAGTTGCGCACCACCGGCGCCCACGACCATGGCGCCAGCCTGGTGGCCAGCAGCAGCGCAGCATCCGCAGCCGAGCCGATCCAGGTGATCGCGCGTCAGTGGTCGTGGGAGTTTGTGTACCCCAATGGGGTGCGCAGCACGGAGCTGCATCTGCCGGTGGATCAGCAGGCCGAGTTCCGCCTGATGTCGATGGATGTGCTGCACGGCTTCTTCATCCCCGCCTTTCGCCTCAAGCAAGACCTGATCCCCGGCAGCGAGATCACCTATCGCCTCACCCCCACCCGTGAAGGGCGCTACCGGCTGCGCGATTCCCAGTTCAGCGGTGGCTACTTCTCCTCGAACCAGACTGATGTGGTGGTGGAGAGCGAGACGGCTTACCAATCCTGGCTGAATGCTGCTGCGGATCGCCCCCTGCAGCCGGCGCCCAACCCCGCAGCGGTGCTTTACCAACGCCGCCAGGAACGCGGCGATCGCGGCTGGGCCATTGTGCCGCCCGCGCCGCCTCCCCTGGTGCATGTGAGCGCTGATCCCGATGCACCCCACGACGCCTGATTGCGATCCCGATGTCTTCCTCCGGCTTGACCTTTGACCCGCGGGTGCTGAAAGCGCCCCATCCGGTGCCCGGTGCACCTGATAACTGGCGGCGCTTTTTCAGCTTCAACACCGATGCCAAGGTGATCGGCATTCAGTACATCGTGACGGCGCTGTTCTTTCTGCTGGTCGGTGGTCTGCTGGCGATGATCATGCGCGGCGAACTGATCACGCCACCGGCTGATCTGGTGGATCCCAGTGTCTACAACGGCCTCTATACGATGCATGGAACGGTGATGCTGTTCCTGTTTCTGTTCCCGATCCTCAACGGCTTCAACAACCTGTTGATTCCGCCGATGATCGGAGCCCCCGACATGGCCTTCCCCAAGCTGAATGCGGTGGCCTTCTGGCTGTTTCCTCTCTTCGGCCTGATCTTGATGGCCAGCTTCCTGGTGCCGGGTGGACCGTCGGGGTCGGGTTGGTGGGCCTATCCGCCGGTGAGTCTGCAGAACCCCCTGGGCCATTTCATCAACGGCCAGTTTCTGTGGATCCTGGCTGTGGCTCTTTCGGGGGTGAGTTCGATCATGGGGGCGGTGAACTTCTGCACCACAATCCTGCGCATGCGGGCACCAGGGATGAGCTTCTTCCGCCTGCCGATCTTCTGCTGGACGGCCCTGGCGGCCCAGACGATCCAGCTGGTGGGCTTGCCAGTGCTCACCGGCGGCGCGCTGATGCTGCTGTTCGACCTGAGCTTCGGCACCAGCTTCTTCCGGCCGGAAGGTGGCGG
>VFQS010004289.1_pt1 | contig 10413 bp, 16 predicted proteins | sample 3512361 | NCBI WGS metagenome assembly VFQS01 (sample SAMN10412375, study PRJNA504923) | tailings metagenome | isolation source: Relicate 1 Philex TSF3 active mining | place: Philippines | reverse complement strand
TCCCTCGTGAGGCCGTGGCGGCAGAGGTGACGCGTGATGTGTTCATCAGCTACTCGCGGCATGATGTCGAAGCTGCCTCAGCGATCCGTGATGAACTGCAGGGTCATGGTTTGAGTGTGTACTTTGATCAGCAGTCCATTGATGTGGGGGTTGCCTGGCAGCAACACATCTACGCGGCGCTGGAATCCTGTTCTGCAATGTTGGCGCTCTTCTCGCCCAGTTATGTGGCATCGAGGGTCTGCCAGGAGGAATTCAACATGGCTCTTTTCCGTTCGCGCCGTGAAGCGAGGCAGATCGTGTTTCCTGTGTACTGGATCACCGCTGATCTGCCGCTCTACATGGAGATGGTCAATTATCTTGACTGCAGGGAGGGCTGCCGAGACTGCATCGGGGCTGTATGCAGCAAGATCCTGCGGTCTATGGGGATAAACTATAAAAAATAAATATCTCAAATAACTTTATGTGGACCGCCGTTTCGAAAGGCATGAGTTTCTTGGTCGCCTTTCGTGACAAGCCTTGTAGAATCATGCTTGTCTTGTCAAGATCCTAGCGACAAGTATTTGTCATTTGTTGTCGCCTAATTAATTGTTCACAGGCGCCTGTGAGCTGCTTCGGCGGTGTGTTGGCGGATGGCGGCTGTGCTTGGGATTTCTGAATAGTGAGCGCCCTAGCGCCTCGCCTGCTTGTTCAGATTGTTATGCAGTCTTTGCCTGGTAAATTATCAGATTCTCCTGGCTCTGTCTAGGCCTCAAAATGATCCTTTGTTTAGGCTTTGGCTCCGTCTCTTTGTCTTCCGGGATCTCGCTGAGGCTGGGAGTGAGCTATAATCGATTTGGTTTACTGCTTTGAGTTGATCAGTGTAATGAATCCTTCCGCTCTTTGGTGTCATGTATGATCTGTTCATAAGCTATTCTTCAAAAGATGCGTTGGCTGCGGAGGCTGCCAAGCATTATCTTGAGTCAAAGGGTGTCCGCTGCTGGAAGGCTCCTGAATGCGTAGCACCTGGTCAGGTCTGGGAAGAAGCGATTACAAGTGCAATAGATAATACATATGGCATGCTTCTGATTTGGTCCTCACACTCTCAATCGTCCAAGCAAGTTACGAGAGAGCTGTCTTTGGCTGCTGCTGGCGAGAAGATTATTATCCCGCTGAGGATTGAACCAATAACACCGTCTGGCACATTTGCATACTACTTGACCAACACGCATTGGATCGATGCTCTAAGTCCAAGTTTAGAGCAGGATCTGGATCGTGTATCAAGCCAAGTGGCTTCTATGTTGCCAATCATTAAAAGATCGGAGGGTGGAGCTGCTTGTGATAGTGGTGATTCTGCCGCCATCAATAACCGCCGTGAGCCTGAAGGATCCGAATGTAACCTTAGTGTTGGGGGGCGACTAATGCTTCTGTCGACGATTGCTTAAATCTTTTCAATAATCCTCCAAGTGGTGAACCGGGAATTGTTAAGATATCTAATGAGTATTTGTGCTCGTCTGCTGACGAAGCGCAATCCGATGCCGATGAGGATCTTGTTTTTCGTGGTCATGAAAGTGACAGTGTAGAATGGTCACCTGGTGATTATGGATGGCTTTGGTCTTGGGTCTTTATTCTAGTGGTTGTTGTCGGATTCTTGAATCTGTTAGGCACGTTTTTCCGCGGCTTTCTGTTTGTCTTTAAGAAGGGACTCGGATATTAGAGGTATCTTCGCAAACCGATAGGCCACCGCCCTGATTTGTAGGTGTTGGAAGATATAGTCAATTGATAAACAGAAATAGCGCTCAGTGGATTGCCCGTCGCCTCTGATAGTTACCTGGTATGCCTGCCCGTGGTATTGATCTGGCTTGGCTCGATGCCCACCATGGCTCATGCTCTCAAAATAGATCCGGAAACTGCCGGCGAATCTCCTCCGCACGCTGGAGCATCAGAGCGGCGGCCACACCGGCCAGTCGCTCCAGCTCCTGGCGGAATTCCAGGCCGTGATGCATGTTCATCGCGTGGGCGGCCTCATGGATCAGCACCTGCAGGGCTTCCGGTCCCAGCGGCGCCTGCCAGAAACAGTTCTGATCCAGCGCGAGAGTGAGCACATTGCGCTCACTCCAGTGGGCATAGAGCGTGGCGGCGGGATCACGGTTCAACGTCAGCTGGCCGCTCACCGCGCTCTGGCGGCCAGGGCAGCTGTTCACCAGCTGCTGGCAGAACCACACCGCAAAGGCGAGGCAGCGCTCCACCCGCTCGCGCCCGCCCTGGCGGGCCATCCAGTGATGGCGCTGATCGGCGGGATCCGCTGCTGTTGCCACGGCAAAGCCATCGGCAGCGGCCGTCTGAGCCTTCACGATCTCGTCCTTGCGGACCACCTCCTGGGCCGAGGGAACGAACTGCCGCAGCATCTCGCGAAAGCCGCCACTGGTCTGAGCGGTGTTGATCACCTGCACCCCGAGCTCCCGGGCGTCCTCATCGAAGTGGCGTGAACCCATCCGCGGCACCGAGCGGGCGATGTTGCTCCCGAAAGCGCGTTCCACAATCCGCTGCTGCACCGCGGCGTCGCAGCGGCGACCAGCGTGGCCCACCCAGTCCTGCTTGATCGTCTCGGCATCCATGGCGTCCAGCAGAGCCGGCAGGCAGGCCACATGCAGCTGCACCGCGTAGCCGGAGGCGACAGCGTCACGGTTGGGATTCATCGGAACCCGCTGCTGGATATCGCAGTGGTAGGGAACGCTCCACTCCAGTGCCGCAACGGGAATGCCCAGCTCGTAGATGGTGGGTGTTTCATCGCTGCGGGTGCGCACCAGCTGGATGTCGGTGCGACGTTTTGGTTTCTTCCAGCTCTGGCTGACGGGGTCATAGAGCTCCGTGGTGAGGCTCACCTGCACGCGATGCTCCACGGCCCTCGGGATGATGCGCGCGCCGTTCACCTCCAGCACGATGCCCTCCGGCACGAGGAAACGGTGGAAGTAGCGATCCAGTTGTTCGGCGGTTTCAGGCGGCCAGCGCATCTGCATGGCTACCCGGGTACCGCGCAGCGGTGCAGTGGCGATCGTCGAGCGACGGGTGACCCTTTGGCCCTGCTCCTGCAGGAACTGCAGCTGTTCGCCCTGGCTCTCAACCAGAGCGGCGTCGGCAATGCAGAGCGCTTCTTTGAACCCTCGCCCGAAGCGTCCGCGCTTGAGATGACTGTCGGTCTTATGGGTGAGATAAACCACCCGCAGATCATCGAGGGCGTTGATGCCTGAGCCGTTGTCGCAGCATTCCACCTGAAAGCGATGGCCATCGTGGCCGTAGCGCAGCTGAATGGCGCCGGGTTGTCCCTCGGCAAAGGAATCCAGAGCGTTCTGCACCAGCTCCTTGACCAGATGCTCAGGCGGCCTGGCGGCATTCATTGCCGCGAAGCCCTCGGTGCTGATCGCCAGCCAACCCTGGCTCTGAGTGGTCATGGTGCGGACTGCGCGAAGAGGACACCACTGTGTGGAGCCGTGCGGCGCCTTTGGTGCTTCTTCCTGCGAAGGACGGTCCGAGCGGTTGGAGCCTTTCTGCTTGTGCTTGAGGTTCCGCTGGGACATCTTTTCACCGTCTGATGTGACGGCAAGAGATGCCAAGCCCATGTCGATACCAAGTGCCTTGCCGTTGGCAGGCAACGGTGTGGGCTCCACTTCGACCACAAAGCTGTCGAAGTAACGTCCGCTGGCGTCACGGATGACCGTGACGCTGCTGGCCTCCGATGGCAGGGGCCCGACTTCACTCAATCGGCACTGGTGACGTGGTTCCCGCTTCCTGGTGCGCGGGGGTGGACAACTCAAGACTTTGAGTCAGCGGCGTCAGTTCTCCTCTCTGACAGTTGTAACCAAAGCGATATCGCATCTTCTTCTGTCTCTCGCTCGCGCTCTTTGCACCGTGCGGCTCTGATTGTCTGAGGAACCAACTCCCCGGGCTTGATGCTCAGTTCAATCCCGTTGCAGCCCAGAAACGCCACAGCGGAGATGATCGCGATGCGCTTGTTGCCATCGCTGTAGGGATGTGCCTTGGCGAGGCTCACCAACAGGTGGGCAGCCAGGCAAAAAAGGTTGTCTTCCCCGCTGTAGGCAAAGAGATTTCGAGGAGAAGCAATCGCGGCTTCAAGAACGTTGACGTCGCGGATGCCGCAGAGGCCACCGTGAACCTGGAGGGATTGATCGTGCAGTTCGTCGATCAGGTCGCGATCGAGCCATTGCGGCTCAGGCATCGGCAAGCTGCTTCAGCTCGTCCCCGTGCTCGTCATAAAGACGGGCGACAGCAGCAAGAGCACCTGCTCTGCCTGTCAACGGCTTCACTTGCCCGCTTACCCGAATGGGAGCCAGGCCAGGCTGGCTTGCCGGAACAAGCCGGGTCACCCGGGCCTTCGGCTGCTTTGTGCTTTCGGTGGCTTCCATGCCCCCATCTTGGCGCACCTGAACTCCGACGGGCAGGTGCGGCGGTCATCTCCCCCTCTTGTTGCGAGACCTGATTAATTCTTCAATTTCACGCCGGTGGAGACCGAGAAGCCCAGTCAAGGGTGAGTGCCTCCCTGCGCTCCGTCGCACTCAGATCTGCCCCGCCAGTACCTGCTGCATCACCTCCAGCAACCCATCAGCCAGAGGCCGGTGGCAGCTCAGCCTGGTGCTCCAGTCGAGCCCATCAGCAATTCCTGGGCACTGACCAGGGCCATGTCCTGACCCTCGAGCAGCTGCAGCTGCGCCAGCGGCACCGACAGCTCGGCTCGAAAGTCATGGGCCGTGCGCTGGTGGATGTGGTGCACCATCACCAGCTCCAGCGCCGGGGGCGATGATCGTATCGCCAGGGCGACTTCAACAGCCATCGCGGCAGCTCAGGCCGTTGGCCGGCCGGCGCTGCTGCATGACGTAGACCGCAGCCCCGCCAGCTGCCAGCACCACGCCGCAGCTGATGGCCAGGAACACCAGGGTCTGCAGCAGCAACAGGAAGATCCCCAAGGCCGAACCAGCCACGATCTGGACCCTGGCCTTGATCAGCAGCGTGAGCAGCAGGAGCACCGTGGCTTTGAGGGTTAACACCTTCGCGGCAGTGATTGGGCAGAGGGGGTTCAGAAGCACGGCGGCAGTCCCTGTGTGCCCATGCTGGCGGGCTGCCGCGGTGCCGGTGGCCTGAGTTCAGGCGGCGGGTTCCACTGCGGCGAGCAGATAGTCCAGCCGGCTTGGCGCTTCTGGGTCCAGAGCTTGATCGCATGCTCGCGGGTGAGCTCCTTGCGGCGTTTGAGCAGCGGCGGCTCCCCACTGACCATCAGCTCTCCCAGCGTCACCTCCAGTGCCTGGCTCCAACGGCTGGAGCGGACTGGCCGGAAGTGCAGCACCTGGCAGCCGTCGCTGATCCAGCCAGGGCCAGTCCTCGATCTCGTCCGCGCGGGAAGGCTGGAGACGGGAGAGCGGGACCGGGACCATGACAATCACGACGAGCGTACACGTGTACTATCAAGGAATGCGCTTTGGCGCCAGTGACCTTGGCAGCAGTCCTTGTGGCACCGGGCGAGAAGGGCTTGCTTGTCGAATGCCCACCAACGCTTTCGGTGTCGTCCCTGGTGAACCACCTCAAGGGCGTGAGCAGCAGGATGCTCCGCAAAGAGTTCCCAGAACTGGTCGCCCGTGGCGCGCATCTGTGGACGCCCAGCTACTTCGCCGCTTCGGCTGGCGGCGCGCCAATCGAACGGCTCAGAGAGTATGTGGAGGCTCAGGAAAAGCCGTCCTAAAGGACGGGGTTTGTATCCCAGGACAGCTTCTGATCAATCCTGACCACAACCGATGGCGCTGGTTTCCGTAAGGACACGCTCCAGTTGCCCTTCCTTGAGCAGCTGGATGGGGGTGCAACCTGAAAAGACGGCTTGCGGACGCTGCAGCCAACGGACTTTGGCCAGCTCTGACACAGATAGTGCTGCAAGAATCTGCGGCAGCCCATCAATCACGCCATCAGGGCCGTCGGGATCGAACTGCCAGAGCGGAAAACGCCACTGGCCCTGATCGCGGATCGCGAGGAGCGTTCCGGCTTTGATCCGATCCAGTGGTGTGTGTCGGTTGTCTAGGCCGAGCAGAGTCGCAACCTCACTGGTTCCGATGCACTGCTGCAACAGTTCGCGCCGCATCGCAAAGCGCGCCTGCAGAGCCTTGAACTCGAGCTCCGCAGGGTTGCTGGGTGGCGCTCCAAGCCAGGCTGTCACGGTTGAATCGTCCTTGGTTTGCCGTGGTGTTGATGCTTCGCTGGCAGTTTGCACGGCATCGAGCAAGGCAATCCGTGCAGCCCGGGAGAACCTGGCCTGAACCACACGGCGGCTGAGCTTCAGGTGGAAACCAGAAGCTCGCACGGAGGACTTGGGGATCTGGCGAGAGGCGCGCGTGGTCACAGCCAAGCCGCGAAGGCCTTTCCAATCCTAGATTTCGTTTCAGAGATGTCAGAGAGATAGACCCCGGGCTCCCTGCCAGCCTGGTGTCGTTGCCTACGCCCTCTGGGTACTGCCTTCATGCGAATCCAGGCTGCCGGATGGTCGTTCACAAGCCTGCTGCTGCTTGTGCTGACGGCTGGGCCTGCGGAAGCGCGCGTGGATGAGCAGGCCGGGGTCTGTTTCCAGCGCCGGCTGGGGCAGGCCGGTGTTGTGAAACAGCTCGGACCGTGCCGGATCTACCGCGGCACCGTGGGTTTCGAGCGGGTGCTGTGGGGCTTCATCCTGGCCGGTGGCCAACGGGTGGGGGGCTGGCAGAACGCTGGTTCCGAGCAGGTGGTGGTGAATGACCGGCATGGTTTCCTCCAGCTCCCGGCGGGTGTTGGCAGCCCCGATCGGCTGCAGGCCGGCCAGGCGTTCTGCCTGGGACAACAGGGCAGCAGCCTGATCACCTGTGGCCGACTGCAGTGACGGAGACGGCAAAAGTATGCGTCTGATGCATGGATTGCGTGTGATGTCGCTGTTAGCCCGGAATGTAGGATTGAACGCTATGGTGATGACAACATCACAAATCGGCGGCAGCACCGTGGGGGCCACGCAAGCGTCGACCGCTCAGGGTGTGGGCTTGAGAACCTTCTGGAACCGATGGCACAGGAAACCTGGAACGTGAAGCTCATCGACAAGGGAAGAACGCTGCAGGTGCAGGTTCAGGCCCACACGCAGACAGAAGCGCGGCGCGTGGCTGAACACCACTATCCCGGCTACAAGGCGATGACAGCCCAGCGCGCCTGAGCCGTTGACAGCCCTTGTCAGCGCCGAGGCACGCATGTGCTCGCTGAATATGTGAAACCGCTTCTACAGCTGCCGGGATGGGGAGGGACGTACTGAGCTGCCACGTGCAAAGGCAGGTTTGAAGACTCGGCGGTCGATCTGAAGCACGCTGAGGAGCGTTTGGACCTCGACTACTACCTGCGCAAGACCCTGGAAGCCGCGCGGGCACACCGGGTGGTTCGAACCACCCGCCTGCTCGATGACAACTTCTGAGCGCAGGAGCCATGGCCGCCGCTGACCAGCAGTGCTTCGTTGATGTCGTGCTAACGGGGCAGACACGCTTTGTGACGGAGCCTGTCTGTCCTGCGGCCTCAGGGCGAGCTTGTCCGTAAACCCCGGATCAAAAAGTCCTCAAGAAACCCACCAGAAGCCCCGTTTTTCCCGGATTGAACTGCCCGCATTTCCCGCATCGCAGAGCCCGGATGCCGCCCTCCTCTCCCCGGATCGTGGATGCGGAGCTGCGCCAGCTGCTGGGATCGACCGGTGCCGTGGTGATCGAGGGCCCCAAGGCCTGCGGCAAAACGATGACGGCCACGCAGCAGGCCGCCTCTACCGTGCTGCTCGACATCGATCAGGCCGCGCGCCAGGTCCTGGCGGTGGAGCCGGCCCTGGTGCTCGAGGGGGCCAGGCCGCGTCTGCTGGATGAATGGCAGGTGGCCCCCGAGCTCTGGAATCAGGTGCGCAGAGCCGTGGATGGCTCCGATCAGCCTGGTCAGTTCCTGCTCACCGGCTCAGCGGTGCCACCGGATGACGCCAATCGCCACACCGGCGCCGGCCGGTTCGGCTTCCTGCGGATGCGGCCCATGAGCCTGGTTGAAACCGGTGCCTCCAGCGGAGCGGTGTCGTTGCGGCAGCTGTTCGCCGGCGAACCGCAGACCGCAGCGGACCCTGGGCTTTCCGTGCAGGATCTTTCGGCACTGATCGCGCGTGGCGGTTGGCCAGCCCAGCAGACGCGCTCGCTCACGGCGGCGAGCCGCGCCGCCCGGGACTACCTCGAGCAGGTGCGGCAGGTTGATATCAGCAGGGTGGGAGCACTGCTCCGTGCCCTGGGACGCCACTGCGCCACCGAGGTGAAGCAGACCACGCTGGCGGCCGATGCCGGCGGTGCCGATGGTGCCCTCGACGAGCGCACCGTGAGCGACTACCTCCTGGCACTGGAGCGGCTGATGGTGATCGAAGATCAGCCGGCCTGGGCGCCGCATCTGCGCTCGCGGGCACGGTTGCGCAAGGCTCCGAAACGTCACTTTGTCGATCCGTCGTTCGCTTTGGCAGCAGTTGGCGCCGCTGCAGAGCGCCTGCTCCAGGATTTTGAGTGGTTCGGACAGTTGTTCGAATCGCTGGTGATCCGCGACCTGCGCGTGCTGAGTCAGCCTCTCGACGGTGAGGTGTTCCATTACCGCAAGGCCAGGTGGACCAGGCCGCCGCCAATCTGATGCGCTTCTCGGAGCAGATCGACCACGAACGCTCGGGACCACCAACCTTTATGGCGGTGATCTGCGGCAAGGGGTATGGCTATCGCCGTGCTGATGGCGTTCTGGTGGTTCCCATCGGCGCCTTGGGGCCATGAGCAACGGCTGGAATTGCGCGTCAGCGGTAGACCTCGCGGCGATGGCCGATGCGCACCACCAGAATCACCAATTCGCTGCGCTGCCACTCGTAGACCACGCGGTAGTGGCCCACTCGTAAGCGCCGCAATCCTTCGAATTCACCCTTGAGAGCAGAGCCGGCGGCAGGGGCGTCGCAGAGCATGTCGATCGCCTGAACCACTCGCACCCGATCGGCCTTGGGGAGTGCGGACAGGGCCTTGGCAGCAGAGCGCTTAATCCGCAGCGAGCAGCGCATCCCGCACCTCAGCCCAGTCGAGAACAGGGTCAGCTGGATCCTTCAGAGCTGCTACGCCGCAGCGCAGATCCTCGATGTCGTCGAGGTAGTACTCGATGGCCTGGCGGATGATGTCGGCTCGGCAGCGGTTGAGCTGTTGGGCCGCCGCATCGAGCTCAGCGCCGAGTGTGTCGGGAAGACGGGCTGTGACCTGGACCATGGGAGGCCCCGCGAAATCGCGGTGATGTCAGTGACATCATTCTAAGGCTGTAGCTTTTGTCTGGCTTGGCGCGGGGAAGATTCGTTGGCGATCGGCGGCCTCGTCGCTTGTAAATGCCCTGATCGCGGATCGTGAGGAGCGTGCCGGATCTAGCGCGGCACCGTGGGTTCCGGCCAGGCGTTCTGCCTGGGGCAGCAGGGCAGCAACCTGATCACCTGTGGCCGCCTGCAGTGATGCAGACGGCAAAAGTATGCGCCTGATGCATGGATTGCGTGCGATATCGCTGTTAGCCAGGAATGCAGGATTGAGCGCTATGGTGATCACAACATCGCCAATCGGCGACAGCACCGTGGAGGCCACGGAAACGTCGACCGCTCAAGGGGTGGGCTTGGGAGCCTTCTGGCTGGACCCACACTCAGGCAGAAGCTCGCCTGAGCCGTTGATAGCCCTGGTCAGCGCCGAGGAACGCACATGCCTGCCGAGCAGGTGAACCCGCTTCCACAACTGCCTGCGTCTTTCATGGATCTTGAGATGCCAGCTGTGGTTGATGCACTTGCTGCATAGCTGCGAGGCTGCCGGCCAGAACACTTGACTGAGAGTATGATCATATAAATCCTCATACTCAGCTATGGCTTCTGGCCTCTCTGAGCGCGTCACCGTCACCATGCCAGCGGAGCTGGTGGCTGGGATTGACCGGATCGAGCGCAACAGAAGTCGCTTCATCGCAGAAGCTGTGCGCCATGAGCTCAAGCGCAGGCAGCGCCAGGAGTTGTTGCGCTCGCTGGAGGAGCCCCATCCAGACAGTCTCAGCACTGCCGAGCTGGGTCTTGAGAGCTGGGGCCAGGCGCTACCGGCTGATGATCGCAACCTTGTTGACCCCGGTGCCGGTGTGCCGCTGCACTGGGAGAAGGACAAGGGCTGGCAGGAGCCGAACGCATGAGCCTGGCCCGGGGCACGGTGGTGCTGGTTGATCTTGAGCCCACCCAGGGACACGAGCAGCAGGGCACGAGGCCCTGTGTTGTTGTGAGTGATGAGGGGGTGAACAGTCATCAGCGTTTCCCTCTGATCGCTGTGGTCCCAGTGACAGGGACTCCCGCCAAGGGTTTGCTGTACCCCGATCTCGCGCCTG
>VFQS010004288.1_pt1 | contig 10414 bp, 14 predicted proteins | sample 3512361 | NCBI WGS metagenome assembly VFQS01 (sample SAMN10412375, study PRJNA504923) | tailings metagenome | isolation source: Relicate 1 Philex TSF3 active mining | place: Philippines | reverse complement strand
TGCCCCCACCGAAACCCAGCTCGCCGAACTGGATGGAACCATTCAGGAAGCATCGATCACCCTGGCGGAAATGCGCGCCAAGCTGAAGCTCGATGTCTACGAGCAGCTGGCCAAGGTGACCAGCGAAAAATCCGAGCTCCAGAGTGTGTTGCGACGCGAGAGCTCTGAAGTGGAGCGCCTGCAGGTGCGCTCGCCGGTGGATGGGATCGTCAAATCCTTCAATGTGCGCGTGGTTGGTGGCGTGGTGGCCCCTGGCAGCGTGGTGGCTGAGGTGGTGCCCGTCGGCGAAAAGATGATGGCTTTCACGCGGGTGGCCCCCAAGGACATCGGCAATGTGGCCGTGGGCCAGAAGGTGGAGCTCAAGGTGCAGGCTTATGACTACGCCCGCTTCGGCACGATCCCAGGCCGGGTGGAATCGATCTCAGCCGGTACCTTTCAGGACGAGAAAACAGGAGAGCCTTACTACAAGGTGCGCGTGGAGCTGGATCAGCTCTATGCCGGTAAGAACAAGAACCAGAACCTGCTGGTGCCTGGCATGACACTCACCGCCGATATTCTCACCGATCGCACCAGTCTGCTCTGGTACCTGCTGTCTCCCATTCGTCGCGGCTTCGGCGACGCACTCCATCAGTAAGGGCATGATCAGTGTCGTGATCGGTTGCCTCAATGAAGGCAATCAGCTCAAGATCACACTCGAGGGAGCGCTGGCCATCCAGCGGCCGCAGGGCGGTCTGGAACTCTCGATTGTTGACGACGGATCCACCGATCACGGCACGACCTTTCTCGACGAGGAGCCCTGGGTGCAGTACCGGCGTGAGGGATGGCTGCGGTTGAGACGCCACGCCACGCCGGAAGGGATTTCGCGCGGGCGATTTTTCGGGGCCCTGGGCTGCCGGGGAGATGTGCTCGTGTTCATGGATGCCCATCTCTGCTTTCCCCAGGACGATCTCTGGCTGCAGGTGGAGCAGCACTTCGCAGACGATCGCTCCGATCTGCTCGGGCTTGATTGCCGCGATCGCAACTCGGGTGTGTCGTGCGCGGGCTCCATCTACACCAGCAAGCGCCTGGATCATCAGGCCACAGCCTGGATGAAGATCCAAAACGAGCCCTGGGTGAATGAGCTCGTGCCATTCGTTAACGGCGGCTTCTTCGCGATCAAGCGATCGGCGTATGAACAGCTGGGGGGCTTCCCGCTGTTTTTCCAAGGCTGGGGCCATGAAGATCGCTACCTCTCGATGCTGGCCGGTTACCTCGGCTATCGCTGCATGGTGAATCAGGCGCTGATCGTGGATCACCACTACAAGTCGGCCTTTCCAGATGCAGCGTCAGAGCCTCAGGTGACGCCACAGGCGAGTTCCGATCCCGTGCCACAGGATGGAATTCAGCCCTCCATTCAGGCGGCCTTCACCTTCGCGTTGCAACCGGAAGACCGTTCTCAACAGTTGTTGATGAACAGCCTGCGCTACGGCGAGGTGGTCTACTCCGAGACGGTGAAGCAGAGCCTGACTGAGCAGCTGCGCGCCGATTACGGAGAGGAGCGGGTGGCCAGGGGGTTGGCTGCCATCGAAACCGAGCGCTTGCAACTCACCGCTTATCGCCAGGGGCTGGGTCTGGATGATGCCAACCGTGATCGGGCCATGGATGCCTTCTTTGAGCGCTGGCAGCCCTATCTGCCGATGCTTGTGGAGGCGGAGCTGCAGGTCATCCGTGCGCTACCGCCCGCCGAGGCCCTGGCACGCATCCAGCAGCTGCCGCGCCAGCTGGGCACCCTCCATGGCTCAGAAGCCGAGCAATTCACAATCGCCAGGCTCTACCTCGAAGCTTCCTTTGCCTACGAACTCGCCGATTGGACCCATGTGATCACCTGCCTCTCGGATGCGCTCTCGCTCGATCCTGATTACATGCCGGCGCTGCGCTTGCTCACCATTGCCCTGCGTTCGGCGGGTCGCCACAAGGCCTACCGCCATTGGTTGAACCATGCCAACGCGGTGATTGAGTGCTACCAGGCGTCCTATGGCCCAGGACCCATCGGGGCCTGGCATCCCGCCAGCAGCAACACCTACCTGCGCAACATGTACTGGGTCGAGGTGGATCGTTCCATCTGGCGTGATCTGGCCGACCTGCACGCCGCTGAAGGTCGGCGCGATGAGGCAGCGCGTTGGCTTGGCAAACTCCTGCTCCAGACCCCCGGCGATCCTGACCTGCTGCAACGGCTCACCGAGCTGTACAGCAAGGCCGATTAACCCGGCCAGCGCCAGGCGGCACGATCCAATGTGGTTTGCCCAGGTAACACCGTGGCACCGAGCGCACGCTCCAGCCGGTGATGACAGGCACCCTCCTGCCTGGTCAGGGCCTGCACCAGTGGAGGTGCATGGGCGATGACCCACACCTGGGTGCGTTGGGCTGCCGCTCCGATCAGGCGGGCCAGGGGGGCCAACAGCTCCGGATGCAGGCTGTTCTCGGGTTCGTTGAGCACCAGGAGCGGCGGTGTCCACACTCAGCTCACAGCCTGGGAAGGCATCGTCGATCGCGGCACGGAAGCCGCGCCAATCACCGATTTCCTTGATCGTCCGCACCGCGGCAGGCAAATCACGGCCGTCGTCGGACAGGGCCACACAGCGGGTGGCAATGCCGGGATGGCGCGCCGGAGCATCGCGATCGGTGCGCAGGTTGTCGTAGAAGCGCCAGCTGAGGATCTGCTCACGCAGCGCCGCCGCAATCGCCTGATGCTCCGGATCGGCATCGCCGGCGAGGCTGCCGGCGCCCTGGGCCAGCAAGGCTCGGGGGTGAAAGCTGCCCCCGGCCCAGATCCATTCATCCTTCACCTTGGGATCAAGGGCGAAGGCACTGCGATTGAGGGGGGGGATAGCCCACCTCGATTGCATACGACAACGGATCGGCGGCGAAACCCAGCCGCAGGCGCACCGGATCACGCCTCGGGCCGCCCTGGATCGGTTGTTCGCCGCGCCGCATGGCTCCACTGATCTGCTCAGGGCCAGCCCAGAACACCGCAGGCAGGCCCCCTTCCCGGGCCAGCTCACCTTCCAGGTCACGCCTGGCCGCCGCCACCAGCAACCGCAGGGCTCGATAGAGGTTGCTTTTGCCACTGCCATTGGCTCCGCTGATCAGCGTGAGCGGAGCCAATGGCAACACCAGGTTCTGGAGAGAGCGGTAACCACTCACCGCCAGCAGGCTGACGCTCATTAACGGCGAGGGAGAGGGGTCTCACTCTCGAGATCACGGAGCGGTACGGGTTGGCCCAGCTGGCGCACGCGCCAGAGTGTCGGGCCATCGGCCATCAGAGCGAGGAAAAGCTGGGAACCCTCCAGCCGGTAGCTGCGCACCCAGGGCAGTTTGGCGGTGAGGGCGGGCTCCAGCGTTGGTTCAGGGCAGAGCATGCGGGTCTGGGCCAGCGGACCGAAGGCGAACGTGCCGTTGGAGCGATCACGGCTGGGTGCCGCAGTCCACGATCCCAGGGCCTGGTTGCAATCAAGCTGCAACCGGGCTCTCCCGCCGCTGAGCAACGAAAGGGTGTACGTGGCAGCGCCACTGGGTTGCAGTGGTGGCTGATGGTCGTCGTTGGATTGGAACTGGATCAGCTGCCAATGGGATCCCACCAGGTCGGCGGGATCGCTGGCAGCAACCGCACCGCCAGAGGCGAGCGCGATGCTGGCGGCAATGGCCAGCCCCTGGCGGTGCAGTGCCTGCATCAGCGGGGTGCGCCGTTGTATTCCACGTTCACCACGCGGGTGCCATCCGGAGAGATCAGGATGCGTGTCTCCTTGGTGGCGGCCTGCTTGTTCACCTCCCAGCCCGGAGGACCCCCGAGGAAATTAAACAGGAAACCGTTGGGGCCTGCATTCACCATGCAGTTGCCACCACCTTTCTGGTGCATGCAGTTGGCGGTGAAGTAGTTGCTGAGGCCACCATTGATGCGCTCAGCCTCCATGCGCGCCAGGTTGGCGGCCCGGACCTGATCGAGTGACATCTGAGCGGAAGCCGGTAGCACGGTGATGCCACCGGCGAGGGCTGCCCCGGCGGCGAGGGCAGCGAAGGTTTGACGAAGCATGCAGAACACGCGAACAAGGTTGTTCTAGGCGCGGTGACCGGCTCTGTCTGTAAGGAGAGCGCAGATTTGCTCACAGCAAAGCAGTTTATGCCATTTCCAGGGCCCGGTTTGCGGGCTGGGCTTGTCCCGTGAAGCAGGCAGGTGTCTAAAGCCCTGTGATCACATCATCCACAGGGATTTCATAGCCGTAGCGCGGTGGGCCGGAATAGATGGGAAGGCTTCCGCCGTTGGCTTTCTTCAGAACATCCAGCGAGAAGTTATCGGAGAAGTGCTTCTGCCACTTTGTCTCAGGGATTGCGAAGTAATGGGTCACGATATCATCAACGCTAGACCCCTTGATCCGCCCATCGCGCAAAACAGTGCCAGATGGGTAGTCATAGGAGTGTTCGCCTGTGATGAGGTGACTGGGCACGCGCTCCAGGATGGGAGCGCCGTCTGCGTAGGTTGATCGGTAGAAGCGGTGGTAGCTGTCAACGAATCCTGAAAGCTTCTTCGTTTTGGTGTTGGAGAGAAAAGTCCCCTCGATCCTGCCTTGCTCCCAATAGGCACGGCCATCAAAGATGGCCAGGACGGCAACATCAACTGAAGATCTCCTCGGATTAATCAACACACGCCCAACATCAACGGCAGGTCCTGTACCCCAGGGGCCATTCGAAGAGAAGTACCAATCAGCTACACGGCTGCCTGTGAAGAACTCGCCACCTGTCAAGACGTTCTTTGGGGCTCCCGAGAGATCTAGGAAGGAAATGGAAAAGTCCATGGATCATCAGAACGCGATCAACAGGGTCACGCTGTGGTCGTTAGATCCATGATGACCCAAGGGGCACGCTGTTGCCATCACCCATATGGGGGATCATTCGCCCTGTTCGACTTGCGAAGCGATGTAGCGGCTGAGTAATAAGCCGATCAGCAAGGTGACATAGAGTGTCGAGGACAGGCTAAGCATGACCGTGAAGCTCTCCGCAACAGCTGTTTTCGGCAAAACATCGCCATAGCCCAGGCTGCCGAGGGTCACGAAGGAGAAATAGGACAATCGTTCAACCAGTTCCTCGCCGGGCAGCATCTGGCCAAGACTGAAACTCCCTGGCCTGAGCACTTCCAGCGCTGTGGCTAGCTGCCCACCCGTTAAACCGAGGTGGATGTAACCCGCTGCACCCAGGCAGAGCACCTTTTCATTCACGCGATCCACTCGCGCCAGGATCAGAACGATGACCACGGCGGTCGCCATGTAGAAGGCTGAGATTGCTCCCAGGATCGGGACATGCCAGCGATGGTCTACATGGTGTCCGCTGATGAAAGGGAGCCACATCAATGATGCGCAAATGATGCCCAGCATGCGATACATCGGCATTAAGGACAGCTGGCCGAACCGGAGAGCGTCCTCTGGGGTAATCCGAAGTGCCATGATCACCAGATAGAGCGCTGTCGATGGCAATAGCAGCCTCTGAAGCGCATTGCCATCCAGATTGGTGAATGGCATCACTAGTAATGGTAGAAGTGTTGCTAATAGAAACCACGGAAAGAATTTCTCCCGGCGCCGAGGGCTTGAACGGGTGTTGATCATCGCCCTTCCTCCGCACTTGGTCGAGAAACCCCTCGCTGAGATTGAGAGGCAATGAAGCGGCTCAGTAACAGGCCGATCAACAGGCTGATGTACAGGGTACTGCTGATGCTGATCAGAACAGCAAACACTTCGCCAACGGGGCTGGTTGGTACGACATCGCCGTAACCCAGAGAGCTGATGGTGATGAATGCGAAATAGGACAGCCTCGCCATCAACTCCTCCTGCAGGCCCGCCATATCGATATTGAAGCTATCAGAATCCACCAGCTGAAGCACTGTGGCTAAAAGCCCTGCTGTGAGACCTAGATGTACATAACCAGCGGCGCCGAGGCAGAGCGTGCGAACAGAGACTCGATCAGAGTTCGCCAATACCTGAATGATGCGCACGGCTGTGAGCAGATAGAACAGCGAGCGCACAGAGAGGATGAGAATATGCCAGATCAGTGGGGGACGATGGGCACTGAATAATGGCCACCACACTCCCAGGGCTGAGATCATCCCGAACAGGCGATAAATAGTATTGACCTGCAACGGACCTATGCAGGCAACCCACGCCGGTAACGCCAGCAACGATTCGACCACCAGTACGGTCACCGCCAGCGGCACCATCAACCGTTGCAGAGGTGTGCCATCGAGATTGGCAAAGGGGAAGAGAAGGATCGGCAGCAGGGCCGCAAGGAGAAACAGGGGGAAATGCCGCTCGCGGGCATGAATGGCCGCTGGTTGCAGACGGATGGGCGCTGTGATTCTCATCAGTCAATCATCGTCTGATTTGGCGAGAAATGCCAACCCGTGATGACAACTCCATTACGGATGTTTAGGTTGAGCGCAGACGATGCCATTGCTATGTCTGATGTTCAGCGCGCTGGCCTGATGGCCGGAGCGCTCTGTGTTCTGGGGTTCGGTGCCACGGCCGTTCATGCTCAGCCCTCGGGCCTCACTTACCCGCGCGGAGGTGTTGTTTGTGATGCCGTCGGACGGGCTTGCTACGACAGCTACGGTCCTTCCGTCGCGATCACCAGCGAGCTGTATGGCCAGAAGGCGGCCAACCAGCTGATGCGCTCCCTCAACGCAAGCAGCAGCCGCGACTTTCGGCTGAGCAGCGGTCAGGCCTGCAGTGTGGATCGGCGCACCTGCTGGAATGACGGCTGGGGCGAGCGGGTGGTGGCGCCTGGATTAACGCAGCAGCTGTTCGGTGGCGGTGGATTGCGTCCAGGTCAGGGCCAGGTGGCGCGAGACACGGGTCTCTGCAGCCTCAGTCGCAGTGCTCAACGGGTGTATGACGGGCCATGTCTGCTCAAACAGGTGATGCAGGGTGGGCAGAACCGCTACGAGGTGCAGCTCCAGAACGGCAACCGGTATGTCTTTCAGCAGCTGGGTGGCCGCTTTGAGATCCGTGATGGCTTTGGCGGTGTGTGGCCGGTGACCTTTGTCGACCATGGTCAGACCGGTGTCTTCCGCTTCGGCGACTACAAGCTAGTAGCCACGCAGCAACGTGGTCCGTCGGGCTATCTCCCCAGAAATGAAGCGGTTGGTAGTGCATTGACCAATTTACTCAACACACTCTTCCAATAGAACAACAGAGCACCTGGCGGACTGGTCGGCCTCCAGGTGCGTCAACCTCTGAAGGTTAGTCCATTACTGCAATTTGACAAACTCAGTGATATTACCATTGCCGTCTGTGTTGCAGTAGCCTGTGTGCTTCCTGTATTGCCAGTTAAAGCTCAAGCCATTCTGCTTGATGTCCTTCAGGGTGATCTGACCAGCGTCGATTGCTTGTTTCTGAGTGAGGCCAACCTCGACACTGATGTCGGCCATCACGGATTTTGGATATGTCACAGCAACTCTGTTCTTGCACGCGACGCCCCATGCAGAAATGCGGGCGTCGATCTTGGCGTCATCGTCGGCAAGAGCCGCCGTTGATGTCGTGAGGCTTGCCAGAGCAACCAAGCAAACCGAAGCAAATGCAGAAAGCGACTTCATTAATAGATTCTGAGAATCACTGATCAAGTGTAACGAGGCTATTGGTTTCGTCTACTGACATGTTGCAACTGAACACAGAAGGTGGAGGATTAAATTGCGCAAGTCTCGGTCAAGACTTGCGCACTGATTACATTGCCTGATGCGCTCTCGATCAAGTCCCGATCCGATTGATTTCTGCTTTGATAGGCGGCGCCAGTAGCTTGCATTTCGGTTGCCCCAGAATTGATGAAATTGACGCCAATCCGACGCATCTGGCTCGTCGTTCACCTCTGCCTGGGTTTGGCATGGGTTGCTGTGTTGTCGGCCGTTGCGAGGCATGACTCGCCCATAGCTCTTGCTCCACAGCAAGTGGCTCAGATGCTTGGAGTGGCTGGTTGGATGCCAACCATCGCGACGGCCTGCTGGCAAGTCAACCGTCGCCAATGGCTGGCTCTGCTGTCTAGCGATCTAATCACCAGTGTTTTTCTTGCGGCTGTTGCAAGCACGGTTTACGTACCCCTCTTTCTATTTAATGTTGTGTGGTTTCTTCCCTTTGCTTTGCTGCCACGGGGATGTGTAACGGAATTCGTGGTGCGAACAGCTAAATTTTGCTGATTGCAGAATAATTCTTCAGTTGTGCCTGCGCGTCCGGCGCGGCGACTCACCACACCACCGCCGGTAATCTGCAGCTGTCATGCCACAGGCCAACAAGCCGGCTCGACTCATTAACTCCGCTACACCATAATGGTCTAACGCTGGATCAAGCAGCAGGTTTCGTAGCTTGTGGAGGCGTAGCCGCTTGAGCTCGGCCATCGGTGAGCAACCCAATTCTGCTTGGAAGCTGGTTTGCACTGTTCGTACCGACACATTCATGGCTGCGCTCAAGTCCACGACTGAAAATCGCTCTGCGAGGCGTGCCAGCATCCAGTCACAGGCATCGGCAACCAGTGCGCGGCGACGAGCGGCAGTCACGCGCTCCTTCTGTTGATCCGGGTTGATTGGGTCGCCAACCTGCTGTAGAGCATTCACCAAACGTTCGGCAGTAAAGCCTGCTCCCTCGGGCTGTTTGGCAGCTGCCTCCACCAGTTCCCAGCCCGCCCTGATCAGTTGTTGTGCAATCAAGCCTTTGTAGAAAAGTGGTGCGTGGATGCTTTTGCCAGTCAGGTAACGGTGGGGAAGAACAATTGACACGCCACTGATCGATTCTGCGGTCAGCCCGGACATCGTGTCGCCTGGTCGGAATAATAGAGCCGTGCCTGGCTCTGCTAAATGCACATCTCCATTGATCATTTCCTGGATCATCCCTTGAAAGGGTAACCAGAGGACGCCGTCGCCGCATTGCTCGCGTATTAACTCTAACTGGCCATTGCCCTCGATCCAGAGCACCTGAAACTCCTCTACTTGCGCGCCACGCATCTGTGCCTCAAATGGCACCGATCCGGGCCTCATCTGACTACGGTGATGGCCCAGCGTGTTGGCTACCACCGACTCCCATTCACCGAAGTCACGGCTGTGGAGTAGTGTCTGCCAGCCGGGACCTTGCTGCCAAGGTGCAGGTGAACGGGAAGCCAACAGGTGCAAGCGAATCTCTGCATTTTGCCCTGTCGAACGCTAGGGCTGGTTGATTTCAGGACACAGCTCAGCGTCCCCGCCGTCATCGGCCACTTCAGCGTGGCGTCGGTGCCGGTTGTTGCCCCAATCAGTCGTCAGTCTTAAGTCGCTGAAAGTCGTGAGAAATCTGACTGTTCATGGCCAACCATGAACAACCTGGATAGCTTGTAACGGTCCTGATCCTGGAATTCGTGATGTCCTCCGTTCCGATTGGCAAAAAATGTCTGGCGGAAGCCTTTGGCACCTTCTGGCTCGTTTTGGGAGGTTGTGGCAGTGCAGCCATTGCCGCTAATTTCCCTTATCTCACTGGTGCAGACATCGCACCCGGCAACCCCTTTGGACTGGGTTTCCTCGGTGTATCACTGGCCTTCGGCCTGACCGTGGTCACGATGGCTTATGCCATCGGCCACATTTCCGGCTGCCATCTGAACCCTGCCGTGAGTTTTGGGCTCTGGGCCAGCGGCCGCATGAAGGGATCTGAGCTGCTCCCCTATATTCTTGCCCAGGTGATCGGCGGCGTTCTTGCCGGTGGCTTCATCAAACTGGTTGTGTCTGGTGGACCGGCCTTCAGTCTGGTGATGAGTGGCACCAATCCACTGGCCACCAATGGTTGGGGTGCTCATTCACCTGGTGGCTATGGCTTCTGGGCGGCTCTTGTTGTCGAACTGGTCCTCACATTCTTCTTCCTGCTCGTCATCATTGGCGCAACAGATCGCCTCGCCCCTGCAGGCTTTGCCGGCGTCGCCATCGGTCTCTCGTTGGCTCTCATTCATATGATCAGCATCCCAGTCACCAACACTTCCGTAAATCCTGCTCGCAGCACCGCAGTTGCCGTTTGGGCGGGGCTTGAGGCAATGGGTCAACTGTGGCTGTTCTGGGTTGCGCCGATCGCGGGCGCGGTTCTTGCCGGATGGTTCTACCGCAACGTGCTCACGCCATCAGAGCAGTGAATCACGAAAGAAGGCCAGGGAGATCGCAGGGCCAACATGAGCAACGACTACGGACGCCACAGCAGCTCCTACGACTCCCGCTTTGAGCCTGACTTCCAGGAGGGCGATGAGGCTGGCTGGGAAAGTCGCACGTACTGAGCACGAAGCAGAAACGCCTCTACCTTTTGGTAGTTGCTGCCAGCTCCGCCGCCCATTCATGGTTGCAGCGTCTGGTTTCCAGCGGAGATGCTTCCTTGGTTATTGGCCGCCTTGACCTTGG